>Ga0315294_10002196_pt1 | contig 21337 bp, 15 predicted proteins | sample YL17G13_40_MG_FD_203626 | JGI IMG/M metagenome (GOLD analysis project Ga0315294, IMG submission 203626) | Sediment microbial communities from Yellowstone Lake, YNP, Wyoming, USA - YL17G13_40 | ecosystem: Environmental > Aquatic > Freshwater > Lake > Sediment | place: USA: Wyoming | collected...
TTCCGCTCTCGGCAGTGGACGACGAGGTCATGCTGGCGCAGGTCACCGTACATCCACAAGCGTTGGATCGGCACGCGTTGTACTGGAATGCCTACCGCGCCATGAGCGAGGCACTTCAGCACGCCTTCAACGGAGGTCATTAGACATGGGCAAAAAGGTGGAATGGCTTCGAGGCGTGTTTCCGGCCCTGGTGACCCCCTTCACCCAGGAAGACACACTGGATGAAGCGGCCTACCGGGAGCTGATCCGCTTCGTCTTGCCCCACGTCAACGGTGTGGTGCCGATTGGGACCACGGGCGAGTTTGTCTACCTGGATGCGGAAGAGAAGCGCCAGGCGATCCGGGTCGCGTTAGACGAGGTGGCAGGCCGTGTGCCCGTCGTGGCAGGCACGGGCTGTCCCAGCACACGGGAGACGGTGGCTTTGACACGCTGGGCCAAGGACGCGGGAGCGCAAGCAGCGCTGGTCGCGGCGCCCTATTACCTCAAGCCCAGCTACAACGAGGTGTACGAGCACTATGACGCTGTCAACCAGGTCGGCCTGCCCATCATCCTGTACAACATCCCGCAGTGTGCGGGCACGCACTATGAATGGTGGACCGCAGAGGGCATGGCCTACCTGGACAACGTCATCGGCATCAAGGACTCTAGCGGGGACATGCCCTTCCTCATGACACTCCTGGAGAAACTCAAGGGCTACATCTCGATCTTCTGCGGGCACGACGAGATCGTCACGGCCGCCTGGGCTGCCGGAGCGGACGGCGCCATCCTGGCCAGCGCCAACCTCATCCCCGACATCTGGCAGCAGATCTATGCGGCCGTGCGCAGCGGGGACCTGGCCAAAGCACAGGATCTGCAATCCAGGATCCAGACCCTGACGCGCGTGGTCGTGCGCCAGGGCTCGGTGCAGGCCGTCAAGGAGGGCCTGGGCATGCTGGGACTCGGCATGGGAAACGGTCGCCTACCGATGATGGCGGGTGATGCCTTCCGTTGGGAGGATCGCGAGGAGCTGCGTGTCCAGTTGGAAAAGCTGGGCAAGATCCCACTGAAGACGGTGCCGTACGATCTAACTGGCCACGTTGTGGAAGCCCGCTTACCCGCCACGCAGCAGACTCCGCCGCGCGTGGGCGGATTCGGACTCAAGATCGGCGAAGGCTTCGCGGGGCCCCCATTCTACGAATTGGCCCACGTGGACCTGCTGATCGGTGAGCGCGGCGGGCCGGTGGACAAGGCCATCCAGCAGGCTCTGATGGTGGCACATCCTGGCCACGAGATACGCATCATCCACGAGCGCCCGCGCACGCTGCTCGTGCCCACCGTGACCGTGCGCAACGAGAAGCAAGCGCAGCATGTCTACGACCAGGCGGCCCGCGGCGTGCTCAAGGCCATTGAGGCCAGCATCGCCGATGGCTTCTTGCCCGAGCAGGCGCTGGATGAGCTGGTTCTGATCGCCAACGTCTTTGTCTACCCCGGGGCCACGAACCGCAAGCGCATCGAGATGAACAACTTCAAAGCGATGCGCTCCGCGATCCGCAAGGCCATCGAAGGCCGGCCCACGGTCGAAGAGCTGCTCGACCAGAGACAGGCCGCGCGCCACCCCTTCCGCTACGCGCCGTGAGAGAAAAAGACCCCAAAGGTTTCGGAAAACCTTTGGGGTCTCGCTTGCTCTCGCTGCTATTGCGCAGGCAGCGCGGCATAGTCCTGGCCGAGGATCAGCCGCACATCCACTTCGCCAGGCTGGATGGCAGAGCGCCGCACGCTGTCGGGCGCCACCTTGAAGCGCCTGGCCAGCGCGTTGACCGTATTCGTCTTCCCCGCATAGTCGATCAGAACGCTGGTGGCATAGTCTGAGCGCTCCGCGTTGCTGACGGAAGCGACAACAAACCCCAGGCCCTTGAGATAGTCCGAAGCGCGCTGCGCCAGGCCAGGCGTCAGGGTGCCATTCTGCACATCCACCTTGGCCGCCTCTTGCGCGATCAGTTGCTGCTCGCTGGCCGGAGTGGCCGCGCCCGGCCCACCAAAGACCTGATTGACCAGCTCGCGGATCTTGGCCCGGTTGGGGATGAGCACGTCCGCGCCGTCGGGCGTGATTTGGCTCGTGGTCAGCGCTTCGTCGATGACCGCGCTCTGAATTTGCTCCAGTGGGATGTCGCGCGCCAGCTTGGCCAGGGCGTACATCTCGCTGAGGCTCAGGTCCGTCTGCACCGAGTCGCCGACGACCCTGAGGATCTCGGGTATGCGGGTCAGGGGGATGTCGAGGCTCAGCATCTTGTCGCGCACGGCCTTGATGACGTCCTGCTGTCGTCGCGCGCGATAAAAGTCGCTGCTGCCATGGCGCGCGCGGGCGTATTGCAGCGCGGTCTTGCCGTCCATGTGCTGCACGCCGGCGGGGATGTCGACGGTCATGTAGCCAAAGTTGTTGTCGGGGTATTTGGTGTCGTGGATGGCTTCCGTGACGTCGATGGTGACGCCACCGATGACATCGATCAGCTTCTCGAACCCGTCAAAGTTGATGCGGATGTAGTAGTGAATGGGAACGCCCAGGGTGTACTGCACCGTCTTCTTGGCCAGCGCGGGCCCGCCCCCCGGATACTTGTCCCGCTCCCCGATAAAGTGCGCCGTGTTAATGCGCCCCTCCGCGTAGCCGGGGATGGACACCCACAAGTCGCGCGGAATCGAGAGCATGCCGGCCGTCTTGGTCGTGGGGTCCAGCGTCAGCACGATCATGGTGTCCGTGCGGCTGGGCCCGAGCTCCGCGGGGCGCTTGTCCGTGCCCAGCAGCAGGATGTTCACGCGCTCGCGCGCGATGTTGGGCAAGTCGGCCTGTTCGGCGCGGCCTTGTTCCACGTTGGGCAGCACCGGCGAACCCAACTGGGCGTGGGCCACCAGGTCTTTGACCGTAGAGTAAAACAGATAGCCGCCGCATACGCCGCCAACCACAAACAAGACCAGCAGCACGCTCAACAGCGGCCGTTTCCAGCTTCTTGCCCGAGTCAAACTCGGGTTCTTTCGAACCATGCAACCTCCGCGGATTGTTCTGCAAATTCGCGCTGCATTATAACTCAGAATGGTCAATCGCAAAAAGCAAGCGCGACGTCTGTGACAGCGCTGCGCTTGCCGTTATGGACGTCAGACGCAGAAAGGGGTATGGTAGTTCCGCGCAAACCCCTCGCGCGCCCACGTGCGAGCCGCCCGCAGGCCGGCCGCGAATCGCTTCATCTTGACGACCACGCCACACGGCATCTGCACCTGCCGGCTGTTCCAGCGGATTGCCCCGTTGCTGTGAAATCGAAAGCGCCGTGACCCCAGCGAAGGTCACGGCGCTTATAGGGAGCAATGCAATTGGGCGCTCGGAAGTGGTGCAGGATGCTGGAGCCTGTCTGAAGTCTCTAAGGTCTTGATGGCCAGTTACCATGTCCCGGGTTAGCTGAACGTCGCGCGTGCCTCCACCAGAGTCACTGGAAACTGGCTGGCTGCTGCTTGGCCGAATGCGCAGATCAAGAGGCGGACGTCTGCGTATCAGCATTAGGCAAGTATTGCGCCAAGTTGGGGAGGATGTTGCGCACTCCTCCTTCAGGATGTTCTACATCTCCAGCATACCTGGGTATCACGTGCACGTGAAGGTGCATGATGGTCTGTCCGGCGGCGGGGCCCACGTTTACACCGATGTTGAACCCGTCTGGCTGGAATTGGTGGTGCAGGATATCGCGTACTTCCAATAGCAGGTTAAAGAAGTCGCTCCTTTCGTTGCGGTTCAGCTCAAAGAAGGTGGCGATGTGACGCCGGGGTATCAACAGGACGTGCCCGCGGGACACGGGATAGCTATCATACCTGGCAACGAAGGTTCCCCTCCTAGCCAGTGGCTCTTCTGTCCGAACAGCTTCGCAGAACGGGCAATCAGGATGCGCTGTCGCGATGCGCATTGTGGCGCTTCCCCCAGCTCTCGATAATCCAAATCCAATCACCGAAACTTCTTCTTAGCCAGTTCCTTGATACAGGTCGTTCCAAGAGGTCGTATGCGCTCTCCGCGCCCATCCTCTTGATCCTGTCCTTATCGTAGAATTCGCAGAGCTCTTGAACGCTCTTGTAGGAAAGCTCCCAGAACACCACATAGAACAGCAGTGCTCCTATCAGCGTCGCGACCACCCAGATTTGGACTGGCAACGCTGCACAGGCTGTCGCATACAGCCCAGGACTGGATGCGCTCAGCCACTGAAGAAAGCACACCCATGCCGCGAACACAGCGCAGCCGTTCATCAGCGAGAGATAGAGAACGTGGTACCAATCATGGCTTCTGGCTCGCAAGTACGGTGGCGCCCTTCTCAAACCTACTGGAAGTATTAGGTAGTCCGAGATCGAATGATCACGCTCGACAAAGCACTGACGAACCTGAGTGATCGCCTCGACGAACTTGATCTTACGTACGCGGAGCTCGGTGGTCATCCGCAGTTCGAATCGGCTCACAATCACGAAAGCAACCATGAGCAACAGCAGTCCGAACCAAACCGTAGCTCCAGTGACTCCGGATGTGCTGCCGCTACCTAGCTGTACTATCGCACTGGAGGCCGCAACGAGGCCCAGGAAAAGCGTCGTGTAGAGAGACAGATGGTTGAAGAGCTTGTTCTCCAAATGCATTATGTTTTCGTAGCAGTCTTTGTACTCTTCCAACACGAAATCTACTGAATCTGTACCATTGGTGCTCATTCCTTTGCTCCTCTCCGCACGCGCAGCTCAACAAGCAGATGAGTCTCAGCTATGCGCTACCGCCACCGTGCAGGCTCTGGCGCGGCCGAACTTGCGCCAGAACAACGCTTTCCCGCTCATCGTCGATGACCAGGGTCTGCCCAGGCCCTGCGAGCTGCTTGATTCTGGTTGGCAGGCCTTCTGCCAAGTAGTCTTGGCTCAGGGCGTCTACCGCCCTGAAATCTTCACGAGACGTGATCCGATGTACAACACGAATCCCACACTGGGTTAGTATCTCCGAGTCAATCGCCGCGGGTTGCTGACTGGCCACAACGAGTGACAGACCTGGCTGCCGGCCCTCTTTTGCCCATCGAATCAAGATCTCCTTTGCCAGCGTGCTCTTGCCACTGGGACAGAAATTGTGCGCCTCGTCAATGACCAGCCAGACCTTCTTCGTTTCGGAGCCGAGCCCCAGAGCCTCGCGGCGTCTGGCTACGGTGCGCTTGCGGAAGATAAAGTTAGCAAGTACACCGATTACGAGATTGCGGAGGCCGTACCTTCCCTGAGCGATCACGCTCAGGTCAAGAACGTTGATGGCGTCCGGCCGCAGTATCTCCCAGAGCTCACGATAAGCACCGTCCTCGAAAATCTGCCAGTCCGTGGCCATCTCCATCCTGCGCAGCACGGCTTCCTTGGTCTGGTCAAGTGCCGCTAGGCGCATGACCTCTGCAGAGATGTCGTCAATGAGGAAATCGCGTCCCAAGCGCTTCCAGCATTGGCGGACGGCTTTGAAGAGGAGAATGCCTTGAAGTTCATTGATGTCGAGGTCAAAGAGCTCACACCACATTTCCGGTGTCAGGTCGGACGGGTTGAGCCTTAAACCCTGAACTTGGATCCCTCGCCTTTCCATCTCATCCAAGATGTCCCGTCCACCGAAACGCTCCACTGGATCGCCTGGCACCATCAGGTTCACCGGGAAACCTCTGGGTGCCCGATCGAAGCCCCATAAACCATCTGTCTCCCGTGAAACCGGGTTGGCCTCGGCCATGGTCCAGAAGATACCTTGCGCATCCACAACCACAATGATGTCGGACCCGATATTGGCCAGCTCCTCAATCATCACGCCAAGGGTATAGGACTTGCCGGTACCTGTCTTGCCACATACTAGAATCCGCTGTGAGCGGTCGGCCCGGATTGCGACTTGCTGCCCTGTTTCGATGTCTGTGGCAAGGATTATGTCTTTGTCGGTCATCCTTCACCCCCGTGGTATTACACCAGTTTCATTAGCAGTGGTACGATAGATTCCCAAGCGGAAATCCCGCCATGCACTCCCCACTCATTGCGCCTGAGTCTCCGGGTCAAATAGGGAAAGGCCAGCAATGTGTAGTTGTGCCCATCGTGTGTGTGACACCGGGCATAGTCTCTGAGAAAGCGCCCACGAACGTGACGCGTTGAACGTGCATCTTCGGGCAATAGGTCGTGAACGACTTTAGCCTGGCCCTCTATGCTTTCCCTCCACAGTATCCCATGGTCACTAGTAAGACACGCCAATACCTTGCAATGCGGTCTCGTTAGACACTCTACCAGACTCTCGAGCCTGTGCATCACCTGCTGCAGGATGCGCTCGCACGGGGGACGGTCCCGGAAGGAATGGCAGACCTGATCCAGACCTGAGGTAGATATCTGAACGTATGCCTTCAATATACGTTGACTGCGCAAGTGCTGCAGCACCGCGTCAAATTCCCGGACCTGTACGACTTGCGAGGGGGAAAAGGTCCTGTAGATCTCCGATGCCAGATCATTTTCCTCAGGCAAGAAGTAGGTGAAGCCAAGCTGTTTGGTGTAGCCGCGAGTGAACAGACGGCTCGACAGTGAAGGCCTACCCGCAGCCTGTACATAGCCGAACTCCGTTGTGCTGACGCCATTGACCAGAAAAGGGCTCGCCTCAGTGTCTTCAGGAAGATCGTAGTAACCAAGTCCATCCACAATCATCAAAGCAACTACGTCCGCCCCTGAGCGTACCGCCTCCTCCTCCACTACCCGCGCGATGTCCGTCTGGATTGGAACGATCTTGTCGGCTTCGTCGAAGCGTTGGAACAAGCGCTCGGACAAGGCATAGGGGTCCGGGCGCTCGCTCACCTCTATCGCTGGGAAGGGCCAGGATGACTCCGCGAGCACATACTCTCGGCGCTCATCCATGAGCCAGGGGCCATGGATTCCACGTAGGTAATTCCTGGGCGAACCAATTGCGAGTGCATCGTCCAAGAACAGCAGGTTAAGCACGTTTCCGGCAAAGCCTGCAGGGTAGAAGTCGAGTACGGCAGAGAAGCGACCTAGCCCTGGCGGAGTGCCCATGACACATCCTGGGGTCTTATCCTGCAAGTGCGGGATCGTCACGTGCGTCTCCGTTCGATCGTTATCTGAACGCAGTTGCGCTTAAAGAGGTCAACCATCGATTCGAGCGACTGGTCGAGTACGCGCGATGGGTCCTCGGCCCTGGACAGTGTCTGCAAGATAAGTTGTTTGAGATCGATGCGGTCTTTCTCTGGTATCAGGTCGTACATGGACTTTGGCCTACCATTGCTCGGTAGAGTGGCTCTGGTCTTTTCTTTGACGAGTTTTCGGACGTCTCGCACTGCGGAATGAGCGTTGTCCAGCGCCGCGATGAGCTCCTGCGTCAGCTCTGGCTTGTCGTGCCCCGTGACTTCACCTACCCAATCCCTGGATACCTCGGAGGCAGCCTTCGTCAAGAGGTCAGTAGATCTCGAAAGGCGTTCCAGCGCCGGTGTAGCTTCTGCATCCTCCACACACCTCAGGACTGAGTGAGCATAAAGAAGCTCCAGTCTCTGCTCTGCGCTCTCCGTCAAGCATTGACCAATCACGGCCTCGGATATGTGTTGTGCGGCCAACTCGAACATATCAGTGTAGCAAGCCTCAACTGCCATTGGGTTGAAGACGGTAGTCACGCGCCGGTCGGTTTTCAGGCTTTCCAGGAGCGAGTTGACTCTGCTCTTGCGCTGGTCAAAGCCGCCTTTGAGTTCGAGCAAGTAGCGCCTGCGCTCCTCGTCGATCTCGTCTAACTTGGCCATGAACTGTCTGTGAGCCTGCAAGCCATCAACATTGCGCACTTCGAGGTGTTCAGAGATCTCCCCCGATAGTGCGTCGTGCTGCGCAAGAAGTTGGTTTGCCGTGACCTGGTGCAACTCTTCACAGCGCAGTTGCAGTAGGCTCTCGTATACCTCATCTGACCGGCGGAGCAGCCGAAGCCACTCCTCATAGTCTCGCAGGCGTGTAAGGAGATCATCCCAGCGCTGTTTGAGCTTGCGGACCTCAGAGTCAAAATCCAGCAAGGCCGAGTTCCCCTGAGTGAGGACGGCCACGTGTTCCTTTACCCTGCCTAGGCCCTTGAACGCGAACTTGGCCATGGCTTTGTCGAGGTCAACTTTGACCGAGACGGCCTTGCTGCGAACGTCGTCCACACTTCTCTTGAGATTGGTGACGATGTACTTGCCCAAGTCGGCACACCATCGAGACTTGCCACTTGGCAGAGTCTTCAGACTGGTGACCTCGCGAGCGCCAGATACCTGTGCAGGCAGATCCTTGACTTGAAGCCTAAGGCTATCGAGTTTGCTCTGCAGCGTCTGGAAGTAGCCAGGTATCCTCGAGTGCAACTGCTCGAATTCGCGATTGAGCAAGGTGTTCAAGCCGTCGTAGTCAGCGTCATCCTGGACTGCATCAACTCTCTGCTGCAGGGCAACGGCATCAAAGTGCGAAACAAAGTCGGGCAATGCGCTGAGGTCCTCGATCTCCTCTTGCAGAGCGGCCAGCTTGGCGCGGAGCTGGTGTCGCATCTGCTGAGGGTCAATCGGCTTGCAGAATAATACGCGCTCGCCTCTGCACGTGGTCTCACCGAACGACCCTCGCGCTTTGCCAATCTCCACAATCCTGTTCAACTCCTCGACGGTGTATCCACTGGTCCTGATCACCGGTAGAAGGTCTTCCATTAGAATCCACCAGCAGTCCTTTCCGTCGACCTTGATCTTTTCCTTGGCACTGCCTCGCTCTGACGTGATGAGATCCACTGTCTGTTGTTCGAACGGGTGGATTCGGAACTCTACCTCGACCGGAGCATTCTTCCCCTTGCTGGAGATGACCACAAGATTGTCAAGGCCCGAGAGGGCCCCTCCCGTCAGGTTCATACGACTCGTCCCGAATGCGAGCGGTGCAACCTCGCCCTCTGCACACCATATTTCGCGCCCCCGCTTGCAGGCCAGCGGGATCTGCGCGCTCGCCAGAGCGGTGATATAGTCGTTGACCCTTTGCTCCCATTGCGGAGCACACATTAGGGTGGAATAGGTCGGGTATCGCTCCAAGAGAATCTTGTGGAAGATGCTTCCTAGCAGGTCCAGTCCCGCAACTAGCATCGGCTGCTTCAACTGAGTGGCTGCGGCTCCGGTCAAGTCCTCGGTCAGAAAAGCCCCCACCAGTTCCCGCAGGATAGCTGTGCGCAGTGCCAGCCAGTCCCCTTCGAACTCCTTGGACAGAGGCTCGGAGTCCATCCGGTGGAGGGCATTCAGCCACCAGAAAGGCGTCAGGCTTCGTTCATCCGCGACCTCGGCTAGCCTGTCATGGGGTATGATGGGGTTCAGAAGGTCCAGCGTCAGCTTCACAGAGCTCAGTTTCTTACTTGCGGATTCGCACACCTTGATTTCAACTCTATCTGCCGGCAATTCCTGCTCAGTATGCCACCTCAGCCGAAAGTGAAAGATGGCATCGTGCTGGAGCGGTCCACGCCCCATCGGTAGGCCAGGTATGGGCACATCGTCCAGCGAGTCGTCGACGGAGCTGACCAGTACCAGGATGGCCCTACTGGGGAAGTTCCTCTGCGTCTGGGGAAATGCGCCAACAAGGCTGCCTAACCAAGCGCCACCCTTTGGCCTCTTCCAGCTACTCTGGTCCTCCCATCCCACCAACTGACTGCCCTTCCTCGGCTGAAACAACAACGGCATGAAGTGCCGGACGAAGGCCGCCACGGCGTTTGCGAAGCAAGCCCGATTGGGTGCGAACTCGGCCGCGATCTTTTCGATTGCCTCCTTGACTTCATCTTCTTGGATGATGCCACCCTTGCGCAGGTTCTTCAAGCCGAATGTCAATGCAGTCCTGAAGACCGGCCCACCCACATGGCTTAGGTCGAGTAGTGATTTCTCAAAGCCCTTCTCCTTCACAACCTGCATTTGAAGGCCGTTAGGAAACGCAGCCAGAAAGGTCACGGTACCACGATTGGTCTCATTTACCTCTGGCGACCTCAGCACTTCTCGCACCTTAGACTTGTATTCCGGATGTACCAGTATCTCATCTGCAAGACAATCCTGGACAAAGTCCGCTGGTTCATAGGTTTCACTGGTCTGCCGGTAACGAAATACCATTTGATTGAAGGCTGAAACCACGGTGCGGGGTCCGTAGGACAGATCGGAACGCTCGGATGAGCCAACCTGGCCGATCGCCTGCAGCGCCAGTGGCGATACGATGCGGTTTCCTATGTCGTCTAATGCGAAGCCTTTGACATATCTGCTCCAGAGATCCTTGGCAAAGTCCGGCCCATAAAGGTCCCTCAGCCTGGGGAAGCACTTACGCGCCTCAAGGCGGGCAGTAAGAGCAGGGAATACCTTCAGAACGTATGCAAGAAAGTTCGAGGGCATTGAGACAAAAACGCCGTAGTCACCTTCACGCACGTGCAGTTCGTCGGCCAGATCGAACAGGATGTGCGCCACTTCCTCACCACTGAGCTTCTTGGCCGCTACCTCGGGCTCGTCGAGAAGCACGAGCAGCCCCTGAAACCCGGCTTGCTTCACTATGCCAGTGACATCCGCGCAGTAGTTGAGGAATCGCGCTGGGCTCACGCCGGTGACGAGATGCCCCCCTTGGTCGCCTGCCGCTGTGAGGGTCTTTAGTACGTCGTCATAGTCCTGTCCGGTCTGGGCAGCTACTCCCTTCGCAATCTCCTCAAGGGTCTTCTCTTTGAATGTTTCGTGGACTCTCTTGGCCTGCTTAGCGAGTGGGGGATGGGTCGTCCCCAAAATGTACTGCAGCCAAGCTGCTACCCCGTCAACAGCCTCCGACAATGATGTCCATTCGAAAGGTGGAACCGCGAACACCTTGCGTTCGGCACTCTCGGACCAGACGTGAATGAGGAAGCTAGTCTTGCCTTCACCATAATTGCCCTCGACCGCACCGACAAAAGTGCCTTTGTTCGGGCCACCCACCCAACGGAAGATCGTCTCTACGTACTTCTGAGTGTCGCCCAGAGATAGATATGTCTTGGCATGAGTGCCATACACCTGCTCCACCATGGCTGGCGTGGATATCAAGGAAGCAACCGGATAGGTGGTGACGATGGGGTCCTTCTTCAGGATCAGGTCTAACTGCTCAAGCGACATGGATCCCTCCTCTGGCAACTACCTCGGCTCGAATGATCTGCGCCAAGTCTGTTCCTTTTGGCTCGCTGGCGACGAAGGTAATGCTGCAATGCTCGAAGAGATTGTGGAGAAACTGGTTGACGTCCCTTTCAGCAAGATGAGTCTCCGCACGTGGCATTGGGTCAGCAACCGGCCGACGCGTCAGAAGAATGACACGATCCAGCCGGAGGAGCCGGGCCGTAGGGCGCATCAGTCGTGTGTACTCCGCATCGTCAACAATCACATTGGAAGTGTCGGGTTGCACAGCCTGCAGGTCGTGGGTATAGGCATAGCCGTACTCCTTGACCAGAATGCGCGCCACGAACGATTTGCCACAGCCCGCAGGGCCATACAAGTTCACGAACGGCGCTGCCTGCCACTGCTTCGTGATTTTCTCGTATGCCTCGCGTTGAGCATCAGTGAGCCAGTCTGGAGTCGACTTCTCCTTGATCAAGTTCATCCATTGAACGTATAAGCTCATGCCGTTCCTCACACATTCTCGAGTCCATAGGGCGCCAAAAGATTCAGCGATGTGCCGGCGAACGTGTCCCTCAGGACAATAGACTTGGACATCCTAGCGGCCAGATCCACTAGTTGTCGGCAGCACACTGCATCTAGGAAGAACACGCGGGCTACATCGTCCAGTAACTTGTCATCTAACACCACTGGATCTCCGTACCTGTACCCACGTGTATGGTAAACGCAGTCCAACGAGAGCAGCAACAGTTCGTACCGCTGGACCCCCCGCTTCTGAAGCACATCCTGTCCCTTAGGGAACGGACAGGGTGAGAGCTGCTTAATCCACGACAACCATCTCCCTACGGCAGTGCTGTCGAATCTTGCCCCTAGGCGTGCGCTAAAGTCCAAGCTGGAGAACTCCTCCCTCATGAGAGCCTGTACCTTTGCGGCCATCTCCTCTCTTGGGGGAAGACGGCCCTCTTCCCAAGAAACATCGCAACACCGATGATAACTCCAAAGATACTTCCGCGCATTGTGCTGTCGGTAGTATAAGGAGTAGTGAAGGAAGTGCATCAACTCCCAGAACATATCCTGGTCCAGCGCCGAAACCGCCCGCAACTTCGCACCTAGACTGGAAAGAGTGTACTCCAACCTCGGCGCTGCTACCGGAACTGCCAAGCCCAGGTCAAATAGCCGCCGAGGAGAATATGTCTTGTCTCTCTGCATCTCCAAGCCGTAATCGCTTGCCAGTCGCTCAGCGATCGCGTCCGCCGTGAGAGGCTCGCTTGGCGAAAGGCAACGCAGTACCATCGCGACCTCATCAGGAGGGGCGTTGTCAATGTAGAAATGAGTATCTTCGGATTCTACAACTCGCATATGAGGCACGCCCTTTCGTAGTCGCAATCGCTCAGCAACCCGTCGAGCACGTCAACAAGCCGCCTATTCGGCCGCCTACTTTGCTCCAACGCTATGCGATGCGAATGTGCAGCTTTGATCTGCGCAACTCTTTCCGGCTGGGAGAGTTGATCCAGGCTCTCTCCCTCAGACCAGGTATAGGGTTGTGCCTCTGCTGCAGACCATCTTTCATAATGCCGTGCTCTGTCGAATAGGTCCGGATAGTTTTCTAGGAGACCAACCCATTCGATCTTCTGTTGAAAGAAGCAGAAGTAACAACCCGACCGTGAACGCCATCTATAGTAGTCGGGGAATCCGAGCCCAGAGGACTCGAGCAGCCGGAACACATCTTCTTTTGCAATACCGTCCTGCCTGAAAGGGTAGACCGGAGTGATGTTCGGCTTGTGGGAAATGTAGCCATCACGTTGTTCATCGGCTCGCAATCCCACATAGTTGAACACCGTGTCGGAACCCACATATTTCTCAAACGGTCTGAGCTTTAAATGCTCTGTGCACCATCGGTTACGTGGCGAAGGGAGGAAACCGTGGCGCAATGTGAGGTGATGGTCAAAATCCCGCCCGTCATGTTTCAACCGGATGATGGGCCGTCCCAGGTAAGCTTCTACACGCTCCAAATAGGCGTAGGTTTCAGGCAGTTCCTTTTCCGTATCGCAGAAAACGTACTCCAGGTTCGGAAGCCGGTCTCGCAGGTAGATCGCGAGCGCAGCGCTGTCCTTCCCGCCTGAAAGGCTCAGAATGTGCCTAACTTTGTTTGTCATCGGCATCTCCGTCAACTGCTGTAGAACCCTGGTCCTGCAATATCCGCCTTACCAGTTCGGCCACGGCCGCCACACGCACGCGCTGCGAGGCTCCCTTGGCACCAAGCGCCTGCTGCAGTTGGGCCGTGATAACCTCAACCGCATGCTCCTCGTCTGGTAAAACAGACACCACCTCGCGTTGCTCTTCCCCCGATGCATCAGTCACGGCCAACCGCAGCCTGCGCGCGCCTTGAGCCTGCTGGATCTGTGGCTGGCTGGCAAGCATGATCTCCTCTACCCTGCGGAACTGGGCTGCCGTGTCTGACAATTCCAGGCCATAGCGCAGCACGTCCTGGTCATTCCATGACTTTGGTGGTTTGCTCACAAGTGTGGAGGCCAAGGACTCCATCCACTCGCGATCGTGCAGGTTCCTGTCACAGAGGCGCAAGACAAAGGCCCGCAATCGTAGATCTGTTACGCGGTCTCGCAGCGTGGCTGCTCGGCCCGCGGCCTCCTGGCGCGAAGCCACGATCTCCGAAGGCAGGCGCATCGCCTCGGTAAGCTGTGTCTGAATCTCTGCCAGCAGTGCATCATAAGCATGCTGCAACTCGAGGAGAGCCGCGCGCAACCCCTCGAAAAAGGTTCTCACGTTCTCCAAGTCCGCGTCAGCATCCAACTCCTGCACACCTACCGCCCTGGGTAGCTCCCTGAACAGCAAGTTTCCTGGCTCGCGGGCGGACAGGATGGTCTCACGCACGGCGATAGCCGTCGGGCTGACTCGGCGCGTGAGCTGTGCGTAAGGCGGCAGTTGACGCATGAACGACAGGATGGGCCGCACTGCGGTCAGCAGAGTATCCTTGCCGGGCGGCGTGCTGGTCTCTCCCAACAGCATCGAGTACTTCTCAAGCAGGTAGAATCGCGCTCCACCGAGCCGATGGCGCTGGACGGAAAACTGCCCAGGAGCCTTCATCAACCGCTCGAATACCGCGATGTTGGGCTGCGGCACGAAGCTACCATTCTCATAGAGAGCAATCTCTGTGTCCCAGGATAGAACTGCGACAGCCAGGTAAATCGGAAGCAGACCATTCTTGATGCCATAGGGAGGCTCTCGCAATAGCGCAAACAGCTCGGATACCGGATGCTTCTCTGTTTCTGTTGCAGACAGAAAGGCATCCATGCCCTGCCAAAGCTGGATCACTTTGCACCGATCGTCTCCGCTGGCAAGGCCCAAACTCCATACGTTTCCAGCATAATGGTGTAGACCGCTGCTCTCCAACACGGAGCGATACATGCTGAGTTCAGGTGGAAACCCTCTAATCCCTAGGCAGGGCTCTGTCGAGTGTGTCAACATGCGCTCGATCAGGGTACGTCGCGCGGCAGCCGCCGCTGACGAAAGCGTGCGGCGGTTCACGAGTTCGTTGTGAACGATGGGGGCACTGTGGTAAACGCGGTCGCAAGCATCTGAGAGAGCACTAGAGAGCTGCACCGCGCTTGAGAAGTGGCACTCCTGCGCTGCCCAAACCCAACGCGCAGACGCGTAGCTGGATGCTTTGTCGAAGGAATGAGCACACAGACGATTGAGCCGATCCAGTGCCTCTGCTCTTCGCCCCGCCAGTTCCCGACGCGCTACGCTATCGCCTTCTAGCTCTGGTGTGTTCTCGGTAACCCAATCCCAGGCTGCAATCTCATCCAGACTCTCTCGTAACCCAGAGAGGTCACGCGGAATGGCGAAGAAAACGAGTTCTCTGCGAGAGGCAGAAAGCCGCGAAGAGGCGGCCAGAACCGCAGCAACAGCCTCCTCTTCTTCAGCACTGCCATTTGGCAGGACGAATACGATAGCACCATCCGCGTCCCCGAAGGAACGAGACAGGACCGCTTCCAGACTCTCCAGGTCCACGATCCATGGGACGAAGTAGCGTAAGGTGCCTGTTTGGTGCAGGTGACGCTTTGCCAGGTAAGGCCGCACAGTCCAGGACTTCAACAGCAGTGCTGCAAGACTCACTCTCCTGTCGACCTGATTGAAGCCCTTTTGGAAGCGCTCATCCAGATCGATGTCACTACCCTCCCACAGACTGTAGGCTTGCTTGTGCCGGCGATAGAGGGCGATGCCCCATTGACAGAGACGAGCAATGGCAGCTTCGACGTCCTCTTCCACCACGTGCTTGCCGTCCGCAAGAGCGCATTTGAGGACGTCCAAGGATGCCTTGACATACCGCTGGTCCCCCAGAGGGCCCAGCAACCCGATGGCTTTGACAACGCGTGCGTCCACCGGCGACGCTTCGCGGGGCAACCTGTCCAACGCGTCTTCGATCTCCGCCCAGCGTTTCCCCTGTGCATGCACATAGAGCGCACTGCCCATCGAAGCATGCACATAGTCGTACAGCATGTCGACTCGATAGAACGGGCGGTAGCCGTCGTGTGTCCAAAAGTCCCGACGCAAATAGTCCTGAAAGCCGTGCGGCTCACCGGAGGTAAGAAACGCGAACAGCGAGCGTTCATTTTGCGCCAAACGACTCCTGAACAGGCGATCCAGGACAACAGTGACCGTGGGATGCAGGGGAGCACAACGCTGCAACAGACGCTCAGCCTCCTGGCTATGCAGCTCACGCGGAGCCAGTCCCAGGCTGTCGGCGGAACTGGCTTCATGCGCAATTACATCAGCGAGGCCATCGAGATTCATCTTTGGTTGAATCGCCGAGCCAATCAGATGGAGGGTCTCAGCCGGAGACTGCAGGAAGCCGACGTCTTCGAAGCGCCCTTGCACTTTGGCCCATTCCCGTTGCTGCATTGGGTTCAAGCGAGCGGCATACCGCTCGAAGGCCTGGTGCAATATCACGATAACCCCGATCGGATTGCTGCCGCTGTGTCCAGCCAGGTCGGCCAGTGCCTGCAGGTGGAATATGTCGCTTCGCTCCGGGTTCAGTGCGGCATACTCCAGAAGCTTGCCTAACTCATCCAGAATGATGAGCAGACCAAGAGACTTGGCACTGGCGGCTCCGAGCACCGATGCTACCTTTGTGACGCCCTCCGATAGACATGCGGTAGAGGCTACTTCCCCTTGTTTTATCTGCTCGCAGCGAGAAGTGAGCCATTCTTCTGCGGCGGTGACCTCCGAGTTTCTCACTGAACTTGACCGCAGCGCAGATATCAGACCTCGGAACAAGGCCAAGGCAAATGGTTCGCGGCTGCCCACGACAGGGACCACTACAAAGCCGCTGTCGGAGAGGCCGGCGATGTTCTCACAGAGTTCCTTGGAGAGCTCGCTGTCCACCGCTCTCAGCAGGTCGCGCGCTTGGAGGTCCATTGCATTGCCGAGCACCCTGGCTAGGAAAAGCGCCCCGGCGGATTTGCCTGCACCATACGGCCCGGTGATAGACCAGGCCCGAGCTAGTGAGCCAGGCTGCAGTCCATCGCCGATGCGATGGAGTATGGTCCGGATCAGAGGAGTCACGATGTAGCCAGACAGGCCATTGCTGGCAGCATAGTCTGCTTGGATGTTCACAGCGCGACCAAAACGGCCACTAACCTGGAACAGCTCACACATCGCAGTAGGCGGGTTCATGCTGCCGCCCCAACTCCGCGGCCTCGTAGGCCACCGTAGTATCGCCGCAATACCTCCATCGGATCAATCTCCCGCAGAATGAGCACCTGCTTGAGACCAGCCGTCTCGCTGAACTGCCAGGCCCCAGAGGTAAGCTCTGACAGACGATCCAGGCGTTCGGCAAGTGCTACCTCATCGAGCTTGAACACAGCGCCGGGGCTTAGCGGCCCATAAGCCAGCTCGTCAAACGAAAGTGACCGTATGCCACCCGCACGCTGGCCATAGTCCCACAGGGCAAAGACCAGGGCCGCATCCGGAAGGGTCTCCTTTGGTCCCCTGGAGAACGCGTACATCCTGCGATGTTCGACTTCGAAGATTAGGCCCAGTTCCGCCAAGGGGCAGTCAAGCGATTCCTCTGGCGATGCACCCGTAGCCATGGCACTTGGCACATATGTGCGGATGAGAATATCCACGTCACGCCTCAGCGTGTGCTCGCTCACCCGCAAAGCAGGGAACCGCTGTGCCATGGTGGATATGGAGCTCTCCAGGCTCCTGCGGGTGAACTCAGGCTCACGTAGCAGGCTAAAAGCGTAGTAGCAGGTCGTGGCTTTGTCGGGGTTGGTAGCCAAGAGCCAGTGAATAAGCCAAAGGGTGGCGGTATCCTCCAGATAAGGATCCCATCTTTCGTTCAGGAAAATCCTACCACCAATGGCCGAGGGGCGGAGAAGGCGGCCGCGGTTGTTTCTTACGGCAGCATCCTCTTCAAGCACCCGCGTGGCCAAACACCAGTGCCGGATGGAACGGACCATGTTCTTGCCGACGCCCAGCACTACCATGGCCTCGTCCTTCGTAAAAATGCTGGGATCCCGCGAGCACTCGGTCACGCCCTTGGTGAGCCAGGTGCTGCGGAAGGGGAACGATTCATGGCCTGAAAAGGTCGCCCTGGTAAGGTCCATTAGCTACCACCAGTCAGCCAGAATTCGGGGACCTGTTGACAACCACCCAGTGTCCACGCAGCGGTGCACCGCCACGACAAGCTGTGAAGTGCGTTGTCAAAGAAACGAGGACACGGCGTTGATCATTGCTGCCCCAGATTATACTCCAGACTGGCCTGACGGTCAATGTCTGAGCGATTCTGATGGGGCGATGTGCGAAAACACGGAAACGTGCAAGTGTCTCGCTCTAGCTCGTGTCAACCGTCTCCCCTATGTGTGGATGCGGACTGCTTGCCTGGCGGTGCCGCAGGCTGTTGCAGGGCTGCCATGCACAGATCTCGACGTGCAGGGTACCCATGAGCCCCTGGTCATTGCCGAAAGGGTCGACGGCGAGCTAGAGATTGAAGATGCTCATGAGCCACACGATCGCCAGGCAGGCCAATCCATGTGCCCAGGGGTTTGACTCCACCTGTGCCCGACCCTATAATCGCTTCCAGGATAGAGGAGATTCCCCATACTTGCCTCTTCCGCTGGTGATATGCAAGACCTTGAACAGGAACTACAACAGAAGACGGCGCAGTTGGCCGCGCTGCGCGAGATCAGCCGGGCCATTAACGCTGCCTGGGATCTGAAAGACACCCTGGAACTCATTACGCGCAAGACGGCGCAGGTCATGGACATGGATTCCTGCTCCATTTACCTGCTGGATGAGGCCAGAGAGTACCTGGTGCTGAAAGCCACGACGGGTCTCGCGTCCAAGTCGGTGGGTCGTGCCCGCCTGAGGCTGGGGGAGGGTCTGACCGGATGGGCGGCGCAAACCGGGCAGGCAGTGGGTGTGGCCGATGCGGCGCGCGATCCCCGCTTTAGATATCTCCCGGACACGGAAGAATCCATCTTCCCATCGCTGCTGGCTGTACCCCTGGTTTATCAAGGGCGGGTGACTCTACTGAAAGAACTCGGATCTCACCGCAGAGAACGCAGAGAACGCAGAGATTCCCGTATGAACTCCGCGCTCTCGGCGGCCTCTGCGGTAAAGAAGGGGCTTTTTGCAGTGGGGTCGCGGTTGATTGGAGCCATGAACGTGCAGACCCGCTCGCACCACCCCTACACCACAGACGAGGTCGAACTCCTCTCCCTGATCGGTGACCTGGCAGCCGGGGCGCTGGAGAAAGCCATGCTCTACGACGGGATGCAGCGCCAGATCGCCGAGCTCTCCACGCTGGCCGAGGTGAGCGAGACAGTCCGGCAGAGCGCCCTATTGGCTGGTTGCCGAGCCCTGGATGGCATCGCTGCCAGCGTGATCCAGAGACCTATTCATCTGCCCAACCCCAGCTCTTTCAGCATTCCGTGCTGCTCCTGCTTCGCTTCCTCCGGCTTCTCGTCGGCCTGGCGCAGCCGGCGTACTGCGTCGTTCCAGGCGGCGCGTGGTAGGCCGGCAGCCCTCACCCTTCCACAACCGGGGCCGCAATGGCCTCCAGCACCGCATCAGCGCGGTACACGCGGCCCCGCGCGCGGCCCGTGATCTCGCGCAGGATGCCCGCCGCCTGCAGGGCTTCCACATAGCGGCCGGCCGACTGATGGCTGACGCCCAGGGCCTTCGCTGCCTGGGAGATGCTCAGGATCGGCCGTGCGAGAAGCAGGTCGATCACTTGCAGCAGGCCCGCGGCAGCGCGTACCCCCTGGAAGCGCTCGCGATACTCTTCACGCAACTGCTGGAGCCGCCTGGCACGGGACACGGCGTCGCGCGACTGCTCTGCCACACCGCGCAGGAAGAAGCGCAGCCATGCCTCCCACGCCCGGCTCTGGCTTACCGCCAGGAGGTGATCATAGTAGGCCTGGCGGTAAGCCTCGAAATACGCGCTTAGATACAGCAGAGGCTGAGGGAGCAGGCCCCAGGCGCAAAGCAGAAGCGTGATCAGCAAACGACCTACGCGCCCGTTGCCATCGAGGAAGGGGTGAATGGCCTCGAACTGGTAATGGATCAGCCCCAGACGGACCAGCGGCGGCAGTCCAGACTCGGCATGGAGGTACTTTTCCAAGAGGCCCAGCGCCTCCTTCATCTCGGGCACCGGCGGCGGCACAAACACAGCGTCCTTGAGCGTGCAATTGGGCGGACCGATCCAGTTCTGACTGAGGCGAAACTCGCCCGGCGCCTGGCGCTCGCCGCGCACGCCCTCCATCAACAGGCCGTGCAGCTCGCGGATGAGGCGCAGGCTGAGGGGCAGCGTCGCCATGCGCTCCAGGCCGTACTCCAGGGCGCGCACATAGTTGTGCACTTCCCGCACATCGGAGAGCTGGTCGAACAGCGCAAGCTGTACCGCCTCGAAGGCATAGAGATCCGAAAGCGAGGCCCGCGTGCCCTCGATCTGCGAAGAGAGAACGGCCTCGCGTCGGATGAATGGGGTGATGAGCAGGTGCGGATTGGGCAAGACCCTCCCGAGGCCAGCCAGCTCACCCAGCGCCCGGTCGGCGTCCGAGAGCTCCGCTACCAACTTGTCGGTCCAGGCAAAGCTGGGCGGCAAGGGATCGGGCACGTAAGCATGATAGTCGCCCTTGGAGACGTACACCCCGCGGCCAGCCGGCTTCTCTTGAGACGCCCGCACACGCATTCGTCAGCACCCCGTGCGGCGCATGCCGCTATTCACACTTGTGGGCACAACGCGCGACGCTATTCACACTGTAGCACATAAGTGTGAATAACGCAAGTCAGCCCACGCGTTCATCATATGCCATTCGGCAACTTCCGTCAACGAACGCTTACGCGCTGCCCGTAAACAAGAGCTGGGGCGGCTTGCCACGTCATGGAGCCACGCGATGAGCACGGCGAGCCCACCGCTGAGCGACTGCTTTACAGGCGTTTGACTCCACTTGTGCCCGACCCTATAATCGCTTCCAGGAGAGAGGAGACTCCCCAGACTTACCTCCTCCGCTGGTAACATGCAAGACCTGGAACAGGAACTGCAACAGAAGACGGCGCAGTTGGCCGCACTGCGCGAGATCAGCCGGGGCGCTGGAGAAAGCCATGCTCTACGACGGGATGCAGCGCCAGATCGCCGAACTCTCCACCCTGGCCAACCAGACCGCTGTGGCGATCGAGAACGCCCGCCTGGTCACCCACGTGGCTGTGGTGCGGGAGATGCATCACCGCATCAATCTCATTTGCGTGTGCTGCGGCCTCGGGCTATAATGAAGCGGAAACGGAGTGCATATCTGTTCTCGTGTCTTCGCGTCTGTAGTAGGGAGGATGAGAGTCGCTCATGCGCATTCTGGTTGTGGATGATGACGCGCCCAGTGTCAAGATGATCTCGTTTCTGTTGCGCGAAGAGGGCTACGAGGTCACCAGCACGGACAATGGCCTGTCCGCCCTGGATATGATAGAGCGCGAGGTTCCGGACCTGGTGATTCTGGACGTGATGATGCCGCACCTGGACGGTTTCGAAGTGTGCCGACGCATCCGCCAGAAGATGTACGTGCCCATCATCTTCCTTTCTGCCAAGGGGGAAACGGTAGACAAGGTAGCCGGGCTGCAACTGGGCGCCGACGACTACCTGGCCAAGCCTTTTGAGCCATCTGAACTCCTGGCGCGCGTCAAGGCGGTCATGCGTCGCGCCGAAG
>Ga0315294_10002199_pt1 | contig 21329 bp, 15 predicted proteins | sample YL17G13_40_MG_FD_203626 | JGI IMG/M metagenome (GOLD analysis project Ga0315294, IMG submission 203626) | Sediment microbial communities from Yellowstone Lake, YNP, Wyoming, USA - YL17G13_40 | ecosystem: Environmental > Aquatic > Freshwater > Lake > Sediment | place: USA: Wyoming | collected...
CTGATTGACCTGATGAAGCGCGGCTATCTGACCGCCGTGGCGATGAACGGCGCCGCGCTGATTCACGATTTCGAGATTGCCCTGGTTGGCGCAACTTCCGAGGATGTGCCTGCCGTGCTCGGTCGCGGCCGCTTTGGCATGGCCGAAGAAACTGGCCGCTTCATTAACGAAGCCATCGCCGAGGGCGACCAGGACGAACTTGGCATAGGCGAAGCCGTAGGGCGATTTCTCGTGAGTTATCGCGGGGCACGCTTTCGGCGCTGGAGCTTGCTGGCCACCGCCTACCGCCGCCGCGTCCCAGTCACCGTGCACGTGGCCATTGGCACGGACATCATCCACAACCACCCGGCAATTGACCCGCGCGCCCTGGGCAGCGCAACACATCGCGACTTCCGTCTGCTGGCGGCGCTGGTCCGCACGATGGACGGTGGCGGCGTTTACCTGAATGTCGGCTCCGCCGTGGTCTTGCCGGAGGTCTTCCTCAAATGCTTCAGCCTGGCCGCGAACCTGGGCCACGCACCGCGCGGCATCACCACCGTGAACCTGGATTTCATCCAGCATTATCGGCCTTTGCAGAACGTGGTGCTGCGTCCGACCGCGCTGGCGGGAAAAGCCGGGGGCAAGGCCAGCCACGGCTACGCGCTGACGGGACATCACGAATTGATGATTCCCCTGCTCGCCGCGGCGCTGGCGGAAAGGGGGCCCGCCCGCTAGTGCCCGGCGAAGTCCCCGAAGGCGATTCCTCCCGTCGAACCCCATCGCCAGCTTTGGCTGCTGCCGCCCCCAAGGCGTGGGGCGGGCGCGACCTTCTCCTTTTCGTTGCCGCGGTGGCGCTGGCGCTGGTAGTCGCCAACGTGGCGGTTCTGGTCGGCTACACAGCGCTGCAATCCGTGGCGGGCTGGCCGACACGCCCGGCAGCGCTGCGCGAAAATGCGTTTTTCCTTCTGGCTCTTCAGGTGGCGTTTCACGGCCTGGTTCTGGGCTGCATTTATCTCCTCGTTGTCGTGAATTACCACCAGCCCTTCTGGGCTGCCCTTCGATGGGGCAAGCCCACCGCGGATGGCGTTTTGCGGTTCCTCCTGGGAGGGGTCCTGCTCAGTCTCCTCGTGCAACTGGCTCCGCCCGTTCTCCCCGACCGGGAAGACTTCCCGCTGCTACGCCTATTCAGCTCCCCTGAGGCTGCATACGCACTGACGGCCTTCGCGGTCCTCATCGCCCCCTTCATGGAGGAACTCATCTTCCGCGGCGTCTTATTCCGCTTCTTCGAAAACCTGGTGGGGGTGCGGTTCGCCGTAGCGGGCACCGCCATACTGTTTGCGGGCTTGCACGTGCCGGAATACTGGGGAGCCTGGAATCACGTGTTGCTCATCCTGCTGGTGGGCGTGGCGTTTTCCCTGGCGCGCGGCCTGACGGGGTCGCTCGCGCCCAGCGTCGTCCTGCACGTTGCCTACAATGCAGGCTTGATGGTCGCCTTCTTCTTCGAAACCAACCAGTTTCGGGCCCTCGGGGGCTGCTTCGCCTCTTGAGCGCTCAGCCCGCTGCTTCCGGTCGGCGAGGGGTCAAGGGCTTGACATAGATGTGCGTCGCCTGATATGCTTTTATGCGTGCGCACCACGATTGATTTGGACGAACAACTCTTCCGCGAACTTAAGGAAGAGGCGGCGCGCCGCGGAACCACCCTGCGGCAACTGCTCCACGAATACCTCCGCAAGGCGAAGGCCGCACCGGGGCGGCGGACCAAGTATCGCTTCCGCTGGAAGACCGATCCACGCGGACAGATTCAGCCGGGTGTGCGGTTGAATGACCGGGAGTCCCTGTTTGATTTGATGGAAGGCCGCTAGTGCAAGCCATCGATACGAACGTCTTGGTTTATGCTCGTCGTGTGGAGCCGCAGCAGCATGAAGCCGCCCTGCGGCTGCTGCGCGCTCTCGCCACCGGGTCGGAACCGTGGGTGCTTCCCTGGCCTTGCATCTACGAGTTTCTCCGCGTGGTCACACACCCGCGCGTCTTCTTCCCGCCCACGCCCATTCAGGAGGCGTGGGCAGGCATAGAGACGCTCCTCGAATCCCCCTCGGTTGTCCTCATCTCCGAAGGCAAGCGCCATCGGCAGATCGTAAATGAGCTCCTCCGCACTTCTTCCCTCTCCGGCAACTTGCTGCACGATGCGCATATCGCTGCCCTGTTACTCGAGCACGGGGTGGCCGAGATCCTTACCGCGGATGACGATTTCCGCCGCTTCCCCGGCCTGAAAGTCACCAATCCCTTCCCCGGCTAGGGGAAAAGGCCGCCCGTCTCGTTCCCCGGCCGTGTTAGAATGCGCCGCCTATGTCCACTGGTAGGAGCTTTGTCCCATTTGTTTCCCCTGCGGCTGCGGCGTCGGCGGAAAAGGCCGCCGGCGCACGCTACGTGGCCCTGGACGCCTACCGCGGTTTCATCATGGTTATGCTCGCCTCCGGCGCCTTCGGCTTCGGAGCGTTGCAGAATCACCCTACCTACGGAAGAATCGCCGCCTGGTTTGACCACGTGGAATGGACCGGCGCGGTGTTCTGGGATTTGATTCAACCCGCCTTCATGTTCATGGTGGGCGTGGCGATGCCGTTCGCCCTGGCCCGGCGCGCGGCGCGAGGCGCGACCGCGCGGCAGGACCTCGGGCACGTCGCCAGCCGGGCCCTGAAGCTGATTCTGCTCAGCCAATTCCTCATCATCGTTGCCGATCAGAAGGTCCGTTTTCAGCTCATCAACGTGCTCTCCCAGATCGCTTTCACCTATTTCTTCACCTACCTCATCATCCAGATGAGATTCCGCTGGCAGGCATTGACCGCCGGCCTGCTGCTGGTGTTTCACTCGGCGCTCTTCTTCATCTTTCCCGGGCCGGAGGGAGCCTTTGCGCGCACGGGAAACATCGGCGCGGTCATCGATAAAGCTCTCCTGGGATACAACTACGAGGACTACTACGTGACCATCAATTTCATCTCCAGCACCGTCACCACGCTCTTCGGCGCCTGGGCCGGCAGCTTGCTCATGGGCGCAAGACCGCGGGCGGAGAAGCTCAGGATTCTGGCGATAGCCATGGTGGCGGCTCTCCTGAGCGGGCTGGCATTATCGCTGGTCATCCCCAACGTCAAGAGATTGTGGACGGCCTCCTGGACGCTTTACAGCACCGGCTGGGTATTGCTGATGATGCTTGTCTTCGTCCTGCTGGTGGACGTCTGGGGATGGCGCCAGCCGGTCTTCCCGCTGGTGGTGGTGGGGATGAATTCCATCTTCATTTACTCGCTCGGCTTTCTGCTCCGGGGGCCGGTGAACCACTGGCTCCAGCCATTTACCGGCGGCTTCCAGTTCATCGGCGCCCTCGCCCCGGTAGCCCAGTCCTGCGCCGTGCTGGCGGTGATCTGGTATCTCTGCTACTGGCTCTACAGGCACAAAATCTTCATCAAGGTCTAAGCCCGGAAGCCTACAGCTCAAGAGCCGGCACAACTCAACGCCTTCCCCGGCCTATCCATTCTCGCCCGCGCACAACGCCGAGGCCCGCGACCGCTAGCCCTGCCCGCCTACAACCTGTCATGCTGAGCGCAGCCCGTCAGCTGACGGGCGGAGCGAAGCATCTCTCTTTAGCTCCTGTGGCTTCAGAAGCAGATCCTTCGCTGACGCTCAGGATGACAGGACGGTGGTGTGGACCCGCAAGCTTTCTGTGTGACGCGATACTCGTCCGGCGTTCACGCTTCGCGGCGGCGTTTGATATCGATTTGCAGGCGCTTGATTTTCTGGTTGAGGGTGGAAAGGGGGATCTTGAAGCGTTCGGCGGCTTCCGTCTGGCTCCATTTGGTGCGCGAGAGCATATCGAGGATGACGCGCCGCTCATACGATTCCATAATCTCAAACAGCGAGCGGCCCGCCAAGTCTTCCACCGGCAGGGCGCGCGCGCCGTGGGCGCCGTCGGGAAAGACCTGCTCGGGCAGGAGTTCGGGAGTGAGATTAGGTCCGGAGGAGAGGACGACGGCGCGTTCGACGGCGTTTTCCAGCTCCCGCACGTTGCCCGGCCAATCGTAGTCCATCATCATCTTCATGGCCTCGGGAGAGAAGCGCAGCCCCTCCCGGCTGTTCTCCTGCATGAACTTCTTCAGGAAATGCTCCACCAGGGGCGGGATGTCTTCCTTGCGCTCGCGCAGAGGAGGCAAAGGAATGGTGATGACGTTCAACCGATAGTAAAGGTCTTCGCGGAACTTGTTCTCCTGCACCAGACGTCGCAAGTCCGCGTTCGTGGCCGCGAGGATGCGGACATCCACCTTGATGGTTTCCGTCCCGCCCAGGCGCATGAACTCGCGCTCCTGGATGACGCGCAGCAGCTTGGCCTGGGTCTCGACGCCGATGGTGCCGATCTCGTCAAAGAAGATGGTGCCCTGGTCAGCCACCTCGAAGAGGCCGCGTTTGGTGGCGATGGCGGAAGTGAAGGCGCCCTTGACGTGGCCAAAGAGCGTGCTTTCCAGCAGGTCCACGGGCATGGAACCCGTATTGACCGGCACAAACGGCCGGTCGGCGCGCGGGCTGGTGGCGTGAATGGTTTTGGCCACCAGCTCTTTGCCCGTGCCACTCTCGCCGGCGATGAGGATGGTGGCGCGGCTGGGCGCGACCTGGGTAATGAGATCCAGCACCCGCTGGATGCGCTCGCCCTTGCCGATGATGTTGGGCAGGCCATAACGCTTCAGGGCCCGACGGAGCTGGACGTTCTCCACCTGCAAGCGCGACTTGTCCAGGGCGTTGCGGATTTCCAGCAGCAGCTTATCGTTGTCCCAGGGCTTCGTGATGTAGCTCTCCGCCCCCTCTTTCGAAGCCTGAAAGGCCATCTGGCTCGAATCGTAGGCGGTGATCATGATCACGCCGGCGTCCGGGCTGTCGCGGCGAAGGATTTTCAGCAGCTCCAGGCCATTGCGGTCTGGCAAGTTGATATCGAGCAGGACGAGATCGAAAACCCCCTCGTCCATTTTCTTCAGCCCCTCTTCCGCGGTGGCGGCACTGGCCAGCCGATAGCCCTCCACGCCCAGGATCTGCTCGAGGCTCTCGCGGATTTCCTGTTCGTCGTCAATGATGAGGATGGAGCCCTTAGCTGACATTGACCGCTTTCCTTGCCGTGGGGAATTCCAGCCGGAAGGTGGTGCCCTGTCCCGGCGCGCTTTCCACCGCGATCTTGCCGGAATGCTCTTGGATGATCCCGTAGGTCACGGCGAGGCCCAAGCCGGTGCCGCGGCTCTTGGCCTTGGTGGTGAAGAAGGGGTCGAAGATCTTGCTCAGGTGGTCGGCCGGGATGCCCTCGCCATTGTCGGAAACCTCCACATAGATGGTGGAGTTCTCGCACTCGGTGGCGAGGGTGAGTTCGCCCCCGCGCGGCATGGCGTCCCGAGCGTTCATGATGAGATTCATGAACACCTGCTGCAGCCGGCCGGGGTTGCCGTAGAGAGGAGGCACGGAGGAAGAGAACTGCGCGTTGAGGGAGATGCTGGAAGCCCGCAACATGGGCTCCACCAGCGAGAGGGTTTCGCGGATGACCCGGTTCAGATCGAGTTCCAGGTACTCGCTGCCGCTGACGCGCGAGAACTTCAGGAGGTTGTTCACAATCTCCGAGGCGCGGAAGGACTGCTTGATGATCTTGTCCACGGTGCGCGCCTGGGGGTCGTCCGCAGGCATCTGCTTCTGCAGGATCTGCGCCTGGGAGGAGATCACCGCCAGGGGAGTATTGACCTCGTGGGCGACGCCGGCGGCAAGCAGGCCGATCGAGGAGAGCTTCTCGGCCTGAATCAATTGGTCCTCCAGGTTCACGCGCTCGGTGATGTCGTTGAAAATCAGCAGACGCCCGATGACTTGGTCGTCCTTGCCCACCAGCGGCGTCAGGGAGACGTTCACAATCAGCCGCCGCTCGTCCGGGGTCCGCAGCGCGAACTTGTAAAGGCCGAGGGTGCGCCGCGGCTCGGAGGGCGGAGGAAGTTCCGCCAGTAGTTCCGGCGGAAAGATGGCATCCAGCCGGCTGCCGATGGCTTCCGCGCGCGACAGCCCGTAGAGCTTCACCATGGCCGAATTCCAGCCCCTGATCTGCTGGTTCAGGTCGAAGGCCAGGACTCCGACGTTGACCGACTCAATGATGTTCTCGCTGAAATCCCGCAACTGCTGGTATTGCAGCGCCTTCTGCTCCAGCGACTCGTAAAGCCGCGCGTTTTCCAGAGCGATGGCCAGATAGCTGGCCATGGTCTGCAGCAGATCAACATCCTCGCTGGAAAGGAAATCCCCTTTGCGCGTTCGCCCCAGCGCCAGATACCCCAGCGTCCGCTCTTTCACCTTAATCGCCAGGTAGTAATGCAGGTCCAATTCTTCAATGGCGGCCTGGGCGGAGGGTGAGACACCGAACGCGCGCTTGACGCTTTCAAAGAAGAGATAACCCTTCTGCAGTTCAGGGCGTTGCGGGTCCAGGAAGGTCAGGTTGAAGGGGCCGGAGGAGGCGATGCCGCGGGATTTGACCAGGCGGAAACCGTTCGACTCGGTGCGCAGGAATATCGCCAGCCGGTCCACCGCCAGCGTCTCCGCCAGCCGCCTGGCCACCTGGTCGAGCAGGCGGTCCATGTGCAGCTCGGAGGTGAGTTCGCGGGCAAAAGCGAGGAGCGTCCGGCGATAGTCATAGCGCTCGCGATTCAGGAGTCTGTCCAGCCGCGCCTGAATCCAGTTGACGATGGGCTGGAAGAGGAATGCGGTGACGATGATGAGCAGAATCCAGCCGCTGCGGCTGGTGCTGGGGAAAGTGGTGCGGAAGATGTCGGCGAACAGGGCGATGAGGCCGAAGGAAAGACCCACGATGGTCGCCGTCGCCAGCGTGTAGGCAATGCCCCGCTGAAAGATGATGTCTACGTCCATCAGCCGGTAACGCACAATGGCGTAACCGAAGGTGAGGGGCAAGAATATCAGCGACAGGACCGAAAGATTCATCCAGGCCGTCGGCACGAAACGCAGGAAGTATGGCAGCACGTAAAGTGTCGCGAAGGGGACGATGGCCAGGAACGTGCCGCGCGTGATCCACTTGAGTTGCTGCTTGATCAGGGGAACGTCGCTGCGGCGATAGTTGCGCAGGAGCCAGAATGCACCTGCCAGGAAATACACGGCCAGATACATGAGCTCCACCCGGTCGATCCTCCACCGGCTGATCAGAAGAGGAGCAGACCAGACCAGAAACCCCGTCGCCACCAGAACGTGGGTCGCCAGCAGCACCGCCCCAGGCAGGTAGATGAGCAAGATACCCGTGGGCCGCTGCCGCAGAAAATCCGGCCGTTGGGGAAACGTCAGGCAGAAATGCAGGAAGAGCGCCGGCTGCAGAATCAGGGCAACGACGTTAAGCCAGTAAACCGTCCAATCGAACAAGTTCAACTTGCCCGTGTAAGAGAAAGTGTAGAGGACAAAAGAGGCCAGGCAGAAGACGTAAAAGTGCAGGGACTTGGGCGCCGTCCAGCGCCGCACCAGGATGAAGGTGCCGATAAACAGATAAATCAGGCCGACCAATTCCAAGTAGTGACGCAACGACTGGGAGCTGCTTTGCGCTGCGACCACGACGTCGGTCTGATACTTCTGGCTGTTGCGGATCAGGTCATAAGTCGCTCGAGACCAGACGCCGCTACGGAAAACCTCGCGCACCGCATCCGCCGCCCGCTTGACGGGTGCGCCGTTGATGGCCTCCAGCCTGTCCCCCTGGCTGACGCCGGCGCGTTCGGCAGGACTGTCAGGAGCTACAATCCAAGCTGTTACCCCTTCCGGGGTATCGACCCAGGAGACACCGTCGTCCGGGAGCTGATAGAGCCGACGCTGCTGGAAGTTGAGGACACTAAACACCACTAACGCCACACTCAGGAGGGCCAGGAAAACGGTCGTGAATCGGAAGGGAAGAGTTGTCCTCATCCTAGCCAGCTACACGGTCTCCACAAAACACACCACAGCCAGGGCTTTTACAGCAACTTGCCTTCCAATAGTGAAATCACGGGTGATATATAAGCCCTGTGTAATCAACATGATATCTCGATTGCAAGGGCTCAGTTGTGCTCCATACGGAATTTCGGATACTACCTCCCGATTTCTGTAATAGCGGGGAGGCACCCCCCAGCGAGAAGCACTCTTCGCCGGCGCCCATTTCCGGGCGGCCGAGGGCAGCATCCTTCGGGGCCACGTAAGCAGGCGCTGATAGAGGTTGCCTCACGCCCCTAAAACTGGACGGAGAATCCGCCCCGGAAGCTTCGGTAGGCCGGAGTCAGCATCAGCGAGTCATCGCCAGACCGCGGCAAGGGGACGTACCCTTGAGCCAGCAAATTTCGAAAATCAGCCAGCGCCTCGATCCGTGCGGGGAGGAAGGCAAGCGTGGGTAGGGGCTGTCGAATCTGGAGCCCCCAATAGGGCTGAAGTTGCAGGCTGGCCTGTCCGTAAGGGTCAACGTCCGTGACCCGGCGCGACGCCAGCCACTGGTAGGAGGTTGTAATCTGCGTCCTGGATCCCGGAACCCGCGTAGTGACTCTGCTGGCCACGGTCTGACTCCGGCGGGGACGAACGACCGCGCGCAAATCCCAGATGGGACCCTCACCAGCGAAACCTGCGGAGTCAACTGTAAGGGCATCCCCCATGGCATAGAGAACAGCCAATTGCACGCGGCTGCCCAAGCCTTGCACGTAAGCGGCGCGCAGGCCTGAGGACTTGTAGTTTCCGGCGTTGAGGGTCACCCCATTGGCAGCGGGATTCGGCAAGAAGTCCCCGGCCAGTCCCCCCAATGCCCCCATCCCACCAAAGCCCCAGAGGGCGGCATTCTCGAAATAGTCGCGGTAGGCGGCGATTTCCAGCCGCCCCTGCTTGCCCAAGGTACGGCCGAAACTGATTTCCGTGTGGTTCAGCTTTTCCAGTCGGGGGCGAAAGCCCCGCAGCGTGACGCGCGGCAAGGAGGTCAGCGCGCTGACCCGCTCCAGTAGCGATCCCTCCCCGCCTAGGTTCACCGCTCCATAGCGAACGGCGAAAACGTTCGAGGGAGTAACTCGGTACTCCAGCCTGGCGCTGGGTCGGGTCAAGACAACATCCCCGGCGGCATTGAGATAATCCACCTCCATGCCTGCCGTCAGGAGCACGGAATCAGAAAGGCGGCGCGTCTGCGCATAGCTGACCATCAACGCTTGCGCGTGGCTTAGGCTATCGCGACCCTCCCCCGGCGGGAGCGGTAATCCCTCGGCGATGCTCAACTGGTGCACGACCACCGCCAGCTCCTGGGGATCACCCTTCAACAGATCTCTGCGGAAGACCGTCGCCAGGGAGGAAGCCTGAATCCCATTCGCACCCATCGAACCGGCCACCAGCAGGTCAGCGTCCTCAGACAAGGGCCGCAGATACGCCAAGACAGTTCCTAAACCGGGATCGCCCGCCAAGGCCCTGCGACGCGGCGCACCGGGGATCATCCCAACCAGCCGCTCGCTGGGCGCAAGGGCGGCCTTCGCTGTCCCGGATCGCGCTGCGGACCGCGCCTGCTGATACCGAAGAACGGGCCGGACGGCGGAGGAAGTCCGCAGTACCCATTTCCAGTCCTCGCCCCAGCTCGAGACATCGCCCGCCGGAACTCTCAAGTGCAGCGGCGCGAAGATGTCGCTGAGGACGAAGTCCTGCTGCAAGCTTTGCCCCGCCACCACGCGAACCCTGTTGCGGAGGGCAGGCAGCCGGCTGGGGAAGGTGACCTGCAAGGAATACCAGCCGGGGACAAGGCGCTCCACCGCGAACCTGCCGTGGGCGTCGGTAATCAGACGCTCCGCCGCGCTCTGTACAGGCCGCAGCCCCACCAGCAGCGGGCCGACAAGCAGAACCGTTGCCCCCATCAGGCGATTTCCCTGCTGGTCCGTAACGGTCCCTGTAATGCGTCCGAAGTCCGCCCCTTTGGCCCGGGCGGCAGCCAGGCAGGGCAGAACCAAGCTGCCCATGAGCAGGGCTGCGAGTACCCGTTGTCGGGGCTGCGACTCTTTCATGGCCTCCGCCATAACTCTGGGAGCAAATCCCCGCCTACTCCAACAGGCAGGGCACGACGCCCCCTAGCGTAACTCAAAACTCGCCGATCGTGAAACGCTTTGTGTCTTAATGTTGTCGGTCACCTTGATCTGCACCGAGTATTTGCCTGGCTGCAGCGCCTTCAGCGGCATGGTTTTCTGCAAGGTAACCTGCTGAGAGGCGTTCGCCAGCTTGGCCGCCTGTTCTGTCTGGCTCAAGACCGGCTTCCCGTCCTTGATGATCTCGTACTGAATATCTGCGGACGGCCGATGCGTCTGGGGGTCGACGGCCAAGTTGTAAACCTGCATATAGATGCCCAGGTTCTGGTCGCGTGTAAACTGCTGATTGACGCTGGGCCGGACCTTGGTGCCCCCGATGACGAACGGCCCCGACCCCACTTGGGCGGTGGGCAGGGGTTGAATGAGATCGGCCAGAATCAGGGAACTGCTGGCCAGTTGCTCCTCGACGAAGCGGGGCACCTGGATTCCCAACTCGAGGGAGCCCATGTGACCACTGAGGTCGTCCTTGAGCACCACGGTGAGCTTGTAACGGCCGGGGCGGAGCGGCACCACTTTCTGGTAGACCGACTTGCGGTCCACGTAGCGCTGGAAGTCATTCTCCGGCACGTCCAGGACGACAGCATCCTCAAACGTGCTGACTATCCTGCCCCCCAGGCTGGTGATCTGCCCGAAGATATCCAGGACGGCGTGCATCACCCCTTCTTTGTTCTCGAACTGCAGATCGCGGTTGGCAGCCTGGATGGTGACGGGAGTCAAGACGCTTTCCTCCGTCACGCGCATGAAGTCCGTCCGCACATCAAAGGGGAGAAGCTGCGCTGTGAGGCGGGAGGTCACCACCGCTCTCAAATCCTTGAACTTGACGGAAGGGGGTTTGAAGATCTTGGCATAAAGGTCCAAGCGGGAAAACTCGTTCATGCTCGCCGACTCCCCGCCCAGGGGTGTCCCGATGGTCATGCCGTCGGTGCGCGTGAAGCGGTCGCGCTTCGACGCCATCCCCATAGCCTCCATCTCCGTCAGACCGGCGTTGGGGACGTGCAGCAGCGCGTCCTTTTCACCTGGATCCATAGTCAGGTGGAACTCGCCGGTCATCGTGGGGTCGACAAATTCCAGGATGATGTTGCTCCCGATGCCCTCGATGTAGCGATACCGCCACTGCTCGAAGGGGTAGGTAGAGGTCTGACCGCCCCCTTCCTCGGGGGGGCGGAGGTAGGAGCCGCCCATCGAATGATCTTCAATTTCGTCCGCCGGCCCATACATGATGTAAATGCGCCCGCGGTCCGCCTTCCAGCCCGGGATGCCCGAGGCGTAATGCTCGTTGGCGTACGCGATCCGGCGATAGTATTCCTCTTTGAATTCGTTTTCGGGGCTGCCCGGGTTCGGGTTCCGCCGTTCCCAGAACTGCTCGATGAATTGCTCGCGCTCGTCGTCAGTGCTCAGTTTCTTGAAGGCCGCGCGTTCCTCATCGGCGATGATGTAAGGAACCTCGTCCGAAAGCCACTTCTTATAGGGGCTCTCCATTTCCTTCTGGATGGCCTTCTGCCGGCGCCGCTCTTGCTTGCTGACCTTTTCCTTGGGGGGCGAGGCGTGGAGAGAGGTCGCGATCAAGCTCCCGAGCACCGCAGCAACCGCCAACAAAGCCATCGCGCGGTAGCGTTGACCCCATTCATACATAGACTGATCCCCGCGCCAGTCATCCTGACCTGGCATCTCCTGCTGAGGATACCAAATTCTAGGTTTCGAGGTGTGAGAAGTCAAGTGTCTTCGTCCCAAGATGGAGCTCCACACTCCGACCCGCAACACGCTAATGGGATGCGCGGGGGCGGCAAAGGGTGGCCTTGCCCCGGGCAGGCAAGGCTGTCCGTTCGGCCAGAGGGCGCGTCGAATCGAAGGGGCACACTCCCCCTCGAGCCAGACGCAGACTGCTAGCGCGGCGGCCCAGCCGGAAGCTCCACTGTTCCGGTGGATCAAGAGGGTGACCAGCCGCACTGTCGCCCGCTGCGCTGAGGTCTCGAATCCAGTTTCGCATCGCGCCTGGAAAGGGTAAAATAAGATGTTTAGGGAAAGCCGCGAATTCGAGCTGTGGCAACCCTTGCGCGATCTCTCGCGGCTGGCTCTGCAATTAGGGGAACAGGACTGGTAGCGATGTCCAAAGCTCTATTGGCAGGCTCCCCCGGGCCGGGCGCGGCCAGAAACTTTTTGGAGCTAGGAAACGTATAACTTACAGGTAGAACCTTGTTAAGGCGCGGCGGAACGCCCGCAGGCGGTTCCAACGCCTGGGGTGTGAGGGCGTGACGGAACCGTCGTCGCGAAATGCCTGGCCCCAGCCGGAACCCGTGACTGGGAGCGAAGAGGAGCAAAGCGTAATGGGTCAGACTACCGAGTTGGGACTGGGGAAGATCGAAGCAGAGCTGGAGGAAGTTGAGGCCCGGAAGGCGCTCCCTGCCCGGAAGCGGACCGGCATGAAACGCTGGAAGAAAGGACTGCTTTTAAGCGTGGGTGCGGTCGTGCTCATCAGCTTGGTTCTGGGCGGCATCGCCTGGAGCAAGCGTGGCGTGGTGACGGTGCAGACCGGCAAAGTGGCGAAGCAGGAGCTGTCCTCCATCGTGAGTGCGTCGGGCCAGATCCGACCCCCGAGCGCCAAGTTTGCCAACGTGAACGCCCAGACATTTGGGAGGATCACGGAAATCCATATCAAGGAAGGCGATGCGGTAAAGACGGGCCAGCTCCTGCTCAAGACTGAGTCCGTCCAGCAGGAGGCAGATGTCGATGCTCAACAGGCCGCGTTAAAAACCCAACTGGCTGACGTGTCGGCGGCGGAGGCGGGTGTCCAGTCGTCATCGGCTAGCCTGAAGACCGTGCAGGCCGAGTTGCAGACGGCGCAAGCGAATTTCAGCCGCGCCAGGGAAGACTGGGCGCGCGCTCAGGAGTTGCTTAAGGACCGCCTGATTGCTCAGCAACTCTATGATCAGCGCCGCAGCGAGTTCGAGGTGGCACAGGCCAACGTCCAGGCGGCCGAAGCGCGCGTGACGCAAGCCAAGGCGCAGTACCAGCAGATCACTTACAACCGCGACATGTCACGGGCCCGCGTCGCGCAGATGCGTGCCGCGCTGGTGCGGGCCACCGACGCTCGTTCCAAGACCATTTACACCTCACCCCTGGACGGCATCGTGACGGCGCTGCCCGTGCACGCAGGGGAGAACGTCGTGCCCGGAATCCAGAATTCGCCCGGCAGCCTGCTCTATCAAGTCTCCGACCTCTCCACCATCACGGCGGAAGTAAAGGTGGATGAGACCGACATCGTCAACGTGAAGCTCGGCCAGCCCGCGGAAGTGACCATTGATGCCGTCCGCAACAAGACTTTCAAGGGTCACGTAACGGAGATCGGACAGAGCGCCGTCGGGCGCACTTCCGGTCTAACCAGCGGGCAGGGCTCCACCGCCACGGAAGAGGCCAAAGACTTCAAGGTGGTCGTCACGCTCGACGACCCCCCGCCGGGTTTGCGCCCGGGCCTTTCCACCACTGCCAAGGTCACCACCGCCACGCGTCAGGATGCGGTGAGCATCCCAATTCAGGCTCTGGCGGTCCGTATGCGGCGGGACCTGGAGGAGAGTGAAAAAGAGGGCAAGGGGAAGGGGAAAGAATCCCAGGGAAAAGTCCAGGCTGCCGCAACGCAATCCACCCCCGCCAGCAGCTCCAGCAAGGAGAAGGACAAAGGCAAGGAAGAAATCCAGGGGGTCTTCGTTTTGAAGAACGGCCGCGCGGTCTTCACCCCGGTGGAGACTGGCATTATGGGTACCACCGATATGGAAGTGCTCAGTGGCGTCAAGCCCGGGGACGAAATTGTAACGGGGAGCTTCAGCGTCCTGCGGACGTTGAAAAACAACACTAAGGTGAAGGTGGACAACAGCGCCGTGAAGGCTGGCGGGCCCAGTGCGTAGTTCGTGAAGCGGTGGGAACGGCCTCTGACGGGGCCCAGCTTGACCGGCCGGGAAAATTCAAGGTCGGCGGGAGGGGGAAAAGAAGTGTCAATGGGATCACAAGTTGCTCCATCCTCCATGCAGGAAAACGTGACGCCGCGGGATAGCGTCATGATTCGGACGGAGAACCTCTGGAAGACTTACGAGATGGGCGAGGCCATCGCCGTCCAAGCGCTCTGCGGGGTCTCCTTCGACATTGAGCGCGGGGAGTATGTGGCCATCATGGGCCCCTCCGGCTCCGGCAAATCCACCTTGATGAACTTGATTGGCTGCCTGGACACTCCCACGCAGGGACGTTATTGGCTTAACGGGAACCTGGTGAGTGAGCTCTCGGACGACGAGCTGGCTTACATCCGCAACAAGGAAATTGGCTTCGTCTTCCAGACTTTCAATCTGCTGGCCCGCGCCACCGCGCTGCACAATGTGGAGCTGCCGCTCATTTATAACGGGACGCCGGCCCAGGAGCGGGTGGAAAAGGCCCAGGACGCCCTGCGCAAGGTGGAACTCGGCGACCGGATGCACCACCGGCCTAACGAGCTGTCCGGAGGCCAGCGCCAGCGCGTGGCCATTGCTCGCGCCCTGGTCAACAACCCGTCCATCATCCTGGCGGACGAGCCCACCGGAAACCTCGACTCGACCACCGGCGAGGAAATCATGAAAGTGCTCGACCGCCTGCATGAGGCCGGCAATACCATCGTGCTCGTGACGCACGAACACGACATCGCCGCCCACGCTCATCGCATCCTGCACATTCGCGACGGAAAGATCGACCGGGACGAGCGCGTCAGCTAGGTGGGGCCAAGACCGGCGAACAGGCGGCGGAGGGAAGGCTCGGTGGCAGAAGTCGGCCCAACCATGATAAAGCGGCGCGGATTTGTCAACCTCTGGGTCACCGCCCGGGAAGCCTTCTGGCTGGCCCTGGAGACCTTGCGCGTGCACAAGCTGCGCTCCTTCCTTACCCTGCTGGGCGTGGTGATTGCCACCACGACGCTCATCTCCGTCATGTCTATCGTCAACGGCATGAACCTGTATATCGCGGACCGCATCGCGAACCTGGGCTCCAACGTCTTCATCATCCACCAGTGGCAGTGGGCGCAGGGCTACGAGAGCTGGCTGAAGGCCCGGCGCCGCAACAAGCCGGTCCGCATGGAAGAATACGAATTCCTCAAGGAGAACCTGGCCAACTACAAGAACATCGGCGCCGAGGCGCGAATGTGGGGAGAAACAGACGCACGCTACAAGGGGCGGATCCTGTACGACGTGAGCTTGAACGGCACGACTCCCAACATGATCGATATTGGGCAGGCGAAGGTGGAGATAGGCCGCTACATCACCGAGTCGGACTACGACCACAGCGCTATGGTGTGCTTTATTGGCCGCGATCTCGTGGACGACTTCTTCCCCACGGTGGACCCTCTCGACAAAGAAGTCACGGTGCGCGGCATTCCCTTCCGGGTCATCGGCGTGGCCGCGCGCATCGGCACCACCTTCGGCCAGAGCCAGGACAAATTCGTCGAAATCCCGCTCACTACCTTTCAGAAAGCCTTTGTGGCGCGGCCCCAGCTCGCGGTGAACGTGCAGGCCTGGAATGGGCAGCAGATGCTGGTCCTTGAAGATGCGGCTCGGGCGTTGATGCGGGCGCGGCGCCACATCCCTTACCAGGAGGATGACACGTTCGGCATCAACGCCTCCGAGACCCTCATGAATGCCTGGCGCCAGCTCACCGGCGCCATCTTCGCCGTGACCATCGGCATCGTGGCCGTGTTCATGGTGGTCGGGGGGATCGTCATCATGAACATCATGCTGGCCAGCGTCACCGAGCGCACCCACGAGATCGGCATCCGCAAGTCCCTGGGGGCCCGGCGGCGCGACATCCTGATGCAGTTCATCATTGAGTCCAGCGTCATGGCCGCCACGGGCGGGGCCGCCGGCGTGGTGCTGTCGCTCATCGTCAGCAAGATCGTGGATATTTTCTTCACCTCCTCGGTACCGGCAAATGCGGTCGTGATTGGCCTGGTTCTCTCGACGGGGGTGGGACTCTTTTTTGGCATCTACCCTGCCAGCAAGGCCGCCCGACTCGACCCCATTGAGGCTCTGCGCACGGAGGCTTAAGCGTGAACGTCCAACGGCGCCAAGTTCGGGAAAACCTGCTGCTCGCCCTCGACACGCTGCGGACCCACAAGTTCCGCGCCCTCTTGACCATTCTCGGCGTTCTGATCGGAACCGCCACCGTCATCGCGGTGGCTTCCATCTTCCAGGGGTTGGACCAGCAAGTGGTCGAGGTGGCCGAGGGCTTCGGCACGCGGACGCTGTTCATCTTCAAGTGGGATCCCGGTTTCCACCACGTAACGCGTGAGGAGTGGATGCGGAAACCGCTGACTTATGAAGATGCCCTGGCTATCCGCGAGTCTTGCCCTTCGGTGGAGTCAGTCTCGGCCGAGACTTTTCGCTGGGGGCCAGCTGTCGCCACAAAGTACAAGGGCCAGGAAATGTTGGACACCAATTTCTCCGGGCCCACTCCGGAACAATTCCAGAATATCAACGCCGAACTCAAAGACGGCCGCCTGTTCAATGAGATCGACAATATGCACCGGCGCGACGTGGCCGTGATTGGCGCGGACCTCGTGACCCGTTTCTTCGAGGGTGAGGACCCCATCGGGAAAGTCATCAACGTCGACGGGAAAAACTTCGAGGTCGTCGGCACCCTCGAGAAACGCAAACAGGTCTTGGGTGACACCGGGAACGATCGCGTGGTGTTCATCCCCTATTGGACCTTCAAGAAGATCTACCCCGAGGCGAAGGACAACTTCATCACGGCGCTGGCAGTGCCGGGCAAGGTCAATCAGGCCATAGACGAGGTGCGCAGCCTGCTGCGGCGGCGCCGCAACCTGAAGTACTCCGACCCCGACAACTTCGGCATCGCCACGGCCGAATCAATGATCAGCCAGTTCCGCGACATCATGGGAACCGTCGTGCTGGTGACCATCGTGATTTCTTCCATCGGCTTGCTGGTGGGTGGCATTGGCGTGATGAACATCATGCTGGTCTCGGTCACCGAGCGCACCCGCGAGATCGGCGTGCGCAAGGCCATCGGCGCCCGGCGGAGCGATATCACCTGGCAGTTTCTGCTCGAGGCTATGACGCTGACCGCGGTCGGCGGCATCCTGGGCATCCTGGCGGGTTGTACGCTGAGCTTTCTCATCCGGACTTTCGTTCCCTCCCTTCCTTCCGCCGTACCCTTGTGGTCGGTTTTCGCCGGTTTTGTGGTGGCAGTCGGCATTGGACTTTTCTTCGGGATGTGGCCCGCCATGAAGGCCTCGCGCCTGGACCCCATCGTGGCCCTTCATTACGAATAGGCCTTTGGCCTCCAGCTCGGCGATGCCTCCCCGTCCCTCCCCCGTTAACTCGCCAGACAACTCGACGCCGGGCGTGAGCTTGCCTAGAATGTTCATTCAGTGTTCCGGCGAGAAACGCTCGCCCCTTGCAGACCGAAGCTCCAGCTATGGCACACCTCATTGAGATCCCTCAGGAACAACGGGACGAGCCGCCGGCCGGACCTCGCTTCCTCGGCGTCGAATGGCCCCGCTTCAGCGCCTGGCAGTGGAAAGTCCTGATCATTCTGACGCTCGTCAACCTGCTCAACTACTTTGACCGCCTGATTGTCATCCCCATGTTCCCCTTCCTCAAGGACGCCTTTGGGGTGAGCGACTTCAAGCTGGGCCTGCTGGCTTCCATCTTCATCCTCGTGCACTCCCTGTCCGTGCTGCCTTTCGGGTTCTGGTCGGACCGCGGGCCCCGGCAGAAAATCATGGCCTACGGAGTGCTCTTCTGGAGCGCAGCCACCATGCTCTCCGGGGTGGCGACGACCTTCCGCTCCCTGTTGACGGCCCGCGCCCTGGTAGGGGTGGGCGAGGGCGCCTACGCCCCCGCGGGCACTGCCATGGTTTCTGACTGCTTCCCGCGCAGCTTCCGCGCGCGCGCGCAGAGCGTCTTCAACCTGGGAATGCTGGTGGGTGGGGTGATGGGGCTGGCGGCGGGCGGCGTGCTCTCGCAGTGGGTGGGCTGGCGGCACGTATTCTTCCTGGTGGCCCTGCCCGGATTCCTGCTGGCCGTGGCTGCCCACCGCCTGCGCGTGCCCGTCTCGCTTCCTCCGGAAAAGCCGCCCTCCATTACCAGCCTGCTGAGAATCCCCGCCTACCTGATGGTCCTGGCGGGCGGCATGTTCGTCGTGTTCTCGAGCGCGGCGTTCATCACCTGGGGGCCAGCGTTTGCCATGCGCTACCACGGCCTGACCGTGGCGCAGGCGTCGTCCTGGATCGGGCTCCTGGTGCTGGTGGGTTCAGTGGTTGGCGTTCTGTTGGGCGGCTACATTGCTGACACTCTCCAGCGTCGGTGGGTGTGGGGCCGCGCCGTCACCATCGGCGCCACCCTGCTGCTCGGCACGCCGCTCCTCTACTGGGCCGTAAGCACCGACTCAGTGTTCGAATTCTTCCTCTGCATTCTGGGGGCGACTTTCTTGTTGACCTGCTATCACGGGCCCGCCACGGCTGTCATCCACGACCTGACGCCCGAGCGCGCGCACAGCTTCGCGTTTGCGCTCTATCTGTTCGTCATTCATCTCTTCGGTGACGCCATGGCGCCCGCGCTGGTAGGCCGCGTCTCCGACCTCACCGAACTGCGCCACGGATTGCAGCTTGGCGTGGCCGCCAACTTGGTTTCCGCCGTGTGCTTCCTGGTTGCTGCCTTCCTCATCGGGCGTTGCCCGCGGAGCGTCCGGCTTTGCAGGGACGCCTCCCCGCCGCCCCCGGTGTCGGTCCCCCTCCGAGGGGAATGACGTCAGGTCGCCTTCCGCGCGGCCCGCTCCACCACCTTCATGACCTGTAGGATGTACTCCGCGGTGGTTCGCGGATTCATCACCACGATGCGGAAAACGCGGCGCCCGTCGAGCACCGTCGAACTGATGTAGGCCTCCCCGCGTGCGTTGACGGCGTCCTTGATCGCCCAATGCAATCGGTCCGAGGCCCTTCCCGATTTCGGCCTATGGCGCAATCTAAAGCACAGGATGTTTGTTTGCGGCTCGTGGGCAGGTTCCAAGATCTTTGAACGCTGGCAGTACTCGCAAGCAGCGCGAGCCACCTCGCAAACACCCGTCGTCAGCGCATCCCAAAGCGCACCTGAATAGGCCTTCCAGGTCAGCCAGGTTTTCAGGGCATCAAAACGCTGCGAGCAGGCAATGGTGAATTGCCCGATATCCGGGAATTCCCTTTTGCCGCCGCCGAACAGGTAAGGGGCGTGCTGTTCGAAAGCCTTGCGCAGGCACCGCCCGTGGCGAACCAGAATCACACTCGCGCACAACGGCATGAAGAGCATCTTGTGCGGATCAAAGGCCACGGAATCGGCGCGGTCAATGCCCTTGAGCAGGTGCCGATATCGGCGGCTGAAGATCAGTCCGCCACCGTGCGCGGCATCCACATGCAGCCAGGCTCTTTCCTGCCGCGCCAGCTTGGCGAGCGCCACCAAGTTGTCGCAGCTTCCCGTGGGCGTGGAGCCACTCGTCGCCACCAGAATGAACTTGCGAAATCCAGCCCGGCGCGCCTGGCGAAACACCGCCGGCGTCTCGCTAACATCCGTGCGGTAGAGTTCGTCCAGGGGAATCGTAAAGACGGCGTCGCTGCCCAACCCCAGGATGCCCGCCGCCCGGCTGATCGAGTAGTGCGCTTGCGCTCCCGCCAGTACGGCAATGCGCGCCCCGCCCCGACTCCAGGCGTCCGGCACCAGCTTGGCGCGGGCCGCCAGCAGGGCGGTGAGATTGGCGAAGGCACCGCCGGGAACCATGGAGCCTTCCGCTTGGGCGGGATAACCGAAGAGCCGCTTGAAGCGCTGGAGCAGGTCTCGATCGATGACCGTGGCGGCCGGAGACATGTCCCATACGGCCACGCTATTGTTCAGCGCGGCCACCACCGATTCGACCAGGGCCGCCAGAGGAATCGGCGCCGCTACCTGCTGCGCCGCGAACCGCGGGTGGCAAAGATGCAGACTCGCTTCCACGATCTCCCGAACCACGGGCACGATCTTCGCCGCCGTGACCCTGCGCCGAAGCACTGCTTTGATCCTGCGCCCGTAATTCGCACGGCGCACCGCGCCGCCACTGCGCGTCAATTCCTTCGCCGCCAGCCGCGCGAGTTCACGCGCCAACCGGTCGACGGTCGCGGGATTCCAGACTTGAGCTTGCAGGCTTGTCTTGTTCATCAGCTTTGGGTGTCGCTAGGGGTTGGCAATCAGCCTTCAGCCGCGAGTCTTCAATGGACAGGTTGCCGAGGGCTGAATGCCAGTCGCCGATAGCTCCGATCGGTTACGCAAACAACGCCTTCAGGCTCTCCGTGTACGGCACGCGGGCGACGCCGCGTTCCGTGATGACGGCCGTGACGTAGCGATGCGGAGTGACGTCGAAGGCCGGATGCCTCGCTTCGATGCCCTCGGGCGCCGTCGCCACGCCCGCCCAATGCGTCACCTCGCGGGCAGAGCGCTCTTCGATGGGGATTGCATCTCCGGAGGCAATGTTCAAGTCGACGGTCGAAAGCGGCGCGGCAACGTAAAACGGGATGCCATTCTCCTTAGCCAGCACGGCCAGAGTGTAAGTCCCGATTTTGTTGGCGACGTCACCGTTCGCGGCGATGCGGTCGGCGCCTACAATTACCGCCTGGATTTCTCCCTGCTGCATGAAGTGGCCAGCCATGTTATCGGTGATGAGTGTGACGGGGATATCGTCCTTGGCCAGTTCCCAGGCGGTCAGGCGCGCGCCCTGGAGAAAGGGTCGCGTCTCATCGGCAAAGACTTTGATCTTCTTCCCTGCCGCCACCGCGGCACGGATCACGCCCAGCGCCGTCCCGTAACCTCCGGTGGCGAGCGCCCCGGCGTTGCAGTGGGTGAGCACCGTCCCTGCCTGCGGCAGCAACGCCGCGCCATGCCGGCCCATCGCTTCGTTCGCGGCAATGTCCTCGGCGAGGATGCCCTGCGCTTCTTCGACCAGACGCGCCTGCACCGCCGCGAGCTTCTCCGCCTCGCCGCCCTCGTGCGCTAGAGACCTCTCGAACACCTCGCGCATTCTTTTCACGGCCCAGAAGAGGTTGACGGCCGTGGGCCGAGTCCTCGAAATCGTTTCCGCAATGGTTTCAAACTCGGCGCGCAACTCGGCCACCGTTCTCGCGGCCGAATCCCTCACGCCCAGCGCGATGCCCATGGCCGCGGCTATGCCAAGGGCCGGCGCCCCGCGAATGACCATCGCGCGGATGGCCTC
>Ga0315294_10002200_pt1 | contig 21329 bp, 23 predicted proteins | sample YL17G13_40_MG_FD_203626 | JGI IMG/M metagenome (GOLD analysis project Ga0315294, IMG submission 203626) | Sediment microbial communities from Yellowstone Lake, YNP, Wyoming, USA - YL17G13_40 | ecosystem: Environmental > Aquatic > Freshwater > Lake > Sediment | place: USA: Wyoming | collected...
TGTTATCTGGTCAGTCATATCCTACTTGATAACAATGCCAGACAACCGATGTTTGGCCAATCCTCATACCTGGTTGTCAGAAGCCACCCGGAAGTCGCCGTCAAAACCGGCACTACCAATGACCGCCGGGATAATTGGACCATCGGCTATTCCCCTTCATACCTTACTGCTGTCTGGGTGGGCAACAACGACAATAAACCGATGAGTTATGTTGCCTCCGGCATAACCGGTGCCTCCCCCATTTGGAATAAAATCACCCGTTTTATTTTAGAAAGAGAGGATAAAAAACAGGGTAAAAATTTTCAAGAGTGGCCGGAAAAACCGGAAGACATCGTTGGAGCGGAAGTTTGTGTTACCAGCGGATTATTGCCGGGAAATTCCGGTTGCTTGACCCGGTACGAATACTTTATTAAAGGCACTCTCCCAACTGAAACGGAAAATCTCAAAAAACAAATTTCAATTAATAAAGATAATCAGCAACCGATTCAGCCGGGGCAAGAGATCCCCTTGGAAAAAATTGAAACTCAAGAAAAAAATGTCTTAATCGACTTAACCGGTTCCCTTCTTTGCCTGGACTGTCCGTTTCCCACCGACCCGGCGGTCTTTAATCCTTATAATCTTAAAAAACCATAAGCTTATCTTTCTTCTTTCAATTTAGCCTCATTTGTCCTATAATAGAGTTATGGTAAAAAGGACAGGAGACCTTTCTCGTTTTTTTATTTTTATTGGTAAGCCTTTTTATCTTCTGCTTGTTTTAATAATTCATCTTCTCGGATTGCCTTTTTATTTACTTTCTTTTCTAAAAAAAGTAAAACTGCCTGTCAAAAAAACCAAAATCCGCCGGCCACGTCTTCGCACCCGAGCCGGACTGCTGGGCTTTATTTTTGGAATCCTGACTTCTCTATTTACTATTTACTATTTACTATTTACTATTTTTATTGACCTTCCTTCTCCGCTGAAGCTTGCCACCCGCGATCAGGTCCTAACTACAAAAATATATGACCGAAATGGCCAACTGCTTTACAAAATCTTTCGCGGGAAAGACCGTACTCCCATAAAAATTGCCGACCTGCCGAACTGCGTCATTCAAGCGACCATCGCCATTGAAGATAAAGATTTCTATCATCACCAGGGCCTTTCTCTACGGGGAATACTAAGGGCTTTTTATCAAAATATTTTTCAAAACAAGAAAACCGGGGGCTCAACCATTACCCAGCAATTGATTAAAAATGCTCTGCTTAGCAATGAAAAGACTTACCAGCGAAAAATGAAAGAAGCGATCTTGGCTCTACTGACGGAAAGAAAATATAGCAAAAACGAAATTCTGGAAATGTACTTGAATGAGGTCGGTTACGGCGGCGCCACCTACGGAATTGAAGAAGCTTCACAAAAATATTTCGGTAAACACGCCGAAAATCTTTCCTTGGCCGAAGCGGCTCTGCTGGCCGGCCTGCCGGCTTCACCGACCCAGTTTTCTCCCTTCGGAAGCAATCCCTCGGCTGCGATACAAAGGCAAGCCATTGTTTTAAAAAAAATGGTGGAAAACAAATATATAACCGAGGAAGAAAGCGAAAAAGCCAAAGCGCAAAAATTAATGTTTAAGTTTCAGGGAGACGAGATTTCCGCTCCCCATTTTGTCATGTATGTTAAAGAAATACTGGTGCAAAAATACGGCGAAAAAATGGTCGAACAAGGAGGGTTGGAAGTTAAAACAAGCCTGGATTTGAATTTACAGGAAGAGGTGCAAAAAATTGTTAAGAGTGAAGTGAATTCCCTTGCTGCTTTCCGTATTTCCAACGGGGCGGCTTTAGTGACAAATCCGAAAACCGGAGAAATTCTAGCGATGGCCGGAAGCAGAGATTATTTTGCCAAGGACATTGACGGAAATTACAACGTCACTACCGCTTTGCGTCAACCCGGATCTTCAATTAAACCGGTAAATTATTCCATCGCTTTGGAAAATGGCTTTACGCCGGCCACACTTCTTGAAGACTCGCCGGTTACCTATCAAGTCCCGGGACAACCACCTTACTCACCGATTAATTATGACCGAACCTATCACGGACAGGTACCCCTAAGGGTCGCCCTGGGTTCTTCTTATAATGTTCCGGCGGTGAAAGTTTTGGCCGCTTTCGGAGTCAAAAGGATGATACAAAGAGGACAGGAAATGGGTATTACCACCTGGAACGATCCGTCAAGGTTTGGACTATCTCTAACCTTGGGGGGCGGCGAGGTCAAAATGACTGACATGGCGGTGGTTTACGGTGTTTTGGCAAACAACGGCATCCGCGTAGACCTAAACCCAATTTTAGAAGTTAAAAACAGTAAGGGAAAGATTTTAGAAGAAAATTTAAGCGGAAATCAAGCCCCGGCACTCAATCCCGGAATCGCTTTTTTACTGACTGATATTTTATCCGATAACACGGCCCGTACCCCCGCTTTCGGACCAGACTCCCAACTTAATATTTCCAACCGTCAGGTGGCCGTTAAAACCGGCACTACTCAAAATCTGCGCGATAATTGGACAATCGGTTATACACCCTCAAGGGTTGTCGTGGTTTGGGTCGGCAACAACGATAACTCTTCCATGAGTTATGTTGCTTCCGGTGTCACCGGCGCCAGCCCGATATGGCGAAAAATTATGGATAAACTTCTATCAAACCAAGCCAGAGAAAGCTTTCCCCAACCGGACGAAATCAAAGAAATTTATATTTGCGCCTTAACAAATACCTTGGCCTGCGACAGCTGTCCGCTGATCAAAAAAGAATATTTTTTAACCGGCACCGAGCCAAAAATTACCTGCACTCCCGAAAAAATCAAGGAAATATTAGAAAACAAAAAACCAACCCCCAACCCCCAAATACTTTAAAAACACTCTCCGTATTATACTATTTTCATCCCCCAACCGCTCTTTTCTTTTTGGCTAAAAATAATCAAGGCATGAAACTCTTGGTAAATTTTAACCTCTGCCGGTAAATTCTTCTCAAAAAGATTTTTCAAATAATTATAATCAAAATTGTCCGACAATTTTTCTTTTTTTACCAGCCGTGTTGTCCCGTTTTATCAGCACCGTAAACCATCATTCCTGTTCCGACTATAATTATCGGAATCGCGATACTTGGTTCAAAACGAGCTAAGATTCCTCCAACCATGAGAATAAGTCCACCCAAGACAACTTTCCCGGGAGTGAATTCTTTCCCTAAAAAATGTATTTTTGCTTCAGGGTTGGCCATTTTTAGAATTATATTATATTAAATTTAAGATGAGTATACCAAATACTGCAAATAAAAAAATTCACCCTAACGAAGAAGAATAACAATTACCGGGACAGCTCTTTTCATTGTGTCATCTCGTAAACCTTTTTCGTTACCTCTGGCAAGGCTTTTTTGGCCTCGATTTCATTAGCACCGTCGGTCATGATGACTAAAATAAAGGGCCTTGGGGTGAAAACAATGCCCGCGTCAGAAATGACCCCAATTTCCGTGCCGATTTTATGAGCCACCTTTATCCCCTCCGGTACTCCCGCCGGAATCCTATCCTCCCAAATCGTATCCGTAATAAAAGACAAAATCTCGTCCCTGCTTTTTTCGGAAACAATTTTTTCTAAATATAATTTTCTAAACAACAACCCCATCTCGACCGGAGACGTCAAATTATCGGCGTAAGAAGTGCTTTTCATCCCCAAGGCACTAATGGTGTTTTGGATCTTTTCCGCTCCCAGTTTTTGGGTAATAATCCAAAAGGCGGTATTATCCGATTGTTTACCCATCAGCTCCGCCATCTTTCGATATGAGATTTCAAACCCGGCCGGTTTATATTGCAAGGCTCCTGCCCCCCCTCTCTTATCACTAGCTTGCAATTTATAGATCTCATCTAAATTAATAGAGCCGATTTCTGCTTCCCGATATAGTGTAATTAAAACCGGCATTTTAATTAAAGAAGCAGCAGTGAAAACCTCTTTTTCGTTTATACCAAAACTGTTTTTACTTCCAATATCTTCATAAAAAATTCCGTATTTGCCGCGTAACGGCTCAAGCATAGCCTCAATGATTTTTTTCTGGTCATTAAACCAAGGCGTCGGGGTTGCCGTCGGCAAAACCGGTGTTAATCTTTCGGAAGCCACCAATTTCGGCTGGTTGATTTTTTGCCAAATCTTAGGAGCTTCCCTGTATCCGATTGCCAAAAAAACAAGACCTATGGTAATTCCGAAAAGCAGTCCAAGAACAAACCTTATCTGCTTTTGCTCGCTGGAACTTTTGCCTACCGGAAATCTCCTTAAGAATCCGGAATTTTGCTGGGAAACAAAACCTTTTTCTTGCATTAGAAGTATTTTACCAGGTTTGGCTCACCGATTATTTTCCCGAATTTCCAGCAATCGAGACCGAACCAGGATTTTTCCTCAAATCCCTCTTCATTAAACCTTAGTTTTTTATAAAATCCCCTGTTCGTTTCCTCTTGGGTAATCAACATGAGTTTATGCCCACCAATCTTTTTAATTTCTTTTTCCCATTTTCCTACTAATTTTCTACCAATTCCCCGTCCCCGAAATTCCTTTAAAACTCCCAACCATGTGCAATAACTTACTCCCCCGTAGAGTTTATCCGCTACCAAGATACCAACAACCCGACCGCCATCATAAGCGCTGAAGACAGTTATTTTATTGCCCTCTAATTTTTTCCTCCATGAAGAAAGCGGAAAGTCTTTTGTTAAAAAAAATTTAATCAGCCGCGGAGAATATTCGGGGAAACCATCTTTTAATACTGAGGAAAAAACTTCATAAACCTTCTCTGCTTCGCTGCTTCCAACTTTTTTAATTTCCATCAGATTGTCAATTTCTCTATCTTTAATTTATTTTTGTCCCAATTTACCAAATCTTCTTGTCTTAGAATTCCCTGTTTTGCCCCAATCCGGCCGACAACCGAAGAAGCATTTGCTGAAGCTAAATACAAACATTCTTCAATTGGATATTCCTTGACAAGCCCGGTTACTAATCCCGATCCAAAACTATCGCCGGCACCGGTAGTTTCAATTCTGGGCGCTTCTTTAAAAATACCGGTATGGTACCAAACCGAATTTTTCCTATCCCATAAATAGGCACCTCTTTTATCATCAGTAATCACTACATACTCACAAGGTAGTCCTTGAGCTTTTTTCAATAAACTTTCAATTTTCAAATCAGACTCACACCCTAAAAGTTCAAACATTTCCTCTTTGTTTACATTTAATAGGGTTATCTTCGGCAACAAAGAAAGCACTTTTTCTTTTTGTTTCAGTTCTCTCTCCCCGGGATTCCAGGCAATTTGACAATTTGATAATTTTTTAACTATCTCCAAATTTCCTTCCAATGAAGAAATATAAAACCATTTTGTGTCTAATTTATTCCATCGGACATTTTCCGCTTCCAATTTTGTTTTCCCTCGATAGACCAGAATTGTCCTTCCCCCATCCGGCGCCCACAATACCGTCGAATAATCGGTATTTCCTTCCTGAATATCTACCCAGTTGGTCGCCACCCCCTCTTTTTGCAAATCCGCCAATATTTTCTTACCGAAAAAATCGTCCCCCACTTGAACTATACCGGCCGTCTTTAAATCCTGCCTGGCAAAAGTAACCGCCGAATTAGTACCGCCTCCTCCATAATCAAAATAAATTTCGTTGACTTCAAGTTTTGCCCCGTAACGAAAACAAATATTTTTATCCGCCCCGCTTCGATTAATCTCCATTCCTGAAGACTTTAAAAAAACATCATAAGTGGCCGTGCCGAAAGAAATTACGTCAAACATAAAATTTTTACTCCCAAATAATTTTAGCAATCTTTTCCGCGATTTCCAGCGGCTTATCGCTCTGCCAGATATTACGTCCTACCGCCAAACCGATCGCCCCCTGATCCATAATAATTTTTGTCTTTTCTAAAAAAGTATTTTCGTCTTCTTTCGACCCCCCCATTACCACCACTTTCGCTTCCCCCGCGTTACGGATGACCCAATTAAAACTGACCGGGTCGCCGGTATAGCGGATTTTGACAATATCCGCCCCCAACTCTAAGCCTACTCTGGCGGCGTAAGCAATGATTTTAGGATCTTTTTCGTCCGGAATATTTCTCCCGCGGGGATACATCCAGGCAATTACGGGAATGCCCGCTTCTTCGGCTTCCTGCTCAATTTTACCAAACTCAGCCGTCATCTTAGGCTCATGCTCGCTTCCGATATAAATAGTATAGCCGACAGCGGCCGCACCATAACTCAACGCTTCGGCAACCGAACAAACTTGGGGAGAATAAGGGTCTTCGTCTTTAACCAAATTTGTCTTGCCGTTTAATTTTACGATTAAGGGAACATGGTAATTTTTATTAAAAAAATATTTCTCGGCGATTCCTTTTTGTAAAATCACCCCGGTAAAAAAACCGCTGTCGGCAATTTCCAAAACTTTTAAGGGGTTAACACTTTCCTCGTCAAAATCAGTCGGCCCGTGCTCCAGGCCCTGGTCATAGGCCAGAAACAAAGCTCTGCCTTGTCTAGTAATTTTATCCAGTAATGCCATTTTATTATTTAATTAAATTCGGCGGTTGTTCACCCTTTAGGGCGGCGACGATATTCTTGGCGGCCATAATTGCCATCTCGTCCCGCACTTCCAAAACAGAAGAAGCAATATGCGGAGTTAACACCACATTCGGCAATCCGCAAAGTTCGGGATTAATTTCCGGCTCATATTCATAAACATCCAAGGCCGCCCCGGAAAGTTTCCCTTTTTTTAAATACTCGACCAAAGCGGCTTCGTCAACAACCGCCCCCCTGGAAGTGTTGATCAAAAAAGCCGTGTCCTTCATTAACTCCAAAGTTCTTTGATTGATTATGTGTCTGGTTTGAGGCGTCAAAGGAATATGCAAAGACACAATATCCGATTCTCTAAGTAAATTTTCCAAACTCACGTATTCCAAGCCGAATTCTTTTTCCGCTCCGCAATCACGGTTTCTTTTGGTATAAACAACCCGCAAACCGAAAGCTTTGGCCATTTTTGCGACCAAACAACCGATTCTGCCCAAACCAACTATCCCTAAAGTTTTTCCTTCCAGATTCATTCCCAAAAAAATCTCCGGCTTCCAACCGCCCATGTCTCCCCGCCGGCAAAATTCATCCCCCTCAACAATTCTTTTTAAAACCGCGAAAATCAACCCTATGGTAAATTCTGCTACCGCTCTTGAGGAAAGTTCGGAAGGGGTGTTAGTCACCATTATCCCCTTGCTTTTTGCATACTCAAAGTCAATGTTGTCATACCCCACACCATAGTTGGCAATAATTTTCAAATTACCCCCCGCCGCGTCAATAGTTTCTTTACTGATTCTGTCAATAATCAAACATAAAATCCCGTCGGCTCCCTTAACAAAATTTTGCAGTTCAATCCCCGCCAGCAGTCTTTCGGTCGGATTACCGATCACCTTAAAACCGGCATCTTCCAAAACATCAATGCCGACGCGGGGAATTTTTCTGGTAACGGCGACTTTCATAATTACCTAAGTTTTGCTGCTTCTTTAATAATATTTTCTTCTGTTAACCCGTATTTATCAAGAAGCTGTTGGTATTCTCTGGCGGACTGGCCAAAAACATCCGGTATGCCCATAATTTTAATCGGCACCGGGTATTCCTGCGACAGCATTTCCGTCACCGCCGAACCCATCCCGCCATAAACACTATGCTCTTCAATCGTAATCACCCGCTGGGTCTTTTTAACAGACTTTAAAATAGTGGCTTTGTCCAGTGGTTTGATAGTTGAAAGATTTATCACTTCCCCGTTTATTTTCTCCGCCGCCCGCAAAGCAATCCCCACCATTGTACCGCAGGCAATCAAAGTTATTTTCTTACCAAGTTTTAAAACTCTTGCCTTCCCGATTTCAAAAGGATCGCCCTCTCTGGTTACCGTTTCCGTCCCCGTCCGGGAAATCCGCAGATACGCCGGCCCATTTTGGTGCGCCATCGCCAAAACCGCTTTTTTTGTCTCGATGGCATCCGCCGGGCAAATTACAGTCATTTCCGGCAAAACTCTCATCAAGGCGATATCCTCAACGCTTTGGGCCGAGGCACCGTCGCCTGGATTGGTAAAACCGTAGTGTGACCCGACCAGTTTGACATTGGCTTTGTTTTGGCAAAGTGAAACACGGATTTGGTCAAAACATCTTCCGGGTAAAAAAACCGCAAAAGAAGTGCAAAAAGGAATAAACCCCTCAAGCGCCATTCCGGCCGCAAGACCGATCATGTTCGCTTCCGCCACCCCGACATTGAAAAACCGATCCGGAAACTCACGGGCAAATTTGTCCAATCTAATCGACGATCCCAAATCGGCCGTTAAAGCCAAAATTTTAGAATTGGTTTTCCCAAGTTCGGCAATTGCTTCACCAAAAGCATCCCTCATTGAAATTAACACAACTCCTCCATCGCTTTCCGATATTCTTCTTCACTCAAACTACAGGAATGATACTTAAGACTATTTTCCATAAAGGAAACTCCTTTTCCTCTTACGGTTTTGCAAATAACCACTTTAGGTTTATCCTTTTCTTCGTTAAAACGGCTAAAAACCGAAAGCAGGCTGCGAAAATCATGTCCATCCGCTTCATAAACCTCCCAATCAAAAGTTTTATATTTGTCCGAAAGAGAGTCCATATCCAAAACTTTTTTCGTTTCTCCGCCGATTTGCATTCCGTTTTTGTCAATAATTAAACACAAATTTCCCAGTTTATGAAAGGCGGCCTGCATTACCGCTTCCCAGTGGGACCCTTCATTTTGTTCGCCGTCAGACGAAAGTACGACAACCTTACACTTTGAACTTTGCATTTTGAATTTAATTCCCAACGCCATTCCGGCACCCACCGACAACCCCTGGCCGAGCGAACCGGTTGAGGTTTCAATAAAATCAGAGTAAACCGAAGAAGGATGGCCTTGTAAGCTGCTTCCTAAATCCCGTAGGGAATTAAGCAAGTCTTCATTAAAAAAACCTAAGTGTGCCAAAACGGCGTAATAACTTGGACAAACATGACCGCAGGATAAAACAAAACGGTCTCTTTTTTCTGACTTTAAATCTTTCCTGTCAAGATTTAATACTCCGCCGAAAAATAAAGAAACTAAGATATCGGTTGCCGACAAACTACCCCCCGGATGACCTGATCCGGCCCGATAAATTGCTTCAATCGAATCTCTTCTTATTGCTTTGGCAGTATTTTGAAGTTCGGAGATCGTTAAGGGAACCATTAACAACTATAATAACACGTTTTGAAGCAATTTACATCGACAAAAATCTCTAATCGAAAATTATAATTGTCTTATCTCCTCCAGCACCTCTTCCGGTGTCGTCACAATCCGGTAAACCCTGATTTCTTCCGCCCGGATCAACATGTTTCCGCCAAAGGCTTCCAAAATTTCATGCCAAAATTCACCGAACAAAATTAAGGGTTTATGGTGTCCAAAATATAGTCTCGCCAACCCCCAAGCCATGCCAAATTCCGAAATTGTTCCGGTTCCGCCATTGAAAAAAATATAAACATCGCCCGTTTCCAGAAGACTAACTGTTCTTTCGACATAATTTTCCATTACAATTTCTTCGTCAACAGGATTAGTTGGGTCACGTCCTTCAAAATGAGTCATATCTTTAGGGTTAAAAGTAATTCCCAAGACTTTTCCCCCGCCCGCTTTTGCTCCCTCCGAAGAAGCCTTCATCACTCCCGGTCCACCGCCGTTAATAACCTCGTAACCCTCCCGGGCCAGCAGTTTGGCGGTTCTGAAAGCGGAATCATAAGTTTCGCTACCGGCGGTAACTACCGATGAACCAAAAAAAGTGACTTTTTTTATCATATATTAGAAATTTGCTGTAATAATTCATTATATCTTTTCTCCGGCCCTTCCGTCTGCCAAAAATCGGTACCTATATAAAAAACATTTGCCCCCGCTTTTTGACAAAGTTTAATATTTTCCCCGTTTAGGCCTCCGTCCACCCCGATTTTCCCTGTTTCTCCCAGAATCTTCCGCATTTTTTTTATTTTTTCCAAAACCGTCGGATTAAATCCTTGTCCGCCTATACCCGCTTTTACCCCCAAAAGAACGACAATATCTGCCAATAAATAAATATCTTCGGAATAATTTTCCACCGGTGTTTCCAAATCCAACGCTAATCCGACTTGGGCGCCGCTTTCAATTATTTCATTAATAAAACTTAATGGCTCGGTCATTTTTTCCATTTGCGCGACAATCCGATCCGGCACAATTTCCAAGCACCGGCTGATCCAGCCCAACGGCTCCTCAACCATTAAATGCAAATCAATTTTTAAATCCCCCAAATCAATCAAATCTCTGATCGCTGACAAATCAACTGTTTTTGCTGCGGCGAATTTTCCATCAACAACATCAATTTGCACCCGAGGAACAATCCCCTTAAGTAAGTCAATTTTATGAGAAAAATCCTCGATATCGCTAGTTAAAATTGTCGGAACAATTTCTACCATAAAAATTATTTTCCAGCAATATAAATCGCTTCTTCCAATAATCTTCTTGCGTATGCCCATTCGTTGTCGTACCAAGCCCCGATTTGAATAAAATCTTCGGAAACGACAGTCGTCATCATCAAATCAACAATGCTGGAGGCCGGGTTGCCGATAACATCCCCAGAAACCAACGGATCGGTCGTAACCGAAAGAATCCCCTTCATTTTTGTTTCCGAAGCTTTCCGGAACAATTGGTTTAAATCATTAATCGTCGCCGGCTTTGAAATTTTAAATATCAAATCAGAATATGAACCGCAGATAACCGGAACCCTGATCGCGCAACCGGCAAATTTTCCCTTAAGGTCCGGAAAAATCGCAATTACCGACTCGGCCGCTCCGGTTTCAGTCGGAATGATGTTTTGACCGGCCGCTCTGGCGCGGTGTAAATCTTTATGAGAACCGTCAACCAGTTCCTGGCCGGCCGTATAAGCATGAATGGTGGTTAAAGAAGCTTGCTCTATCCCAAATTTTTCTTTTATCAGTTTTACTACCGGGGCCACACAATTGGTGGTACAGCTCCCATTGGAAATAATTTTTTCACCCTTGTATTTTGTCTCATTAACCCCCATAACATAAATTGGGATTCCTTCCCCTTTTGGCGGCGCCGAAATAATCACTTTTTTGGCACCGGCATCAAGATGTTTTTTAACTTCTTCTTCTCTTCTAAAAACTCCGGTTGATTCAATCACCACATCAGGCTGATAAACAAACCAGGGTAAGGAAAGGGGGTCTTTTTCCGCCAGAAGAGGAAAAGTCCGGCCTTCAATCAAAAATGACCCGATTTCTCTGGCTCCCTGCGGTTCAGCTATTTTTACTTCCTTACCAAAAATCCGATAAACCGAGTCATATTTCAGAAGCGTCGCCCATCCCTCCGGTTCCATTGACCCGGAAGTATTAATCGCCACCACTTCAACTCGGTCGCTAAAATCCGTTACCGCCTGCCGAAAAACAATCCGGCCGATTCTCCCAAAACCATTTATTGCAAGTTTAATCATTTTAACGCCGTTATTCCCGGCAAGCTTCCTTTCGCTAAAAATTCCAGCATCGCCCCGCCGCCGGTACTGACATAATCCATCTTATCGAGTAAATTAAATTTCTTCAAGGCGGCAATCGTGTCTCCTCCCCCAACGACTTTAAAGGCATCCGAGTTTGCAATCGCTTCACCTATCCTTCTTGTCCCTTCTGATCCCCCTGGTTCTTCATATTTTCCCATAGGACCATTCCAAACCACCGTTCCTGCCTTTTTAATTATCTCAACAAACTCACTGATTGACTCCGAATTTATATCAAAACCATCTTCTGTTAAATCAGCGAAAAGAACATTTTTTAATTTTAAATTTTGAAATTTCGGTAAAATTCCTCCTACTAAAACCATATCCGCCTTTCGGACAAATTCTGCAATTAAGGGTAGTTTTGTTTCCGGTTTGGCTCCGCCGATAATAAAAACCAACGGTTTTTTTGGGTTTTCTAAAACTTTTGACAAGTTTTCCACTTCCGAAGCGAAACGCAGCCCGGCGCAATGAGGTAAAAATTTTGGAATTCCTACAATTGAAGCATGTTCCCGGTGGCTTGAAGCAAACGCCTCGTTCACATAAAAATCCCCCATCCCCGCCAGTTCTTTAGCAAATCCTTCGTCATTTTCTTCTTCTCTTTTATCAAATCTCAAATTTTCCAAAAATATAATGTTTTTTGAATCCAATAACCCACGAAACTTCTCTTCTATTGGAGCTAGTCTCAAATCCTCAACCACTCTACCTTCAGGCCTGCCCAAATGTCCCATCAAAATGACTTCTTTTGATCCGCCCTTGAGAAGATATCTTATTGTCGGCAGGTTCTCTTTAAGTCTTCCACCATCAAAGTCACACCGTACTAAAACTTTTTTTCCGGAAAAATTAAAATCAGAAAGGGCGGGAAGTTTCATCTATCGATTATTGTTTAATTTTCTCGATTTTTTTAAGTCTCCGTATATATTTTTCTCCTCCGGCAAAATTTGTCTCCAAAAACATTTCAATGATTGAGCGGGCTTCCACTTCGGTGGAAAAATCAGCGGGGATGGCAACACAATTAATATTATCGTCTCTCTTGGCGATTCTTATTTGCTGCGGGATAAAACCAAGACCGCAACGTACGTGTTTAAACCGGTTGGCAAAAATGTCCATTCCCACTCCCGAACCGCAAAATAAAATGCCGAAATCTCCCTCCTTCCCTAATTTTTTGACGACCTTAACGGCAAAATCGGTATAATCGTCTTCTTGGTCAAGTTTGTCGTTTCCAAAATCAACAAATTCATACCGTCTGTCTTTAAGCCATCTTTTTATTCTTTCCTTTAAATCATAGCCTCTATGATCTGCACCAAGATATATCATTTTTTAACCCTCCCTGAGCAGGCTTAATAATTCTAAGATTTTTTCTTTCGGTTTTTGGGCCAAAACAACGGCCGAAGAGATTAAAACCCCGCTTGCCCCCAAATCCCTTGCCTTTACCAAATCTCCGGATTGATGGATCCCCGCTCCGACAACTAAAGCTATTTTACCGCAAATCTCTTTTGCGTGCTTGATTGCCTTGGTATTATCTTGAGTTATCGATACTTCTCCGCCGATCAGCTCACTTATCTCATAACCGATATAGTCTGGCTTTAACTTTGCCAATCTTTCTATTTGTCCTAATGTTTTACAACAAACCATCACCTCGAAATTTTTAATTTTTAATTTTAAATTTCTAATTCTGAAAATAGTTTGTTTCATCTCTCCTGGAGGTATTTGGTGTTCACTGTGATTTAACAATGTCCCACTCGCTCCTGCCTCAACCACCGCTTCCAAATTCGTCCAGCCAGTAAATTTTCCCTGGAGTTGAAAATCAAGGTGTTGAACCCAAACCGGTATCTTCACCGCCTTTTTAATCAAAAAAAGATCGGCCGTCTGAACAATGGGGATTATTTCTACTTTTGCAGAAAGCTCGTCCTGAACTTCCTGAAGAATTTTTGCCAGCAAAACCGCTCTCTCTCCTGAACCCTGAAGGTAGGTTTTGAAGTTGACAAAGATTTTAAACATACTTATTGCCTGGCTACATTTTACCTCAAATCGGACTATTTTGCCACCTTTCCGTCTTAAGATTATAATTACCCTGTGAAGAAACAAACCTTTATTTCACTTCTTTGCCTTGCCATCATTTTTTTAACAACCCTTATCGTACACCTGACGGCAAAACCCCCCTTAGTTAATTTCTCCTCATCCGACCTTCTTCCTCCCAAATACTCTTTGGGGGATATTACAAGACGCTTAACTCAAACAACCCTTATTTCTGTCGGTGATATTATGCTTGGCCGGGACTGCAATGTGCAGATGTTAAAAAACAAAGACTGGAAATATCCATTTTCAAAAACTGCGTCTTTTCTTTCCGATGCCGATATTGCTTTCGGTAATCTTGAAACGCCAATAATCGAAAGTTGCTCGTCAACCGAAACGGGGATGATTTTTTGTGCCAGACCGGAAAGTATCGCAGGACTTAAATTCGCCGGCTTTGATCTTCTCTCAATCGCCAATAACCACATTCTCAATCAAGGACAAAAAGGCCGGGAACAAACTGTCAACTTTCTAAAAGAAGCCGGAATTGTGGCTTCCGAAAACAAGTTGGTGGTTAAAAAAGTCAACAATTTGCTTTTTGGTTTTCTTTCTTTTGATCTTGTTACCTACCCGAACACTCCCCTCGTTGAGACAACCAAAGAAAATTCAAAAAAAGTTGATATTTTAATTATTTCTCTCCATTGGGGAGGTGAATACCAAAAACAACCAACAAACCAGCAAAAAGAGCTGGCACATCAAATAATTGACGCCGGCGCAAAAATAATCATCGGCCACCATCCTCATGTTACCCAACCGACAGAAAAATATAATAATGGCCTTATTTTTTATTCATTGGGCAATTTTGTTTTTGATCAATACTGGAGCGAAGAAACCAAAAAAGGCGAAATTGCCAAAATTATTTTTGAAGGAAAAGAAATTGAATCCTACGAGCTTATTCCCGTTTATATCGAAAATTTCTGTCAACCTTTTATTAAAAATTAAAACACCTTACCGCACAAATTCTAAATTGTGAGGATAGGGGGTTTTAGGAGGGGTTCCCTCTTCCAAGTCATTAATCTTCCATCCTTCACCGGTAAAATGCCTTAACACTGCCGGCATAATCCTTTGCAATTGCGCATCAGTTATTCTAAGTTTATACATTAAAAAATCCGCAACATCTCCACCTGTTTCCATAACCTCAAATCGCCTTTCTCCTCTGTTTAATTGATTTCCTACCCAACAAATCAACACTCCCGCGACACACATTTCTTTAACGGTCAGTGGTTGGCGAATTTTTGCTTCCGGACTACTCATTTTGATAATTATAATAACACAACTACTCCAGTAGCCTTTGAATAATTATCGGAACTAAACAACCAAGTAAAGTCAAAACAATATTCCAGCCTTTACTTTTTTTGTGAATTTCGGGAATTAAATCAGAAGCCGCGACATACAAAAAACTTCCCGCGGCAATTGCCAGCAAAATTCCCGCAAATCCGGAGTTAATGCCCCTCAAAAAGAAAAACGTCGCCAGTGCCCCGACAGGAGTGGCAATCGCTACCCACGCGGAGCGAATAACCGCCTTTTTTATTGAATAACCGCCGTAAAGCATCACCGACATTGTCGAAATTCCTTCCGGCAATTCGTGTAAAAGCACCGCTAAAGTAGAAAGTATTCCCAGGGTTTGAGACACTTCAAAACCGGCGCCGATAACCACTCCATCGATAGTCGAATGAATAAGTAAACCCATCCAGGAGACTAAAGTAAATGTTTCGTGCGGCCGGCATTCTTTTTCTTTTTGACAATTGTGAATACTTAGTAAATGTTCGATTAAATAAAAAACAAAAAATGATCCCATTGTCCACAAGTACCCCGCCTTATTCTCCGCCACCGCTTCCGGTAATAAATGGATTAGGGAAAAAGAAAGTAAAATTCCGGCGGAAAAAGAAAGAAGATATATTAAATTATCTCTCACCCACTGCTCTTTTTTAACCACCAAAAAAATGCCAACAAAAGTCGCCAAACCAGCCAGTGAGCCAAAAATCAAAACATTTAAAAACGGTGTCATCTTATTTCTGGTACAAAATTCCCCACAATTTTTCTTTCCCCAAAACTTCTTTGTAATCCCCAAATGGCTTTTTCACCCACTCTCCTTCCTGTTTCACTAATTCTTTAGTCCAAACTACACAAGGTTGAATAATTTCTACCAAAGAAAATCCTTTATGCTTTATTGCCTGTAAAATTACCTCGGTTGTTTTTTGGATTTCGAAGGCGTTGGTTCTGGCAATAAAAGTCCCGCCGGCTACCGCCGCCAAATCTACCGCCGACAGCGGCTCAAACGGATTTCCGGCCGGAGTCGAGCGGGTTTTAAGTCCTTTGGGGGTTGCCGCCGAAGCCTGCCCGGTCGTCAACGCAAAAACGAAGTTATTGTTAATAATAACCGTGATATCATCATTTCTTTGCGCGGCATGAATTAAATGATTGGCTCCCTCAGTCACAATTCCACCTTCCCCGCCCTGCGCTATTACAGTTAAATTAGGATTGGCCATTTTTACCCCAACCGCAAAAGGAATTGATCTTCCGTGCAAAGCCGCTACCCCGCAGACATTTAAAAAATTTATCGCGTTGGCAGAACAGCCGATGTCATAAACCATCACGGCGTCCTTTGGTGCAATTTCAGCTTTAGACAGGGCATTTTTTACCGCCGTCAAAAACCCGTACCCGGCGCATCCTGGGCACCAGGTAATTTCCTGGTTGGTATCAAAGATTTTTTCTGCCATTTTCAATCTCCTGCTTGGTAAAAGGTCTACCGTTATCTTTTAAAATTCTGCCAACTTTTCTAAAAATATTTTTTTCGATCAAATCCGCCAGTTGTCCGGAATAATTTCCTTCAATTGCTACAATTCTGCTGGCCCTCTTTAGAATCTCCACCGCTTCTTGCGGAAATGGCCACGGCCGCCAGATATGGACAAAACTAAATTCTTTATGGTCTTTAAGAAAATCCAAAATAATTTCCTTAGTCGACCCCCAACCAACTAGGGTCATTCCTTTTTTCCACCCTTCATTTCCCTCGAACCCCTCAAATCCCCCACTCAACCCAACTAATTTCCCCATTCTTTTCTTCATCATTCTTTCCCTGTTTGCTTTATCGTCGCAGGAAAATCCTTCCTCGTCATGTTCATAAGAGTTCGCCCTCACCACGGTTTGCCCGGGCAATGTTCTCAAAAATTGTTTGTATTCAAAAATACCCATTTTGTCTGTTGAGAATCTACTTTCCGATAAATATTTATCCGTCAACAAAATTACCGGCACCCGGTATTTTTCCGCCAGATTGAAAGCTTCACCCCCCAGTCTGTAACATTCTTGGATGTCGCCCGGAGCCAAGACTATTCTGGGAAATTCTCCCTGCCCGGCGGAAGTAACAAAATTTAGGTCCGCTTGCGAAGAAAAAGTCGCCATTCCTGTTGACGGCCCTGTCCTTTGCCCGACAATACAAACAATAGGAATCTCCGCCATCCCCGCCATTCCCAATCCTTCCACCATCAAAGAAAATCCTCCTCCGGAAGTAGCCACCATTGCCCTTTTGCCCGCATACGAAGCACCAAGCGCCGCCATCATCCCCGCAATCTCATCCTCGGGTCGAAAAAGGGTAACTTTTGACTTGGCCAGCATTGTTAAAATTGAATTAATCGGTGTCATTGGATAAATAGAGGCAAATCCACAACCGCCCTCCAAAATTCCCTCCACCAACGCCTCATTCCCAGACATGTTAATAATGTCTTTTCCCTTCGTTTCACTCTGTCTCTTACTCTGTCTCTTACTAATTTCGTATCCCTTTTCCGCCGCCTCCAAATTTAACTTTAAAATTTCTTCTTTTCCCTTAAATTCTTCCCTTATCTGTTCTTCCAACACTTTTAATTCAAAACCCAAGACCTTAAAAATAAATCCCAACCCCGCCGTATTTGCCACCAGCGGATTTCCCAGCTCTTTGGCAATCTCCTTCAATCCTATTTCTTCCCCTTCATATCCCTCAAATCCCTCATCCCCCTCATTTTCGTGCTTCCGGTAATTTTCCCTCCCAAAAGTCAAAAGCAAATTAATTTTCTCCACCGGGGCAAGATATTTTTCCGAAGAAAAAACCACCAATACATGATTATCCCCTCCCCTAATTCTGGAAGGATACTCGGGATACATTAAGGTATAAAAACCCAAACGGATGAGAGCCTTGCTTAAAGTCTCTCCCGCCTGCATCATCCCCGCTCCCGCCGGACCGGATAACTTAATGGCAAAATTATTTTTCACTTTTTTGGTAGTCTTCAACCGCTTTTTTTACCGCTTCCGCCGCCAAGGTAGAACAATGCATTTTTACCGGAGGAAGTCCGTCAAGAGCTTCAGCAATCGCTTGATTGGTTAACTCTAACGCTTCTGATAATGGCTTGCCCTTAATCATCTCCGTCGCCATCGAGCTTGTGGCAATTGCAGCCCCGCAACCTAAAGTCTGAAATTTTACATCTTCTATTATTTCTTGTCCCTCTTTTTTCCCTATTTTTAAAAACATTTTCATTACGTCTCCGCAAATTTTGTTACCGACAGTCGCCACTCCGTTAGCCTCCGGCAACTCTCCCATATTTCTAGGGTGCAAAAAATGATCCATCACTTTTTCCGAATATAAACTATTTATTCCTGCCATATATTTAATCTAATTTCGGCGCCATCTGCCGTAAATCATTAATAATTTTAGGTAATTTTTCTAAAACATAGTCTATTTCTTCTTCGGTTGTTCCTCTTCCTAAAGAAAATCTAATCGACCCATGGGCTTCTTGCTGAGGAATTCCCATTGCCAGCAACACATGAGAAGGTTTTAAATCACCGGAGGTGCAAGCGGAGCCGGAAGAAACCGCAATCCCTTCCAGGTCTAATCTTAACAAAACCGCTTCCCCCTCAACTCCTTTAAAAACAAAACTGGCAATATCCGGCAGTCTTTTTTCCGGATGTCCGGTTAAGATTGTCTCCGATACTTTTTCTAAAACACCTTTTATTAATTTATCTTGTAATTTAGTTACTCTTTTACTACTATCAACCAGTTTACCCTGAGCTTGCCGAAGGGCGGCTGCCGTTCCCACAATGAGCGGCACGGATTCCGTCCCCGGCCAAAGCCCGTTTTCGTGGTGTCCACCGAAAGTTATCGGGTTAATTTTAATTCCTTTTTTGATATACAAAATTCCCACCCCTTTCGGCCCACCGAATTTATGGCTTCCCAGGCTCATCAAGTCCACTCCTAGTTTTTGCACATCCAAATCTAAATATTCCGCCACTGCCGCAGCGTCAGTGTGTACCAAAATACTCTTACTCTTATTCTTTACTCTTACTGCGATTTCCTCGATCGGTTGTATTGTCCCCATTTCGTTATTGGCATAAATTACTGAAACCAACTTTGTTTCCGGCCTTGTCGCTTTTTCCAACTCTTCCAAGTTAACCATCCCGTATTTATCCACCGATAAATAAGTAACCTCAAACCCTTGTTTTTCCAAATATTTAAAAGTGTCCAATACCGCATGGTGCTCAATCTGCGATGTAATTAAATGTGTTTTTTCCCTCAAATTCCTCAAATCCCCCAAAATTCCCAATATAGCTAAATTATCGCTAGTTGTTGTCGTGCCAGTAAAAATAATTTCTTTCGGAGTACAATTTAAAATTTCCGCTACTGTTTTCCGGCTTTCTTCTACCGCTATCCGCGCTTCCCTACCCCAGGAATGCAACGAAGAAGCGTTGCCGAATTTTTCGCTCCAAAAAGGTCCCATCGCTTCAATCACCTCCGGCAAAACCGGTGTTGTCGAAGCATAATCAAGATAAACTTCTTTCATAAATAAAATGCTAACAATCTAACCCTCAAAACAAACTCCCCCTTCTGGACAACTCATTTTCACCGAATAATAAACCTTTCTCCCCTCTTTCCTCGAAGCAAGCAAGCCTTCTTTTTCCATCTGCTTTAAGTGGTAAGAAACTGTTGGTTGGCGTAATTTCATTATTGCCGTTAATTCACCTACGATCTTTTCTCCTGCCATCGAAAGAACTTCATAAATTTTCCTTCTGGAAGGATCGGACATTTGCGGCATTGCGAGTGGGCAACAAAAATCTGTATCGTTCATAGATAGATACTAATCTATGCTTCTTTTTTTGTCAAGAGTCTGTTAGAATTAAAATCAATGAAAAAACCGATTATTTCCATAATCATCCCTGCTTATAACGAAGAGAATTATATTTTCCCCTGCCTTAAATCAATCGTTGAACAAGATTTTCCAAAAAAAAGTTACGAAATCATAGTCATAAACAATAATTCTTCCGACAAAACTAAAGAAATTATAAAAAACAATTTTCCTAAAGTTAGAATAGTTGACGAGCCCAAACAAGGACTGGTTTTTGCCAGAATAAGAGGAGTCAGCGAGGCCAAGAGTAAAATTATTGCCTTTACTGATGCGGACACGGAAGTTTCGCCAAAATGGCTTAAAACTATTTATACTACCTACCAAAAATATCCAGACATTGCCGGCATCGGAATTCCTGCTAATCTTCAGCCTAAAAATTTGCTTGTTTTTTTATTCCAGCCAATCGCCAATTTAGGAGTAATAATTTTTAAAGTTTTGCCCGGGTATAATTTTTCTTTTAAAAAAGATGTTTATTTAAAATGCGGCGGATATTCTCTTTCTGCAAATTTCAGCGAAGATCTTTATATCTCCAAAAAAATTAAACAATTTGGCCGTGCTTTTATACTTAAAGAAAACTTGGTTATTGCCTCATCAAGAAGATATCAAAACCCTGGAGGTTTTTTTAATTACGCTTTTAAATACCTTGTTTCCTCGCTAACAATTTCTCTTTTCGACTTTTCTTTTTTTAGTTTAAAACCGGTTATCTTTAAAAAACAAAAATCTCTCTTGAAATTGTTTGCCCGGAGCGGAAGTAAACACCGATTTCCGATTAGTAATTTGTAATTTATGTTTCTTAAATTGATTGTTTTTGTTTTTTTGTGTGCTTTAATTCATGCTTTGCTGGAAATACAAATCGAAGGAGAAAATGGTTGGGCAGAAAAACTTCCTACCAAAAGATTTAACAACCCCTTTGAAAAAATAACCGGCTGGACCTATATTGACGGCTATCATCTCTTTACCTGGATACTCTTCATTCTTTTTTTTCATTTACCATTCTTGTTCAACCTAAGTTTTAATTTTCAAAACGAACTTTTAATTCTTGAGAGTATTTTTGTTTTCTTTTTGGTTGAAGATTTTTTATGGTTTGTCATCAATCCAAAGTGGGGAATAAAAAAATTTTTCACTCAAAAAATTTCCTGGCATCCAAACAAAATTTTGTTTTTTCCACAAAATTACTGGATTTCTTTCATTATCATTTTTGTTCTGGATTTTATAAGGAAGTCAGTTTAACCAGTGTTAATTGTTAAAAATCTAAAAGTATTATCGCTTAAAAACCAGTTTACTTTACTTTTAATCATTACTCCTTAAACATTAGTTAATTTTTTGGAAGACAAAAATTTCCCTTGAAACCGACTGGCCGGGGCGGAAAAAAACAACCGATCCCCTATCGGTAATCTGAAGTTTAAGTAATTCTTCTCCGGCAACTTTCTTTTCAATAAAATCGATCTGTCTAAACCCTAAGTTTTTAAGAGTATTTAAAATTTGGAGTTTAAAAAACCTAGCTTTAAATCTGAAAACCGGAAAAATAATCACCAC
>Ga0315294_10002201_pt1 | contig 21323 bp, 16 predicted proteins | sample YL17G13_40_MG_FD_203626 | JGI IMG/M metagenome (GOLD analysis project Ga0315294, IMG submission 203626) | Sediment microbial communities from Yellowstone Lake, YNP, Wyoming, USA - YL17G13_40 | ecosystem: Environmental > Aquatic > Freshwater > Lake > Sediment | place: USA: Wyoming | collected...
TGGAGCTGGGGTCATCAACCCAGCGCTGTGCCAGGCGGGTGACGTCCACGTGGTGCCAGCCAGTCCCGCTGGAGACGCGCAAGGTGTCGCTCGGCTCCGCATCGCGGTCCAGGGTGGTGTCGTTGCAGCCTGCTACGCCCCATGACTGGCCAACGGCAGCCCGCAGCCAGGTCGTCTCGCGCTCGACCCAGCGTCGGCGTACGCCAAACACCGCCACGTTCTCGGGCAGCGGCCTGTTGCGCTGCGCAAGGAAAAGCTCCAGGGTGGCCCTGCGGATGGAGGCGCCGGCGGGCACGTAGCCAGAGAGGTCGAAACGTAGGAGGGCAGAGCGATCCTCACTGGCCGTGACCATCAACCAGCCGGCACCGCCCCAATGCTCGGTGGGGGTCCAACGGTCCAGGTAGGCGTCCGTGGCCCCGGTGTATCCCTGCACGCCCTGCTGGAGCACCACAACGCTCGCGGATGCGGCTGGCGTCTGGACAGGTTGCCCCATGACCACCGATGCCCACGAGATGAGAGCCACCGTGACCAGCATGGCAGTCGCGAAGAACAGTCTCGGTCTCATAATGCCTCCTCTTGGAGTGGTCGAGCCTAGCGGCCCACCACCGATCTACAACCCCCGCACCCCCCACAACCGCACCGTCCCATCTCCTGACCCCGACGCAAGCAGTGGGCCCTCGGGCGAGAAGGCCAGGCTATCCACCGAGCCCTGACGGCCCAGCAGCGTGTGCAGGTGCGTCCCGTCGGCCACAGCGCCAGGGCGGTTGCCTGCCAGGTCCCACAGCGCAGACGACGCTACATCGACCAGCACCAGAAGCGTCTTTGTTCTCATGCTGTCGTCTCCTGCGCAGGCGTCGGACCCGGCGCCACGTTGGTGTTCGGCTCCAGTGCCGCTCGAATCCGCGCGGCCATCTGCCGCAACTCCTCCTGCTCCACCCGTCCGTGCCGCCAGATGGGCACCAGACCGTCGCCCTCCCAGCGCGGGATGATGTGCACGTGGAAATGAAAGACGCTCTGGAAGGCCGCGGGGCGGTTGGCCTGGATCAGGTTGATGCCGTCGGGGCGCAGCGCCTGGTCGAGGGCGCGCGCGACGCGCTGCACGCTGCGCAGCACGTGCTGCAGGTCGTCCGCGGGCACGTCCAGCAGATCGCGCGAGTGGCGCTTGGGTACCACCAGCGTGTGGCCGGGGTTGGCGGGGTGGATGTCCAGGAAGGCCAGCGTGTGCTCATCCTCGTAGACCACGGCGGCGGGCGCCTGGCGGGCCACAATGGCGCAGAAGACACAGGGTGCGGGGTCGAGTTGTCCAGCGCGGTCGTCCATGGACGGATTGGTCCTCCTCTTTCACGTCCGGTCACACCACGCCCCTAGTCTATGCCATTCCCGCCAATTCGTCAAGAGCGCAGTATCCGTCTGTCTTCTGGGCGGCGTTTGACAAGGGCCGCGTGGGGGCTATAATGCCGGTCAAGCAGAGGCGTGCAGGCACTTGGTTGTCTGTAGCGCATGTGTAGCTTCAAGGAGGCTAGAAATGGAAAAGGCCGGCTTCAAGGTGTATGGCTACCGTTGGATCGTGTTGCTGGCGTACATGGCCGTGGTGGCCATCAACCAGCTCCTGTGGATCACCTTTGCGTCGATCACGAGCAGCGCCGCCACGTTCTACCGCGTCTCCGACCTGAGCATCGGCCTGCTCTCGATGAGCTTCATGATCGTCTACATCGTGGTCTCAATCCCCGCCTCCTGGGTGATCGACACCTACGGCATCCGCGTCGCCGTGGGCATCGGCGCCGCGCTGACGGGCCTCTTTGGCCTGCTGCGCGGGCTGCTGGCCCCCTCCTACACCTGGGTGCTCTTTGCGCAGATCGGGATCGCCGTCGGGCAGCCGTTCATCCTGAATGCCACCACGAAAGTCGCTGCGCGCTGGTTTCCGATTGAGGAGCGCGCCACCGCCGCTGGCCTCGGTTCGCTGGCTATGTACCTGGGCATCCTCATCGGCCTGGTGCTGACCCCCTTTGTCGCGGACCGCTCTGGCATGGCGGGGATGCTGGTGGCCTACGGGATCGTCTCCGTGCTCGGCGCGTTGGTTTTCTTCGGCCTGGTCAGGGAGCGCCCTCCCACGCCACCCTGTCCCCCGGAACAGGAAGAGCGCTCGCTGGTCTTTGACGGACTCAAGCAGATCCTGCGCAAGCGCGACTTTCTTCTTCTGATGTTGATCTTCTTTGTGGGCCTGGGGGTGTTCAACGGGGTCACGACGTGGATCGAGAACATCCTGCGGCCGAGGGGGTTCTCGAGCGCCCAGGCGGGCATCACGGGCGGCGTGATGATCGTGGGCGGCATCGTGGGCGCGCTGGTGCTGCCCACGCTCTCTGACCGGGCGCGCAAGCGCGTGCCGTTCGTGCTGCTGGCTGTGGGCGGCGCGACCCTGGGGCTGGCCGGCGTCACGTTTGCCAGCACCTACACACTACTGCTGGCCTCGGCCGCTCTGATGGGCTTTTTCCTGCTGAGCGCCGGTCCGATCGGGTTCCAGTACGGGGCCGAAGTGGCCTACCCCGCGCCCGAAGGCACGTCCAACGGCCTGCTGCTGTGGATGGGGCAGATCTCGGGCATCGTCTTCATCTTTGGCATGGATGCCCTCAAGGCCCCCGCCAGTGGCGCGATGACCGTGCCCCTGGTGTTGCTGCTGGGCCTGATGCTGCTGGGCCTGCTGCTGGCCACGCGGCTGCGGGAGTCGGCCTTGATGCGGGGCGAGGCGAGCCGTTGAGCCGCACACGTTGCGCCCTCGCAGCGATCCTGGCGGCTGTGATGCTGGCCGGATGTGGCTTGCCGGGGCCAGCAGCCAAGGGCACGCAGCCTACGCTTGCACCCGGCCTGACACCCACACCGCCCGCGGCGACGACCACGCCAGTCCCGTTTGCGCGCTGGACCACTGCGCAGGTCATCGCGGCCTTCCAGGCATACGGCTGTTACACCTCAGAGGTCAGCCCCATGACCAAGAGGGACTATGGCCTGGCTCCTGCGCTCGCTGCGGAGGGCGTGAAGTATCAGCTTCTGTTCTTGGGCCAAGAAGCCGCGGACAGGCTCGTGCGCGTCCTGGCTTTTGACAACCAGTCCGATCTGGATCAGACCCTGCGCTACTACGAAGGGTTGAGGACCATGGCACCCGGGGTCGAGGGTTGGACCTTCCGCAGGGGCAACATCCTGGTGCGGATCAGCGGCATTATGCCCGAAACGCCGGCCAGAGAATACGAGGCGGCGCTGCAGACGCTACCGTAGCGGCGCTGCTGTGGCGCCTCCGGTTCGGGGCGGGTCTGCCGCGGACTTGCTGACGGACCGGCAGGCGAGCGCAGGGGCTACTGCCGCGACCTGTACCTTGACATCCACGCCGAGAGGCAACTGCGCTGCCGCTCGGAATGGGCGGGCCGGGGAGAGATGTGCCTGCGAGTGCTTTCGCGCAGAGATGCCGCAGAGTCCGATGCTGGCGGTTGCTATGTCAACAATGCGCCAAATGATCAGTAGTCGGGCCGCTCGCGGTGAGAAACCGAACCGGACAGACATTTTGGAGCAGAAAGATGGAGAGCATATACAGCACGTTGACACGGTCTCGCATAGCAGCCGCGGTCGGGGCCGCTCGTGCTCTGAAGGGCACCGAACACAAGGGCCTGAAAGGGCAGTTGAGAGAGATCGTCATCCGCGATCTACTTCGTCCGCTCTTTCCTGCTGACATCGGGGCAGGGACCGGTGAAGTAATAACCGCCGATGGTCATCAGTCTCGTCAGCAAGACGTAGTCGTATTCGATAGGCGTATTCTACCACCGATCCTCTTTGAGCAAGCGTATGGGTTTTTCCCGCTGGAGTCTGTTCTGGTCTGCATCGAGGTCAAAAGCAATTTGACCGCTGGCGAGCTGAGGGCGGCTCACAGGAATGCTCTTGAACTCGAAAGCCTCTGTACGCGGGGTCTGGCAGGAAGCCACGACGCTGACGATAAACCAGAGGCGACCGAGTCCCGGTACCTGGCGCCTTGCCTCTTTGCGTTTGGGTCCGATCTCACGGGACGTGGCAAGAGCGAAGTGGAGAGATACGATGAGATCAGGGCTGCCACGGCTACAGATCCCGCGCTCAGAGCTATCTGCGTTGTGGGGACGGGTTACTGGGCCTGGAAAAGTGGGTGGGGAACGTTTTCCGACATTGATTATCCTTACGGAGAGGTACTTGCCTTTGTCAGTGTCATCCTCAACAGCTACAAGGTAATATCCCAGTCCAGGGGTGAGCCAAGACTCGGTTACTATCTTCGCACCGGCGCATACGTACGCATGAAGTAGACCATCATGCAGGCGCGCGTTGACACGGGACAGTGCCTCATCGATGCGTCCTGTGGGGAACCATCCTGGTTCCTGATTGTTAGCGCGGTCGGTAGTGCGCGGGCAGTCGGGCAGTGGTAGGGACAGCACTTGACTTGAACGCCCAGGAGGGCCAAGCATGAGCGATGCAACGGCCAACAGAAGCACAGAGCTCTGGGATAGCGGCCTCTACTGCGCGGAGAGCGTGCTCCTGGCCGTGGCCGAGAGCCAGGGCATCCGGTGCGAGTGGATCCCCCGCGTCGCCAGCGGGTTCTGCAGCGGCGTGGCCCGCACGGGCGGGATGTGCGGCGCGCTCAGCGGCGCCATCATGGCGCTGGGCCTCGTCGCGGGCCGCAGCCAGCCGCAAGAGTCGGTCGAGCGTGTCTATGCACTCACGCGCCGGCTGATGGCACAGTTTGAGCAGCAATTCGGCGCGCTGTCCTGCCGCCAGCTCACCGGTTGTGACCTGGATACCGCGCAGGGCCAGCAGGCCTTTGCAGAGAACGAGGTGGCGCAGCGCTGCCGGCGCTACGTAGAAGGCGCAGCACGCCTGGCCGTGCAACTCATCGGCTGAACCAAGATCAGGGGGTGCAGTTCAGTCTGGGGGCAGGATAGTAGCATAGCCCCTTGTGGGCGTTGCGTCAATGACGGGCACTTCGTCTTCGCGAAGCGAACGGCAAGGCCCTATGCTACGCATGCGCCTATGGCTGCCCCCAAAGTGAACTACACCCAAGATCAGGTGAGCAGGAGCGGGCATGCAACTGGTTGCGGAAGGCATCTACTGGATCGAAGGATCGCGCGGCTGCAACGTCTACGGGCTGACTTCGGGCGAGGGAGTCACGCTGGTCGACACGGGCATGCCGGGCGAAGCCCGTCGCCTCGACGCGGAGCTGGGGCAGCAGGGCTATGCCCTGTCACAGGTGCGCCGCATCGTGTTGACCCACTCGCATTTTGATCACGTGGGCAGCGCTGCGCAGATCGTCCGGCTGTCCGGCGCGCCGATCCTGGCGCACCGCGACGAGGTTCCGTACGTCGAGCGCACCCAGACGCTGCCGTCGCGCTCGCTGGTGCAGCGGCTGTTGATGGCGCTGGAGGAGCGCGTGCTGCCCCGACAAGCACCTCTGCCGGTGAGCAAGGCGCTGGAAGAAGGGGACGTGCTCGACGTGGCCGGCGGGATGCGCGTGATTCACACGCCCGGGCATACGCCGGGCAGCATCTGCCTCTATCAAGCCGAGCTGCAGGTGCTGCTCTGCGGCGACACCCTGTTCAACAAGAACCCCATGACTGGCAAGAAGGAATTGCGCTTGTCGCTGCCCATCGTCAGCACCGACATGTCCCAGGTCAGGGCGTCCGTGCGCAAGCTAACGGCTTTGCCGGTGCGAGTGCTGTGCTTTGGCCACGGCGAGCCGCTCACGGCCAACGTGCAGGAGCGGATGAGAAGCCTGCTGGCCTAGCCGGCGCATTGAGGCAGGGCCAACTCGCCATGGACGGGCTGTGGTGTTCGCATGAAGATGTGACCGCAGCGCACTTGCAGGCAGCGTGCAGATCATCCAGCGTGCGCATCAAGGGCCGGCCAACCAGGCGCGCAAGGGATGGGAACAGATGAACAAGGCCGGGGCTACTACCTCGACCTGTGCTTTCACATCCACGCCACGGCGCCCCCCAGGGGGCCGGCAGCTTGAGCTGGTTGACGGGAGCGCGGTGAACTGGACGTAACGGCTCTTGAGCAACGCCAAGCAACGCCTGGTGATCAGCGGCATCGGAAGCGAGAGGGTGGTCACCGAGTTCGAGCCGGTGTGGTGAAGCAAGGGCCGTCTTGTCCCGCGCAGTTGGCTGGTGGCGGGTCGTGGGTCATGGGTCTTGGGACGCGGGCGAACACAGGCAGGCGCTGCCCGCGCGCAGGCAGGGTTGGCTGTCATCGGACAGGGGAACGGACAAACGGAACGGGGCACGTCCAGTGAGTCCAGGCCACAGGCTTTCACGTCTCGCCACGCGCGCCATCCGCCGCTACCTCGTGGGCCCCGCTCAGCGCTGGGTCTTCGAGCCGCCCCCACAGGGCTGGACGCCACCGCGCGTCGAGCGCACCTCGCTGTATTTGCACGTGCCATTCTGTCGCAACTGCTGTCCATACTGCCCCTATACCAGAGTTCCCTATGACGAGACGCTTGTGGAACCCTACACACGGGCGGCGCTCGCCGAGGTGGACTGGTGGGCCCATACGATCGGGCCTGCCGAGATAACGAGCATCTACATCGGCGGCGGCACGCCGACGCTTGCACTGGTCAGCGTCGCCAAGGTGCTTGCGCGCGTGCGTGAGCGTTTCCGTCTGACGGGTGACATCTGCATCGAGACAAACCCCGCTGACGTGGACGATGAGACCGTGCGGCAACTGCACAAGGTGGGCGTTGCGCTTGTTTCGCTTGGAGTGCAATCATTCCATCCCAAGAACCTCGCCATATTGGGACGGCGCTACGAACCGCCCGTCGCGGAGCACGCGCTTGCACTGCTCGCGGAGAGCGGCTTCGCCTCGGTCAACGCGGATATCATGTTCGCGCTGCCTGGCCAGACGGCCGGCGACGTGACTGCAGATCTGGCCCGCGCCGCGCAACTCGGCGCGAACCAGCTCACCACCTACCCGCTCTTCACGTTCCCATACACCTCGGTTGGTGAGTACCTGCGCCTGACTGCAGTGCGCATGCCGAATCTCCGCGTGCGCCGGGCGCACTACCGGGCAATCGCTGGGTGGTGCGCGGAACATGGCTTCGAGCGAGTGTCGGTGTGGGGCTTTAGGCGGGGCGCCGTCGCGCGTTACTCATCGGTCACCCGGGACGGCTATATCGGGGTCGGCCCTGGCGCTGGGTCGCACCTGCCCGACGGGTTCGTGCTCAACACGTTCGATCTCGATAGCTGGATCCACGCAACGTGCGAAGGGCGCACCGCGATCGCCTTGCGCATGCCGTTTGCCGGGGAGATGTCTGGCTGGTGGTGGCTGTACTGGCGCTTCTACGACACGCGCATCCCACTGGACGACCTCGATGCGGCCCTTGGTAACGACGCTCCCAAGGCGCGCCGGTGGCTGAGAGCCGTGGAACAGGCCGGGCTCGCGGTTCGCAACGGCGGGTACCTCGAACTCACCGAGCCCGGCGCGTTCTGGCTTCATCTTGCGCAGAATCACTTTGCGCTGAACTACGTGAACACGCTGTGGACCGAGGCCCGCCGCGAAGCGTGGCCGCAGGTAGTGGCTATCTGAGCACCCGTCGCTGCAGGCAGAAGGAGTAGCTACCTGCTGCCATAGTCTTTGAGCACCACTCTTGCGTGTTTGACAGCGCGCGTCGCAGGGGCTATGATTGAAGTGAGGCCCTGTTAGGAGGGCTCGGGCGTGCGCGGTTCGGACAGTAGGGGGAATTGTGCTAGCAGGAAAGGCGCCGGCCACGGCGGCCGCCCCTGCGCGAGGCGCGGGGTGCGCTTAAGGTCTGCGCCCACGGTGACAGGCCAAGGCTTGGCTCTTGGCCGAAAGGAGGTACAGCATGCGTCGGGTGAGTTTGGCGTGGGTTGTTGTGCTCGCGCTGGTCCTGGCGGTGTCGTGGCCCGCGCAACCGTGCGCGTCCGCTCAGGCGGACACGTGGGTCAGCATCGGACCTGGGGGCGGGAGGATCTATGCCGTGGCGATTGACCCGCAGACCCCGACCACGCTCTACGCCGGCACTTGGGGGGGCGGGGTCTTCAAGAGCACGGACGCGGGCGGGACCTGGGCGGCCGTCAACACCGGCCTGACGAACAATGACGTCCGCGCCATAGCGGTTGACCCACAGACCCCGGCCACGCTCTACGCCGGCACCACGGGCGGCCTCTTCAAGAGCACGAACGCGGGCTGCAACTGGACTGCCGTCAACGGCGGCTTGACGGCGATGGCTGTCGTCGCCCTGGCGGTTGACCCGCAGTCCCCGGCCACGCTGTACGCTGGGACCTACGACAGCGGGGTGTTCGAAAGCACTGACGCGGGCGGTAGCTGGACCGCCGTCAACAGCGGCCTGACGAACATGGAGGTCCGCGCCCTAGCAGTCGACCCGCAGTCCCCGGCCACGCTGTACGCGGGCACCAGCGGGGGCGGGGTGTTCCAGAGCACGAACGCAGGCGGGAACTGGACGGCGGTCAACACTGGCCTGACCAACATGTACGTCCGGGCCATAGCGATTGACCCGCAGACCCCGGCCACGCTGTACGCCGGCACCGCCGGCGGCGGGGTGTTCAAGAGCACGAACGCGGGCGGGAATTGGACGGCCGTGAACACCGGCCTGCCGCGGATGTATGTCTACGCCATGGCGGTTGACCCGCAGTCCCCGGCCACGCTCTACGCCGGGACCTGGGGCGGCGGGGTCTTCCAGAGCACGGACGCGGGCGAGACCTGGGCGGCCGTCAACACCGGCCTGACGCAGATGTGTGTCTACGCCATGGTGGTTGACCCACATTCTCCGGCCACGCTCTACGCCGGCACTGACGGGGGCGGGGTCTTCAAGAGCACGAACGCGGGCGGGAACTGGACGGCGGTCAACAGCGGCCTGACGGCCTTGGAGGTCCACGCCCTGGTGGTTGACCCGCAGACCCCGAGCAGGCTCTACGCCGGCACCTCCGGCGGCGGGGTGTTCCGGAGTACCAACGCGGGCGGGAATTGGACGGCCGTGAACACCGGCCTGACGCAGATGTATGTCTACGCCATGGCGGTTGACCCACGTTCTCCGGCCACGCTCTACGCCGGCACCTCCGGCGGCGGGGTCTTCCAGAGCACCAACGCGGGCGAGACCTGGGCGGCGGTCAACACCGGCCTGACGAACAGGAGCGTCTACGCCATAGCGGTTGACCCGCAGTCCCCGACCACGCTCTACGCCGGCACCAACGGGGGCGGGGTCTTCAGAAGCACGGACGCGGCCGGGACCTGGGTGGCGGTCAACACCGGCCTGACGAGCATGAATGTCCGCGCCCTGGCGGTTGACCCGCAGACCCCGGCCACGCTGTACGCTGGGACCTGCGACAGCGGGGTGTTCGAAAGCACTGACGCAGGCGAGAGCTGGACCGCCGTCAACACCGGCCTGACGAACATAGAGGTCCGCGCCCTAGCAGTCGACCCGCAGACCCCGGCCACGCTGTACGCGGGCACCGGCGGCGGGGTCTTCCAGAGCACGAACGCAGGCGGGAATTGGACGGCGGTCAACACCGGACTGACCAACCCGTACCTCTGGGCCATAGCGATTGACCCGCAGACCCCGGCCACGCTCTACGCCGGCACCGACGGCGGCGGGGTGTTCAAGAGCACGAACGCGGGCGGGAGCTGGGCGGCGGTCAACACCGGACTGACCAACCCGTACCTCTGGGCCATAGCAATTGACCCGCAGACCCCGGCCACGCTCTACGCGGGCACCTCCGGCGGCGGGGTGTTCAAGCTCGTTCGGTTCCATCACAATGTATACCTCCCCATCGTGCTACGAGCGTTCTCGACACCCCCAATTGTCTGCAACGGCGGCCTGCAAAGCGGCGACTAGAACGGGTGGCCGCAGGGCGCCGCGCTATCAGCGTCCCCTCGCGTGGATGGCGTTGGGCAGCGCACCTGGGCGCTGCCCATGTGCCATGCTGGCAACCGCCCAGGGGTCGGGCCTGGATCGCTAAGAAGCACAGGAGCCGGCGGACAAGGATCACGCTGCTCACGGCCGGTTCGCAGCATCCCTCGTTGCACTTACGGGTCGGCAAGAGAAAGGACTCAGGAAATCACATGCTCCACAAGAAAATCGCCATGGAACATGACAAGAAGATCGCTCTGGTCGCGCACGACAACAAGAAACGCGACCTGGTGGAATGGGCCAGGTACAACCGCGATCTCCTGGCACACCACGAGCTCTATGCCACCGGCACCACCGGGGACCTCCTGGTGCAGGAGCTTGGCCTCAACATTATCAGGCTGGAAAGCGGGCCCCTGGGGGGCGATATGCAAATCGGAGCCAGGATCGCCACCGGCGAGATTGATTTCCTGATCTTTTTCTGGGATCCGCTGGAACCCATGCCGCACGATCCCGACGTCCGGGCGCTCTTGCGCATGGCTGTGGTGTGGAACATCCCGATTGCCTGTAACCGGGCCTCGGCGGATTTCATGATCTCCTCCCCGCTGATGGATGGACAGTATGACCGGCTGGTGACTGACTATGCGGGGTATCGAGCTCGGGCGGTCGCCATGGCCGGTAGTCCAGGGGAAGAAGAAGCCAGCTCCGCCTAGCGCAGGTCGAGCTCCGGCTGCACACCCCGCCGCCCCTTGGCGCGGAGCCTTCTTGAACGTCACGTCCACCTGTTGCGAAGGGCGGCTGGTACAACTGCACGAAAAGTGCTTGACAAAGGTGGCACGTTGACTGTACAATGCCGGTAAGGCAGACATATCCGCCCGGTGCGAGCGTGCGCCGGCAGGCGCGTTGCGGAGCGGATGCCATCGCACACACGCTCTCATACACAATGCCCCATATCGAAGCCCGTCCGCTACGAAGCGCTCTGCCAATGGCGGCGCCGGGCTGCCGATGGTATCTGCGTTTCTTGCAGAGGCGAGTCAGCGGACGGGCTTCGCCGTTGGAGGGGAGCATCTACCCTCTCGAACATCCCGGCGGACAAACCCTCGGTAGTCCTCTCTGCGGGGCTGCTAGAGCCGTCCAACCCGCCCAGGCCTTGTTGGCCTCGGGACAGGAACAGTCAGAAGCCAATCGCGGACCTGATGCGATGAACGCTGCCCGACGGCACGAGGCCACGGCGTTTGGCGGCCCTTCCAGGCAATCCAACGCCACTTGTCTGGCAACATGCCAGAACTCATAAGAAGGGAGTCCAGACAAGGCAGACGATCACTTGCCCGAAATGCGAAACGGTAGATCCAGCAAGCGCACTGAACTGCAGGCAGTGTGGAGTCAACTTGGAGTTCGCGCTGGGAAAACGCGAAGAAACCGAACGCATCAAACCGCGCAAGCAGGAATCACCACAGACAGCGCCTGCAGGAACTGAGCCGACTCCAGCAAGAGCGGGAATGGCACAGCGTGTACTTTGGAGAATGCTTGCAGGCAAGAAGGGAGGATCCCACTAGGGATTGGATGAAATGACGCCCTCTCAGGCGCAATGATGTGGCGGGCTGCGGGCGGCCCGATTGTGCTGTCACGAAATACGTCTGCTTCTCTTGGATGACAAGGTCGCGTCGGGCCTACTCCCAGAAGAACGCTAGCTGGCACAAGCAGGAAAGGAGAGAGAACCGTGGTGCATCGGTGTGGAATCTGCGGGAAGCTTGATCCTCGTGGCCGCTATGTAGTGGACGCAAGAAGCCTTGTGCTGTGCAGTGAAGATGCAGGTTATGCACGTGACCTCGGTGGGGAAATACTGGAGTGTTCATGCGGCTACGTATTGGACGCTGGCAACAACCGCACTTGGTACGAGGATCACCGGTGTGCAAACTGTGGATCGACGGATGAGGCTGCCATCTATCTGCACACGATAGAATCCCGGGGCGAGCTAAGAAGTGCCATTTTGAGGGAGCTGCCTCGCTTCAGGGAACCGCGTGTGGTCAAGGCTCTCATTGATGTTCTCGAAGATAGAACCGCGCGTGGTGAACTAAAAGGAGACGTGGCCCAGGCCTTGGGTAAAATCGGTGATCCCTCAGCTATCCCAGCATTGAAAAAGGCTAGACCTCGCATGTCCTTGGTGGACTTCATCGTATGGCTTTCGGCTCTCGGCTCCGCTCGGAAGAAATGGCCCCCTAGTACCTATAGGCAGTGGGCATTTGACGATGCCATAGAGAAGCTACAACCAAGGACGGATGCAGACTAGCTCGCGAGGCCCGAGGACAAAGTGGACAAGTCTGGTGGCGACGGCCCGACTATTCACCCACTTGTCTGCGCGCTATCTCACTCGACCGCGCCGAGCAGGGCGCTTGCGTGGGGCATGGGAGTTGAGGTGCCGGTCGAGGTACACCAGGTCGACCGTCTCGTCGTGCAGAAAGGGGCGAAGGAATGAACCTGCGACGGCTGCAATGCCTGATTATGGGTCTAGTATTAGTGGCCCTGTTTGGAGTTGCTTGTGGTGGGCAGCGAGCCGCACCAGCACAGATATCACCGACAACCGCACCTTCACCCGCGCTTTCAGCATCTACACTCACATCCGTGCCGCCGACTCTCACGGCCACGGCCGTTGCCCGAACAGCTATTCCGACAACCCCGCCGCCCACGCCAACACGAGCGTCGGCCACGGTAAAAGGCAGATTGGTGGGGAAGGAAACACAGAACCCGATTCCTGATGCCATAGTAGTGCTTTGTGCCATCATCCAGAGTGAGGACAAGAAGTGCCAGTTTCGTCCGGATATGATTGCCAGCACTGGGCAGGATGGGAGCTTTGTAGTGACGAGTATTCCTGCTGGTAACTATGTGGTAGTATACGCCCTTGGTAAAGACGCAGATCCGAAGTCCTGGAAAGAGACGACTGTGAACTATGGGCCATTTGCCCTCGATGCCCCATTCGACCCATTTGGAGGCAATCAGAGTTCTCGGCTGGTGGACGGCTTTCAGTTTACCACCACAAGGCGTGACGACAAACTGGTGGCCGTTCCAGGCGAGGGCGCTCTAGTGTCCATCGCTCTGGGTCTAACGCTTGAGTACGTAGGTGGCGATCCCGTCTCTGCGCAAGTTGCGAGTGGAAGAACGGCTGAGGTTGAGATTCGGGCATCGGGTCAATGAGGTCTCTCACCAAAGGCGCACGGCGCCTAACAAGCGGATGGAGCCGACCGGACTGATCGGGGCTTCATGACGTTGCGGCAGTCTGCCAGCATGGGTTGTGCCGCAGGCCCGGCGCCAAACCCGTCCGGCGGCTCATCCGCTGGCCGTTGGGCGGCTCCTCGAAGAGAAGGCGAACCTCATCTGTGCAGGAGGGGGCCCATAGTGGGTCAGAAGACTCGTTCTTGGCTGAGAGGGCAATTGCTTCGGCCTCTTCTGGCTTCCTTGTTGGAAAACCGGCAGGTCGCATTCGTGCTAAGCGGAATCGCGATGCTACAGATGGGAGTTGTGGCAGCAGGGCTGGTCGGATGGCAATGCCCGGTCGAGGCAACACTGGGGGTGCCGTGTCCGGGCTGTGGATTGAGCGCCGCGATGGTCTTGTTGATTCGGGGGGAATGGCGCGCCGCCCTCGCCAGACATGCCTTCGCACCCATCTTCCTGTTCGGGTTCATTCTGATGGCAGTCGTCGTCGTGCTTCCCGATCGTCTGCGCGGGAGGGCTGTCCACTGGATCGGTTTGCTGGAACGTCGCACGGGTGCTGTAGCATGTGTGCTGCTAGGCCTCATCCTCTATTGGGTCGTTCGTCTGCTTGGGTTGTTGTAGCACCAATGGGACATCGCAGTTGTGCAAAGTAGAGAATTGGCCAATCAACCAAGAAGGAGGAATATCGTGGATGCATTAGCTACCCTTGTGAACCTTGCCATCTTGGCTCTGTTCATAGTCGTCCTCGTCAAGCTCTTTCGGCAAGAGGGGGTCGGCAAGGGAATCCTGGGGCTTATCTGTGCGCTCTACAGCTTCGTCTGGGGCTGGCAGAACCACAAGAAGTTGGGCCTTACCAGTGTGATGACAGCATGGAGCATCCTCGTCGTCATCGGGATGATACTCAACGTAGTGGTGAGGATGCAATCGGCGATGTAGCAAAGGGAGGCCGTTTCGACCCTGCTAGAAGATGAGGGTGGCCACACCGGAGTCTACTCTGGGCAGTGGAGAGGACTTCACGGCATTCTAGTCACAGTGTTCCCGGCCGCATTGCCAGTCGGCTGAGGCAGATGAACGGTCAGAGCTGCCATCCGTATGGCAGACGATGAGGGCTGTTTGGCAGAGGCCGGGGGCTGACCCACCCCCGGCTCTCTATTCACACGCTCTTGATGGAGCGGACGGCGCCTGACAAGCGTTTGCACCCGACCTGGCCGATCGGGGTCTCTTCAATGGCTCCACCCGCTTTATGAAGACGGCCACTGGAAAGGAGCTAGTGAAGAGTCCAAGTGGACTCGTCAGAGCAGCGGGGCTAATCGCCTTAGGAGTGTTCTTGCTGGTGGCTGCCAGCCAGAGCTCCACCACCTTGGCCGGTTGATCAGCTCATGAGAGTGCGGCCCCAGCTGCGACTTTGCCTCTGCTACAACCCACGCACCCGTGTTGTTCAGCGACGGATTCGACGGTAGCGAGATTGACGAGTACAAGTGGGATGTGTATCAACGCATCCCAACCGCAGGTGGGGACTGGTTGGCGCTTCCTCCTGCTCAGGTCCAGAGCAGGCCGGTTTTTCGTGTGGCATCCTATATGGAGTCATTCACTCTGAGGTGAGTACCTGCGGTGACTGCAGTGCGCATGCCGAAGCTCCGCGTGCGCCGCGCGCACTACCGGGCAATCGCCGGGCGGTGCGCGCAACATGGCTTCGGATTGCGCAGAACTACCGTGTGTTGAACTACGTGAACACGCTGTGGACCGGTGCACGCCGGGAAGCGTGGCTGCACGTACACGCTATCTGAGCACCCGTCGCCGCAGGCTCAAGGGGTAGCGACCTGCTGCTATGGTCTCTGAGCACCACGGGCAACCAGAGGCGATACGACGGCACCGTGGGGGTCAGGGTCGGCGTGCATGTCGGGGTTGGCGTTGGTGTGTGCGTTGGTGTGGCTGTGAGGGTCGGCGTGGGTGTAGGCGTCGGTGGGAGGAGGGTGTATTGCCACACGCTGCTGCCCATTGTGCCGGCAAACAGGGTGCGCGGAGACGTGGAGGTGAGCGCCAGGGACCCGATGGAGAGGTTCCCTAGCCCCGCGTTCATGGCACTCCAGGAGGCCCCGCCGTCGGTGGACCTGGAGACGCCGCCGCCCGCGCCCCCGGCGAAGAGGGTGCAGTCACTGGCATAGCCCGGCGAAAGCGCCAGAGCCCGGATGCCCCAAGCAGTGATGCCCGTGTTCATGGCGCTCCAGGAGGCCCCGCCGTCGGTGGACTTGAAGACCCCGCTCCAGGTCCCGGCAAAGAGGGTATCGTCTGTGGCATAGCCCGGCGAAAGCGCCAGGGCCAGGATATTCAGGTCGGTAAGGCCGGTGTTCACGGCGTTCCAGGAGGCCCCGCCGTCCGTGGACTTACAGATCCCGCCATCGGTCCCGGCGAAGAGGGTGTGGTCGGTAGCATAGCACGGCGACAGCGTTAGGGCCAGGATGTTCAGGTTGGTGAGGCCCGCGTTCACGGTGCCCCAGGAGGCTCCGCCGTCGGCGGACTTGAAGACCCCGCCATCGGTCCCGGCGAAGAGGGTCTGGTCGGTGGCATATCCTGGTGAAAGCGCCAGGGCGGAGACGTTCAGGAAGTCGATGCCCACGGTCGCGACGCTCCAGGAGACCCCGCTGTCGGTGGACTTGTAGACCGCGTCCTTGTGAGTCCCGGCGAAGAGGGTCTGGTCGGTGGCATATTCCGGCGAAAGCGCCAGGGCTTGGACACTCGGGTAGGAGAGGCCCCAATTCACGGCGCTCCAGGATGCCCCGCCTTCAGCAGACTTGAAGACCCCGGCCCCGGTTCCGGCGAAGAGGGTGCGGTCGGTGGCATAGCCCGGCGAAAGCGCCAGTGCCCTCACGTCCAGGTCGGTGAGGCCCGTAGCGCTCCAGGAGGCCCCGCCGTTGGTGGACTTGAAGACCCCGCCCCGGGTCCCGGCGCAGAGGGTGCCGTCGGTGGCATAGGCCGGAGAAAACGCCAGGGCCAAAACGCTCGGGGAGGTGAGCCCCGTGTTCACGGCACTCCAGGAGGCCCCGCCGTCGGTGGACTGGAAGACCCCGCCGCCCTCGCTCCCGGCGAAGAGGGTGCTGTCGGTGGCATAGCCTGGAGAAAGCGCCAGGGCCATGACTTTCAGGTCGGTGAGGCCGGCGTTCACGGCGCTCCAGGATGCCCCGGCGTCAGTGGACTTACAGACTCCGGCGTTCCAGGTTCCGGCAAAGAGGGTGCGGTCGGTAGCATAGCCCGGCGAAAGCGCCAGGGCCCGAACATCCCTTGGGGGGAGGCCCGTAGCGCTCCAGGAGGCCCCGCCGTCGGTGGACTTGTAGACCCCGTCCTTGCCAATCCCGGCGAAGAGGGTGTGGTCCGTGGCATAGCCCGACGAAAGCGCCAGAGCCGAGACGCCCCGGGAGGTGAGGCCCGTGTTCACGGCGCTCCAGGAGGCTCCGCCGTCAATGGACTTGAAGACCCCGGCCCCGGTTCCGGCGAAGAGGATGCGGTCGTCGGCGTAGCCCGGCGAAAGAGCCAGGGCCTGGACGGTGCCCCCCCACATCCCCTGAGAGGATTGCGTCCAGACGTTGTCCCCGGCCAGGGCGGGCGTCGAGTTCCCCGGCCTGACCAACAGAGCCAGAGTAGTCAGCAAGATCCATCGGCGTTTCGGGGTGGCCAGCAGTGCCATGCAGCGGAAGAGGGAGGCCGCACTCAGTCTTGGGTCGCTCTTGAAGCGGTTCATTTGTACCAACCTGTCTCGATTCAACCTGGCCGCGCAAGGCGGACCAGGCGGATGGGAGACCTCAAGAGCGAGCCACAACGCGCTGTTCAGCGGTCAACGGAAAAGCGATCCAGTCTCCGTGACGCTAGGGGACGCGGCGAACGGACGGCAACAGTATACTGCAAGACAGCCCAAGCCGCAAACACAACTTATAAGAGTTCGCGAAAAGCACTTACAAAGGCGGCACGGCGGCCGTACAATGCTGGTTGAGCAAACACGTGCGCCCGCTGCCAGTGCCCAGCCGGCAGCCACAGTGCGCAGTGCATGCCATCACGCACACATTCCCTCATGAAAGCCCGTCCATGGCAGAGTCTCTACCTCGGAAGGTGGGATTCAGTCCGGGGGTTGTGCGGGATGATGCGCTGACCTGCCGAGGCAGGCTGGCCGCCAGCGGGCAGGGGGAGGCAGGCGCCGTGCTCCACGTGGCACCGTGCAAGAGACTGGAACGATTTCGGGCTCGACCAGAACTCTTGAAGGGATCCCTGCGGCTGTCGGCACACGTCACATAGATGCTCGAGCGACCCTGGCGGTTGGAATGGAAGGCGATCTGCGCGCCATCGGGCGACCATACGCGGTTGTTGTCCTCGGCGGTGTTGTACGTCAGGCGTCGCACGTCGCTGCCATCGGCACCCTGAAGGGTATCCTGGACATTCATGACGTAGAGCTCGCCGGTGCCATTGCGGAAGTACGCGGCGTAGGCGATGCGCCCGCCGCCGCTGCCGGTCATGGGCCGGAGAGGGGTGGAGGTCGGTGGGTGTGGGGTCGCCGTGAATTGCGGTGCGGCACAACCGACCATCAGGACCGTCGCCAACACCGCTGCGACCAGCACCTGGCTGCGGACAGGCACGTCAATCCTTCTGGCTACCCACGACGCCCATGGTACCGAACAGTCCTGGTTTCGTGCCCGCTTCCATGTCCAGTACCCCCTCGCCGCTGGGACGACCGCGTGAGTATACGGTATCCACTGACAAGTACACGCACGGGCACGAATTGGTTCAAAGCTGGGCGGGCGCGCGGGTCCCCTTTGCCGCCCTTTTGCGCAGAGCGACTCGCGGAGTATACTGTGCGTGCGACATGCGGCTGAATCTAGGCACCGTCACGGTGCAGTATCCAGCACCTGGGCCGGCTACTCCTGAGGAGGCTGAGATGCTCTGTCCGAGATGCCACGCGGAAAGCCCGGAAGGGGCCAGGTTCTGCCCGAGTTGCGGGGAGAAGCTGATCGCCATCTGCCCGCAGTGCCAGGCAGAAGCGGCGCCGCAGGTCCGCTTCTGCCCGTCTTGCGGTAGCGCCATGCAAGCGGGCTCCGCCGAAGCGCAACAGCAGCAGAGCACAGCCGCGCTGGCCCAGGCCGCGCAGCGGCTGATCCCTCGAGAATACGCGCAGCGCCTGCTCGCCACCCGCGGTCAGCCGCACGACGAGCGGCGCACGGTCACCATCCTCTTCTGCGACGTCAAGGGCTCCACCGCCAGGGCCGAAAAGCTGGACCCCGAGGATGTCAAGGAGATCATGGACGGCGCCTTCGAGGTACTCAGCCCACCCATCTTCCACTATGAGGGTACGCTGGCACAGCTCATGGGCGACGCGCTCCTGGCCTTTTTCGGCGCGCCCATCGCCCACGAGGACGACCCCGAACGTGCCGTTCGCGCGGCGCTCGAGATCACCGCGGAGGCACGCAGGTACGGAGAGAAACTAGAAAGGGAGAGGGGCATCCAGGGCTTCAGCGTGCGCGTGGGCATCAACACCGGCCTGGTGGTGGTGGGCGAGCTCGGCTCCGACCTGCAGGTGGAATACACCGCCGTGGGGGATGCCATCAACCTGGCGGCGCGCATGGAGAGCGCAGCGGAGCCGGGGACGGTACTCATCACAGAGGCTACGCATAGGCGCATCGCTCCGTTGTTTGAGACGCAGGCCCTGGGCCCGTCGCAGCTCAAGGGCAAGGCCGAACCGGTGTTGACCTATCGAGTCCTGGCGGCAAAGGCTACAGCCGGCAAAGTGCGCGACATCGCCGGCCTAGGGTCGCCGCTGGTGGGGCGTCAGGCGGAGTACGCTGCGCTGCGTGAGGCCGTCGAGCGCCTGAAGGCGGGCGTGGGCGGCATCGTCACCATTGTCGGAGAGGCGGGCCTCGGCAAGTCAAGGCTGGTGGCCGAGGTGCGCAGACTCTCGAATGTCATTGCGAGGCCGTACTCGGCCGAGGCAATCTCGCCGCCACCGGAAGGAGATTGCTCATCTGCAACAGCGGCAGATGCAGGTGTGGCCGGACAAACGGCTCGCAATGACGGAGAACTACAATGGGTGGAAGGCCGCTGCCTGGCCTACGGCACAGCGGTCGCCTACCTGCTATGGCTGGATGTGATGCGCGACTTGCTGGGCGTGAGGGCAGAACCGGCCCCGATCCGGCTACGGGAATGGGTGCAAGACCTCTGTCCGCAGTCCGCAAATGACGTCTACCCGCACCTGGCGCGGTTGATGTCCCTGCCTCTGAAGGCGGAGCACGAAGCCAGGCTACGTGGGCTGGAGGGCGAACAGCTCAAGGCCGCCACCTTCCGCGCCATTGAGACAGTGCTAGAGTGTGCTGCCAGGGTTCGCCCCCTGGTGCTGGTTTGCGAGGACCTGCACTGGGCCGACCCGACATCGTTGGAACTGCTGGAGCGGCTGCTGGCCGTCACTGATCGCAGCTCGCTACTGATCCTCTGCGTGTTTCGACCGGACCCGGAGCACGGCTCGTGGCGACTCAGGGAAACCATCGCTCGTCAGTATCGCCACCGCCACACCAACCTGTGGCTGAATCCCCTCTCCAGCGTCGAGACCCAGACCCTCGTGTCGAACCTGTTCCATTCCGACCATCTTCCGCTCAAGCTTAGAGAGCATCTGCTCAACGTGACGGAAGGCAACCCTTTCTACGTCGAGGAGGTCATCCGCACGCTGATTGACCGCCAGGCCATGGCCCGGGATGTGGCTACCGGCCAGTGGATTGCCACCCAGGCCGTGGCCGAGATCGCCATCCCCGATACCCTGCAGGGGGTCCTGTTGGCGCGCATTGACCGGCTGCAGGCAGATGCCAGGCGCCTGCTGCAGATGGCTGCGGTCATCGGACAGACCTTCCTGTATCGCGTGCTGGCAGCGATTGCCAGCGAGGAGCGTGCGCTGGACCAGGACCTCTTGATCCTGCAGCGCGAGGAGATGATCCGCGAGCGCGCGCGGATTCCAGAGTTGGAGTACAACTTCAAGCACGAGTTGACGCGAGAAGCTGCGTACCACGGTCTCTTGAAGAAGGAACGGCGCGATTTTCACCGCCAGGTGGCCCAGGTGCTGGAAGAGCTGTTCCCCGAGCGCGTCGAGGAGCAGTTGGGGCTGCTGGCTCACCACTGGGAGCGCGCTGAGCAGGTGGGCAAGGCCACAGAGTACTTGTGGCGGGCCGGCGATCAGGCGCGCTTGGCCTATGCCAATGAGGAGGCCGTGGCCTACTACCAGAGGGCCCTGGTCTTGCTCGAACCCTCGTCGCTGAAAGTACCCTCGGTCGCCGGGCAGCCAGAGGAGGCGGCTCGTATCCACGAGAGTCTGGGCGACGTACTGGCGCTAGCCGGGCGCCGTGACGAGGCGCGGCAGGCCTATGGGCAGGCCATGTCTGGCGCCCCCGATGGTGACCAGGTTTGGCGAGCACGCCTGCAGCGCCGGATTGGCACGGCCTGGGATGAAGAGAACCGCTGGCAGGAGGCAACGCAAGCCTACGCCGCTGCCGAAGCTGCACTGGGCCCCGAGCCACCCGATTCCGCTCTGGGCTGGTGGCGCGAGTGGTTGGAGATTCAACACCGCAGGATCTGGCTGTACTACGGCCTCAGCCGTCTGGACGAGATGTCTGCACTGGCTGAGCATACCCGGCCAGCGGTAGAAAAGTACGCCACGCCCCTGCAACGGGGCGAGTTCTTCCAGGGGCTGGTGCTGTTGGGCCTTAGAAAGGAGCGCTATGCCCTGTCGGACGAGACACTGGCGCAGGCGCGAGCCTCGGTGGATGCCTTTCGTGAATCTGGCAACGCCAACGCGGTGACTCTGGGCGTGAGCGGCCTTGGTTTTGCCCTGCTGTGGGGAGGCCATCTCGACGAGGCGGAGCAACAGATGCTCGCCGCTCTGGAGCAGACCGAACGGAGTGGTGATGTGGCTGTGCAATCCCGCTGTCTGACCTATCTTACCATACTCTATCGGATGCGCGGCCAGTTGGACCAGGTCAGGCACTATGCAGCGCTCAGCCTGGCGCTGGCGACGGAGCGACAGATGTTCGAGTACATCGGCATGGCCAAAGCCAGCAACGCCTGGCTGGCGTGGCGGGAGGGCAGTTGGGCTGAGGCCGAGGTCAACGGTGAGGCGGCCGTGCAGATGTGGCAACAGGCGCCGCTGAGCACCCCCTTTCAGTGGACGGCTCGCTGGCCGCTGTTAGCCGTCGCCCTGGCTCAGAATCGTGTG
>Ga0315294_10002202_pt1 | contig 21319 bp, 19 predicted proteins | sample YL17G13_40_MG_FD_203626 | JGI IMG/M metagenome (GOLD analysis project Ga0315294, IMG submission 203626) | Sediment microbial communities from Yellowstone Lake, YNP, Wyoming, USA - YL17G13_40 | ecosystem: Environmental > Aquatic > Freshwater > Lake > Sediment | place: USA: Wyoming | collected...
CGATCAAGGCGGCCAGGCGCGCGTAGCCACCCCGGGTCGCGTCGTCGTTGAGCGTCAGCGGGGTGTAGTCCGAGGCCGGCCCCATGCCGATCAGACTCGAGTGCATGTCGTTGGTGTGCAGGATGGTAAAGGTCTTCTTCATCGTTTTCTTCTCCTCCGCCGCCGCGGACCGTGCCCCCGCTAGGATCGCCGCGCCGCCTGCCGCTGAGACGGCCAGAAAGTCGCGGCGGGTGAATGACTTCATGGATTTTGATTTCATCGTCATGCTTGTTCTTGTTCTGTTTGTCAGTTCGCGGAAGAAGTCGCGGGCCGGCCACTCGGACAGCCCGCGTATTTCACGATCGAATCACTTCACGCGCTTGATGGCCCCCGGCGCCCACTCGCCCATATACATTTTTCGGTCGCTGGCCCGATAGGCGCGAAAGATAATCTGGAACTGGCCCTCCGGAGCGGCCAGCCAATTGAATTCTTTATCTTTGCCGGGCGAGGAACGCTGGACGTAGATGTCGAGCGAACCATCCGCGTTGTATTTCACGCGCTTGTCGATGCTGTTGACCGTCCACCGATGCACGGAGTTCGGAAACAGGTAACGACTGGGAAGCTCATAGATGGTCAAGCCCCAGTAGGCGTCCACTTTGGGTAATTGGTCCTTGTCCATGTGGATGAGGTAGCTGCCCGCGCCGGTGAGCGGCGTGCCTTCGGCATCGAACACTGCCGCGGACGCCATGTATTCATCCGACGTGTTGGCGTAGATGCCACGGTGAGCCATGCCCGCACGTTGCAGGTAGTCGAAGCCGAACGCGCCGACTTGATCCACCGGCGTTCCGACGACCCAGCCGTTGACGACGCTTTGCTTCATCGAGGAGGAGCGGATCAATACCAGTTTCAAACCGTCCTCGATGGCCTTGGTCAGGCCCTCCCGCGTCGCCTTGTCGAGAGTGGCCGGGTCGAACGTCATGCCCGGGCTTATGCCGATGCGCGCAAAAAGTTTCATCAGCCCTTCTTCCTGGGGCCGGATGCCACCCTCGTTGATCGCGCGGTTGAGCACCTGGAAGAAAACCAGCGAGTGCATCAACTCCTCCTCGGTGGCCGGCACTTGGCGGCGCGGATCATCCGTCGCCACGTCCACCGGTTTCCACGGCTTGCCCGAGAGGAAGGCGCTCAGCGGCGTCAGCGTGAAGCCGCGCTGGATCTCGCGCGTCGCCGGCAGTGCCGCCTCATTCTCGAAATAGGTCCGCAGGAGGATGAACCCCACGGTGGTCGGCATGCGCACCTCGACCACGCCCGCGGGCAGCTTGCCCTGCCAGTGTGGACCGACCAGCGCGTAATTGCCCGGCCCGTTGCCCACCGACCGCTTCGATACGTTGGCGACGGTTTCGGTGAAGAAATCGCTGATTTGTGCGGCCCAATAGAGCATGCCCTTGGTATCGGGCACATGGAGCACGACCGGCTCATCGCACATATCGAGGAAGGACTGCGAGTAGAGCAGGTCGGCGTTTGCCGTCACAAAGAGCCGATACTTGTCATCCGCCGGATTGTCTTCGTGCCGGAAGGTGTTGATGGCTGCATAATGTTTGAACGTGGGGTCCAACATGCGTGATCGAATCCGGGACGCTTCTACAATCGACCACCCATAGACGTAGGCCTGAAGGCCGATGGTGTAGGCGTCGAGAACCCGGCCCTGATACATCGCTTTTTGAAGCGGAGTTTCGTTTGCGTCCAGCCGGTCCGCGCGGATGTAGGGCGCCCGGGCGGTCATGATGCTGTAGTTCGGTGACCAGACTTCGCTGTGCGGGTATTCCATTTTTATAGCCTTATCCTTTCTTTGGTTGATTGGTTGATTCACTTAATCTTCTCAACCTGCGGTGGCATCCAGGTGCCATCGAGGATGGCTTGCTCCGCCCAGTAGGCGCGGATGTAGAGCGAGAAGGTGCCGTCCGGCGCCGGCAACCAGTTGGATTCCTTGTCCTTGCCGGGGGACTTCGCGCCGGCATACAACGTGAGCGAACCGTCGTCGTTGTATTGCAGCGTCTTATTCTTCGTGCCGAGCGAGTAGCGCTCCAGCGCGTTCGGCTCAAAGAAGTGCTTGTCGTTGTACAGCGTCAGTGACCAGAAGCCTTTCACTGGCGGCGTCTGGCCTTTGGGGAAGGTGACCGCGTAGGAATTCTTGCCGGACAGTGGCTGCCCGGCGGTGTCGAAGTCGGTGTAGAGATACACGGTCTCTTTGGGCCGATTCTCATACATGTTCGACTTGGCGGTGGCCACGCGGCTCAAGTAGTCGCTGCCCCACTCGGCGTTGTTCTTCCCCGCGGTCCAACCGTTGCCGGCGGGCACGCCGTTGTAGTGCCAGGCGAAGAGCGGGGCGATGAGTTCCGCATCGGCGGCGACAGCCGTCTCGACCAGCGTCTTCATCAGTGCGGGATCCTTGGCCGCAGCGTCGAGCACACTACCGATCCAAGCGTAGAGTGCCTCCTCGCCGGGCAGCGGCGGAACCAGTTTCATGACTTCGGGCAGCCGGGCGAAGAACTGCTCCGGCACGACCCACTTGGTTTCTTCCTTGCCCGTTCCGGGTGCCGGCGGGAACTTCGGCAACTTGCGCCATTCGGTGGTCTTCATCTTCCCGTCGAACCTGCTGAGGGGATAGAGCATGATCTGGTTGAGCACCGGCTGGATGGCCTCGCGGTCTTCGGCGGTGTCGTTGAGAAAGACTCGGGGAGCACTGGCAGCCAGCTCGGTGGAAGAACGCACGACAGCCGTGATACCGGCCGGGGGCTCACCGGTCCAGTTGGGGCCAACCATGAGGTAGAAACCGGGCTTGGTCCCGTAGGCCTTGCCGATCTCGGCGAATTGGTCGGTGCGTGCGTCATAAAGCGCATAGACCCAGAAGCGGTCGCCGAAATCCGGCACCTGGAAGACAACCGGTTCCTTGTCCAAGGCGTAGAAGCCCATGCCATAGACCACGTCCTGATTCGGACAGGTGACAAAACGCTGCTCCGGGCTGATGTAGTCGGTTAGAAAGGCGTTCTGGCCCACGGGAGCCACAGGAAGAACTCCGCCCATGAGGCCGGGCGTGGGCGCCATGGCGAAGCTAGCCCGCCGGTTGTGCGAGTTGACGAGCGTCCAGCCCCATACGTAGGCCATGCGGCCGACCATCTGGACATATTCCTTGGTCATGGCGGTGCCGGCGGCGGGGCCGGGAACTTCGGCAGCGGTCTTGGGCAGCGGCACTTGCTGCGCCTGTATGGTTCTGGTTTTCATTGCGCTGTTTCCTTTCATCGTTAGTTGGCCGGCCGGAGCTAGTCCCCCGGCGGACCGGTCGTCCGCCGGGGGGTCAATTTTGTCCGATTTACCTCACCACTCAGTGGGCGCTGCCGTCATTTGCTTTCTCCAATTGCGCCATCACCGCATCCAGGTTGAAGGATGCCGCCTTCTGGCGCGGCGGGTACTTCACGAAGTTCTCGATCTCCTTCGCCACCAGCGCCTGCATGCCGTAGACTAGGAAGACGTGGTCGAAAACCCAGTCCCAGTAGGTGTTCGAGTTATGGTCTGCCCGTTCAAACGGGTCACGACGCACGTTGAAGAATTTGGGAAGGCGCAGAGAAACGAAGGGTTCGGCCCAGAGCATACAAGTCTTTTCCCGCTGTTCCATCAGCACCGCCTTCCAGTCCTTGTGCCGGATTGCCAGGACATCTCCGTCGTCGCTGATATAGAAGAAGGTTTCCCGGGGGCTGTCTTTCACTTCGCCGGTCAGGTAGGGGATCAGGTTGAAACCGTCGATGTGAACCTTGTAGGTCATATTGCCGATCTTGTGGCCCTTGAGGAGCTTCTCCTTGATTTCCGGCTCGCCCGCGGCGGCCAGGAACGTCGCCAGCCAGTCCTGGTGGGTGACGATACCGTTTAGCACGGTGCCCGGTTTGATCTTGCCGGGCCAGCGCACGAAGGCCGGCACGCGCCAGCCGCCTTCCCAGTTGGTGTTCTTCTCGGAGCGGAACGGGGTGATCCCGGCATCGGGCCAACTGTTGTAGTGCGGGCCGTTGTCGGTCGAGTACATGACGATGGTGTTGTCGGCGATGCCGAGGTCGTCGAGCTTCTTGAGCATTTCGCCGATGTGCTCGTCGTGAGCGACCATAACATCGTTATAGAACCCCTGACCGCTCTTGCCCTTGTGCTTGTCGGCGCAGTGGGTGCGGAAGTGCATGGCGGACGTGTTATACCAGACAAAGAACGGCTTGCCTTCCTTAACGGTCTTGTCGATGAAGGAGAGGGCTTTTCCCGTGACCTCCTCGTCGAAGGTTTCCATCCGCTTCTTCGACAGCGCCCCGGTATTTTCGATCTTCTGCCCGCCCTTGCCGTCGGCGAAACAGTGCAGCACGCCGCGGGGGCCGAATTTCTTCTTGAACTCGGGGTTCTTCGGGTAGTCCGGCAGTTCCGGCTCTTCCTCGGCGTTGAGGTGGTAGAGGTTGCCGAAAAACTCGTCGAAACCGTGCATGGTCGGCAGGAATTCGTCCTTGTCGCCGAGGTGGTTCTTGCCGAACTGGCCCGTGGCATAACCCAGGGGTTTGAGCAGTTCCGCGATGGTCGGGTCTTCCTTGTGCAGGCCGACATCCGCGCCGGGCATGCCAACCTTGCTCAGGCCCGTCCGGATCGGGTTCTGGCCGGTGATGAAGGCCGCGCGACCGGCGGTGCAACTCTGCTGGGCGTAGTAGTCGGTGAAGGCCACGCCTTCGTTACCCACGCGGTCGATGTTCGGCGTCCGGTAGCCCATCTGGCCCCGGCTGTTGTAACTGATATTCCACCAGCCGATGTCATCTCCCCATAGAATTAGAATGTTCGGTTGCTTGGCTGCCATAACTTGTCTCCCTTGCTAGTAACCTTGTTTCCCATGACACTTCTTGAACTTCAGCCCGCTCCCACAAGGAACATGGCTCGTTTCAGCCCGGCTCTATCGATGCTCTTTCATCACCCCCTTTCTCTTCCGCTCCAATGACCTTCATAACTTCCTCGGCCCGCCTGCCTCGGCGGAGGAGTTCCGCCATGATCTTCATGGGCCGCTCCGTGTGTTCGAAAAACGCCTTCAGCCCGGCGCACAACCAGTTCAGCCCCGGCTCGCCATCCGCCGCAGTCAGCACGCGGTTCTTCGGGCACTCGCCGTGACAGGTGAAGAGAAACCGGCACTCGCGGCATGTCTTGGGCAGGTCGCTGGATTTCGCCCGCCCGAAGGCGCGCTGTTTTTCGGAAGACACCAGCGCCGCGAGCGGCGTCTCGGCAATGTTCCCTAGCAAGTGCTTCGGCTCAACGAAATGGTCGCACGAATACACGTCGCCGTTGTGCTCGAGTGCGACCCCCTCGCCGCAGGTCGGCTGCAGGATGCACAGTGAGGAGCGGCCGCGCACGTACGACATGAGCACACCGTCGAAGAACTGGACGAACATCTGCCCTACGTCCCGACGAACCCATTCGTCGAAGATCTCAATCAGGAACCGGCCATACTGCCCGGGCTTCACGGACCGGTCGGTGACCCGCATGCCTTCCTGGTCTCCGGTCTCGTTATCCCGTTCCACGATGGGGATGAACTGAAGGTAGGGCGCCTTCAACTCGTCGCGGAAGAAGCGGTACACCTCCAGCGGGTGCTGGCTGTTGACCGCGTTGACGGTACAGAGAATATTGAATTCGACCTGGTGTTCCTGCATCAGGCGGGCCGCACGGACAACCTTGTCGAACACGGGATTTCCGGCTTTGTCCCGGCGGTAGGCATCGTGCATCTCGCGCGGCCCATCCATGCTCAACCCCACGAGAAACCGTTTTTCGTGCAGGAACTTGCACCACGCCTCATCGAGCAGCACGCCGTTGGTCTGGAGGGTGTTTTCGACCGTCATGCCGGGCCGCATGACATCTAACTCGATCTCGACGGCGCGCCGGAAGAAGTCCAGGCCCATGAGGGTCGGCTCCCCGCCCTGCCATGCAATCGTAACCTGCGGCACCGTATGCGCCGTGATGGTCTGCCGGATGTAGTTCTCCATTACGTCGTCGGACATGCGGAACTCGCTGCCCGGATACAGCCGCTCCTTCTTCAGGAAGAAGCAGTAATCGCAGGCGAGGTTACAGCGCGCGCCGGTCGGCTTGGCCATAACGTGAAAGGCATTTGGCCTGTTGCCCGCACTCATTCCTTCTCTCCATTCTTGCCACGGCCCGGCGCCACCGCCGCGACGGGTGTTGATGCCAGATAGGCGGCTACCAGCCGATCAACTTCTGAAATAATTCTTTCACCAACTGCTCAAAGGGATACTTCATGAGCAGCAGGGGCGCCATCGGCAGGATCACGTATACCGCAAGTTCCACCATGAGCCTCCGGCTCGCGGGGATACATCGCATCCCGCGCACGACGTTTACGCTGTTCGTCAGGTCGGCCAGCGACTGCATGTCCGGCGTCCCCAGTTGGGATTCGCCCGACGCCGTTTCGTCCCGGACCCACTTACGGTCGAACGCCTGCGCATACCGCGCCGCCATGGCCATGTATTCGTTCAAGCCTGTTGCCCGACATTCCCAGAGCTTGCGGATAAACACCAGGAGCGGGCCAACAAACAGCACCGCGGTCAGAAGAAAGACTGCCGGAACCAAGACGTACAGTTCCTCAAACGCCATCGTTCCCGCAAAGATGTCTTCCGCGAACTGTGCGGAAAGCACCGCCGAGATCGCCACCACCAGCGGGATGAAATGCTCTTGCACCACCTCCAGGTACCCCAGCCCTGCCGCACCATCAGAGTGAGTCGGGATGAGGCGGAGATTGAGCCTCTTCACGCGCCAGAGAAAATACGCCCAGAGGACCAGGTGCCAGAGCCAGCGAAACATCAGAAATCGAAAGAGCGGCAGGCAGAACACCAAATACCAGCCATGGATCCAGGTCAGTTTGCCTCCAGCCTGGTCAAGGATCGATGTCCAGTTCCCCGTACTGCCCGGCAGTTGAACGAACGACTCGATCACGGGCGCCGCAAACACCGCCAGGAGAAAAAGAACCTCCGCCGGCCAGCAGTCTTTCAGCCGACCGACGCGGCGGATGGCCGACGCCAGGGCCGGCAACTCGGTTTCCGGCACCAGGCCGGAGCGTACGATGTTGCGGACAAACTCCGCCATCCGGGGACCCACCCACGTTTCACACGCGAAAAACAACGGAATGGCGACCAGCAGGCGGACATGAACGCCGATGACGGCAAGAGAAAACACTTTGAGGCCGAACCCTTGCAGGATCGCCAGCAACACCAGAACACCCCATGCCAACAGGCCAAGCGCAAGCCCCAGCCAAACGGTATTCGTCGTTCCCCGGACCAGGCCCAGTCGGCATCCCAGCCGCTGCAATGGCCCGCCGAACAACGAGAACTCGGGAATTTGGATGGTTTCTGTCATACTTCGTATCACATCCTATTGAGCAACCTGTAACCAGCGGCGTGTCGAGCACATGCACAAGACTCCTTATCCGGCATTCACCGTGACGATGGGCGCCCCCGCCCCGCCGCCCGGCTCGACCAGCGAGAAGAACATCATCATCAGCGTGAGCATGCGCTTGGAAGCGAAGTCTCCGTCGTCAATCCAGAACCAATGCCCCCTGTACTGAACCTCGGCAAAGGCCTCCGAGGGCTTGATCACGCCCGAGTGTATGCGGATGAACGCAAGCGCATCCTTCTCCTTGGGATTCGGGTAGGTCTTGCCGCTGGCGACATGCTCGGCCGGCACGTCGATGCAGCCGGCCAGTTCCAGGAGCAACTGCGACATCGAGCGGGTCTGCATCGCCAGTTCCGTCTTGCCGGATGCCACCACACCATAGACCAGGCGTAACTCCTTGGCGTTCGGATCCAGGCCCAGCAATTCCCGCACCCGCGCCTCATCAACCTGCGACTGCTTCGACGTTTCTTGGCTGATGATCACGAACGCCGTTTCCACAACGCCTTTCTTCTCGATTCGCGTGGCAATCGTGCCATCAAGCTGAATCCGACGAAAGGCGGCCAGCAATTCCTCGAATTCGGGGTCGCCCGCCCTTGCCATGGCCGGCCCTTGCGCACGGTTGCGGATGCCGTTGACAGACGCGCACGTCAGTCGAAGTGTCATGTCCACCGGCCAGCCCGCCTGGACAAGAGAGACGATCGTCGCCGGCGAAATGGGCATGAAGAGGCTGCGGGCAAACTTCTCGCCCGTCATCGGCATGTAGGTCAACGTGGGCTTGTCGGAGTACGCCGCCGAACCGCTGAACTGCTCCTGGTGCGACCAAGGCGGATTGTTGAGCGATGTCCCTGCATTCAATTGGGCTCCCACCTGGTACTGACTGATGATCGATGTCACCTCAAGGAAGACCGGCGCGTCGGCATAGCGGATGCGGACAAGATTCTGGAGTATCTGCTGCTTCCACGATTCCGAAAGGGCCGTCTGGTAGTCCAGCCGGTCACGCCCAAGCACGGTCGGGCCTATGCCGCAACCCGGCAGTAGAAACGTGATTACCGCAAGGCAAAGCAGCCCACCAACCCGTGATGTTCGGTTCCGGTCGGCCCTGCCCTCTTTTCTTCTAAATGGCATTCGTTCCTCCTTAGACCAGCCCCATGCGGCACCCCAGCCGCCGCAATGGTTCGCTCCATTTTGTCAGGGTTTCTCTCTGCGGCCTGAACGGCCTTCAAAGTCCGTGGCTATTGAGGCCCTGAGATCCTCAAGCGGCTGCTGGGATACCGTGATAAAGCCGCTCATGGGCCGATCAAGCGAAGTGATCAGCACGATCACCATGGCGAATGCGAAGGCCAGGATCGGCATTGCCCGCGACCTTCTGGAGCCCGCAATGGCCATCTGGTACCCGACGCCCGTGCAACCGAGAATGACGAGGACGCCAAGGACCAGCCAGATGCCGGCAGGAACCCGCGCATGAAGACCGACGGCCACCCGCGTTGCATGCAGGTCGATAACCGCATTCAGCGATTCAATGTAGAGGGCGGCAACATCCGAGTTCATGTCCTTGCGGGCATTCACAACGGCCATTTGCCACAGTTGACGCTGAATCCGGTCCGACGCCATGAGCACCCGATGCGTCTGGTCGAGATCGCGCGACTGAGCCGCGACCAAGCGATCATCAACGTACTGCCGGAAAAGATTCGCCGCCTCGCCGCGATCAGGCTCCGGCAGGAAATCTGACCGCAAATAGGCGGTGCCGATCGCGTTGGCTTCATCGCGCACGAGCGCCTTGCGGGCATCATACCGGTCGGTCACAATCCCGAAGGTGAACGCCAACATGAACGCCGTCAGGCCCAGGATGGAGCCTGCAATAGCCGAGACCGGCGACTCCTTCTCATCATCCGAGTGCCGATGGCTGACTCGCCCCAGCCTGTATCCCACCTCATTGGCAACCATCACGATGATGATCGTTGCCGCAAAGACGGCCCACATGGGTATTGCGTCCAATTCCATTCAAGCCTCCATTGCGACGACCGACACGGCAGTCACTAACGCCTCGAATAGCGGCGTGCCCTCTGGCAAGCCCCACACAGCCCCCCGGCTGAAAGGCCCGGCGAACCGTTCTCCTACTGGTGCTCCAATCGCACCGCCCGGATGACCTCCATACCCCGAGCCTCCGTGACCGTGTGAATCTGGACCTCCGGGGGTTCGCTGGCCAGATCGAGCACCGACAACAAGTCCCGGAAGCCGTTCGACCGCACGTGCCTGTCCAGGTTCTTCTGGGTATCCCATTCCTCCAAAAACGTCAGGACGTTCTCGTCGTCGACATCTGCGGACATGCGGCAGCCCGCGCACCCCATCTCCACGCTCGTGGGGCCCAGCATGGGCCGGATCACGTTCAAGACGGCGGCACGATTCCGGGGTTGGACTGTCATGCGGATCGTCAGTATGATCATCCCAGCCTCCCTACGAGTCTTCCAACCGACGGTTCACCACGAACGCGCATCGGCTTCGAACCGTCTCATTTCGGGAACAGGAACTGTACCTGGAGGCGGAGTTGCCACTCCGGGCCGTTGTCGGGGGTCACGACGTTGTAGTAGCCCGCCACTTGCACGTTCACCGGCATCTTGCCGATCTTGAAGATCTGGCCCGCGCCACCGCCCACGGGGACCGTCCAGCGATTGTCGCTGTCGGCGGTCCAGTCGGCGGTAATGACGGGCGACGAGGTCAGGTAGAACCCTCCCTTGAAGTTGTAGTTGACGAACGGCTGTATCATGAACTGGTTGACACGGCCTCTATTCGAGTGGCCCGCATAGGACCAGACGTTCTGAACCAGGGCGCCGTAGAGCCATGGGCCGTCGATCACTAGTCCCACGAAACTGGGGCCGGCCGTAAACTTTCCGGCCCCCAGGAGAGCGTCTGTATCGCTGGGGAACTGAAACACCGGGCCTACTCCCCAGGTGAGGCCTTGGGACTTGGCCGGAGACAGGAACAACGACAACTGCACGTCGCCCAACCCGGCCTCCGGCCCGACATGCGGAGCCAGTTCGGGCTGCCATACGAACGGCATGATCGTTCGCGTAATGAGGTTCCAGTCTTCGCTCAGCGAGATGGGGATGACAGGCTGAATGTTAAGGATATTCTGCATCTTGTCGTACTTCCCGGCCCCAAAGTTCATCTGGTTCTGGAACGGCACGCTGATCATGTTGGCGATGGGATTCTGGGCTGCCTTGGCCATGGCCTCGGTACTTCCGCCTTCTTCGCTTTTCGCCGGCGCTTGACCGGCGGCCGGGGCCTCAGAACCTTGCGGAGCCTTGCCGTCCTTGAGAGGGTCGGCAGCGGACTGGGAGAGGAAAAGCGTTTGGGCTTTACCGGCGGGCTGCGGCACGGCATCAGCGGCCCACGCAAAGCCTCCGACAAGGATTACCAGCAGACCTGCCGCAATGACGCTGGAGTGCTTCATTGCTCTCGTCCTCCTATCTTGCTAGTGCTCGCCATTGAACGTGCAAACGAAAAATGGAAGGAAAACCGGCTCGCTCTGGAAAACACTAGAGCAATCGCTGTGCCAAAGGGGAAGAAAAACGAGCGGAAGAACGCTAACACCTTGTACCAAGCACGGTTACGTGATTACCCGTGAAACTTGGCAGAATAGGGAGGATGCGGAATGCTCACGAAATACCGCGAGCCTCACGAAATGTCGTGAATGTGCGGGGGGCGATTCGTCTTGGACTTGTCTTTTCAGGCGATCAGTTTGGCGATGGTGAAGGCCGCTCCGGCCGCCAGGCCGCCGATCAGCAGGGTTCGCAGTCCGCCCCGCACGGGCTTCAGGCCGGTGAACCGTCCTTTGACATAACCGAAGATGAACAGGGCGAGCAGGGTAACAGCCACCGAAGCCAGCAGGCCGGTCTGCACGTCGCCGGCCACGAGGTAGGGCGACAGGGGAATCATCCCGCCAATCACATAAGACAGGGCGATCGTCAAGGCGCTGCGCCGGGCGCGCGAGGCCTGCGGCTCCTCCAGCCCCAACTCAAAGCGCATCATGAAATCGACCCACTGTTTTGGCCGGGCCTGCAGCGCCTTGACCACCGGGGCCACCTGCTCGGCCGAAAGCCCGTAGCCACGGAGGATGGCCGCCACCTCTTCGGCTTCCACTTCAGGCACGGTCTCGGTTTCATGCGTTTCGCGCGCCTTCTCGGCCTTGTAGTGCTCCACGTCGGTCTTGGCAGCCAGGTAGCCGCCGAGGCCCATAGAGATCGCCCCCGCAGAAATCTCGGCCAAGCCGCCGGTGACGACGATGCCCGTGGCGGCGGTGATCCCGGTCAATCCCGCGGCCAAGGCGAAGGGCACGGTCAACCCATCAGACATGCCAATGACGATGTCGCGAACGGTTGCGGACGCCCGGAAGTGCTGCTCAAAGTGGTGCGCTGTCGGCACGGGCAGGCCTCCTTCAGGAACTTCACGGGGCGCGGCGGATGCCCAGTCTCTTCATTTTGGACTCAAGCGTTGACGGCTTGAGGCCCAGCCGTTCGGCGGCGCCGCCCTTCCCGCTGACCCGCCAGTCGGTCATCTTCAGAACACCCAGGATGTGCTGCCTGTCGGCGTCCGCAAGCGTCAGGAATGTCGCGGGAGCGTCTGCAGGCGTCTCGGGCATCGCCAATTGCAGATCGACGCCTGAGGTCAGGATAATGGACCGCTCCATGACATTCCTCAGTTCCCGCACATTCCCAGGCCAGGAGTAAGCCTGCAGGGTCTCCATACTGCGCCGGCTGATGCGTTCGATCCGCTTTCCCATCCTCTCGCCGAACTCCTTGACGAACGACCAGGCCAGAAGCGGAATGTCCTCGCGGCGCTCGCTCAACGGCGGCATGCGGATCGGGAAAACGTTCAGCCGATAGAAGAGGTCCTCGCGAAATTGGCCGTTGCGCACCTCGCTCGCGAGGTCCCTGTTTGTCGCGGCAATGATCCGGACATTGACCTTGAAGGTAAGGGTACTGCCCAGCCGCTCAAACTCGCCCTGCTGCAGCACGCGCAACAACTTGGCCTGCGTCTCCAACGGCATCTCGCCGATCTCATCCAGGAAGATCGTGCCGCCATCGGCCACCTCGAACCGCCCCGTCTGCCGCGTCATGGCGCCGGTGTAGGCGCCCTTCTCGCGGCCGAACAACTCGCCCTCCAGCAGCGACGAGGGCAGCGAGGCCAGGTTCACCGTGACAAACGGCTTGCCGTTGCGCGGGCTGCGCATGTGGATGACATGCGCCAGCAGTTCCTTGCCTGTTCCCGTCTGGCCCTGGATCAGGACGGTGCTGTCTGTGGGCGCCACCTGTTCGGCCTGGCCCACGACCTGGCGGATGGCCTCACTCTGGCCGATGATCTCCTCGTAGCCCGCGACCGTCCGTATTTCGCTGCGCAGGTAGAGGTTCTCGGCCTCCAGGCGCTCCTTGAGGGCTTGTATCTCCACGTACGCGGCGCGAAGAGACTCCTCGTTCTGCCTGCGGTCGGTGATGTCCTCGATGAAACCGTCGTAGTAGGCCGTCTGTCCGTCCGGTCCGCGAAAGGCCCGGCTGCTGAGTGACACCCAGATCTCTGTCCCGTCCTTGCGCAAGAACCGGCATTCATACCCGCGGACAGATCCCTGCTCCTCAAGCAACTGAGCAAGACGGGATCGCTCCGCCGGGTCTGCCCATACTTGGAGGGCCGAATCAACCACTCCGCGAACGACGTCCTCTGCCGAATCATACCCCAGCATCTTAGCCAGGGCGGGGTTGGCAACCAGGATCGTTCCCTGCAATGTGGTCCTGGATATCCCCTCCAGTGCCCCATCGAATATGCCTCGATAACGGGCCTCGCTCTCCTGCAGTGCCTTTTCCGCCCGCTTGCGTTCGGTGATGTCTTTGTCCACGCCGCGGTAACCCTTGAGATTCCCCTTCTGATCCAAGATGGGCACGCCATTGGTGAGAAGGCAGATTCTGTCGCCATTCGGCCGGATATTCCAATTCTCCAGATTCCTGATGGGCGCCTTGTTTGCCGTAATTCCGGAGAATACCTTCGCGACTCTTTCGGCCTCATCCGGCGGCATGAAATCAAAAGGCGTTTTCCCGATAACGTTCCCAAGAAGCTCAACGCCCTTCGGCGAACTGTAGGTATAAACGCCATTCTCGTCCACTTCCCACACCCAATCGGCCGCGCTGAACGTGATATCTCTCAGCCGCGCCTCGCTCTCTCGCAAATGGTCCGAAAGCCTCGCGGCGCGAAACACCTCATCACTCAATTCGAAATTCATCGCCACGACGATGCCAAGGAAAAACAAGGAGATCGTGAACGGCGTGGGCACGACTCCCCAGAGAACCAGCACGATCTGCCCCGTTGCCGCTGCGGCAAAGAATACGATGGCGCCGCCCAGCAACAGCGCCTGACGCCGGTCGCCTCGACGCCAGACGGTGAGCGTGGCGTCCGCGACAAAAACCACGAGCAACAGCAAACTCGCCTGACCGACCAGCATCCAGGGATTCGCCACGCCCTCCGTAACGGAGATGGTTTCCCCGAAGAAGTGGATGTGCCGCAGGGCGGTGATTTCCCGGTAATTGAGATTCGGCGAGAAGACGAAATTGAGGATAAGCGACAGCGTGCGCACGCCGCAGACTGCCCAAGCGAGCCACGGTCGCCCCGCCCGCAAGTGAAGCCGCACGAAGCCGACCAGCGAGAGGGTCAACACCCAGAACGGCACGTGACCCCATCGCAGGGCCATGCCAGCCTCCTCGGCCGTCTCGGTCCGCATCATCCAGACCTCACAGGCCGCCAGGAAGACCGTGGCTACCGCCAACACCGAGAAGATCGCGTGACCCCACGCATCCCGTCGCCGACACCAGATCAGCAAATGCATCACCGCCAGCGTGATACACGCGGACACGACCATGGCCCAGATGACAGTAATCCAACTCATAGGGTACCCGGGAGCCGGTTCCTGTGAACAATCGCCCTGCCAACAGCCTCCGTTGACATAATGGCGAACACCCGCGAAAAGGCGGACACGAACCGCTCGAAGTCGAGGCTGTCCGCCGACGGCAAAACCGGAAGTAAGCCGCCGGACCTCCGGGATGTCCTTTCGTCCGTGCCCATGCTGTTCTCAACCAGAACGGTTCCGTGCGCTATCGCACTGCCCGACATACGCCAAGAGCCAACCCATGGGCTTGCCCGACTGCGGCAACCGGCCGTTTATCCGCAATAGGATGCCCAGGTGCCCAAATCATAGGAATGCTGCACTGCAAACGCAATGTTCTTTGCCGTATTCGCCGGTAGGCTTCCTCACCAGACGCAGTTATCCGCGCACCTCTTCATGCATTCGTAGCCATCCGATTCGCTCAAAGATGGCCCGAAGTAGGCCACGACCGCCTGAAGGGCCACGTGCCAAACTGTGAACACAACCTTGGTTCCGATCTTAACGAGCTTCTGCCAAGCACTCCCATCCGGTTCAGCGCTTACACACGACGAACACCTTGCTCCCGCCTGAAAGTGGAATACAATGCCGTTTCCCTGCGGCTGGCGCCGAACAAATGTCCGCCGGGTGCGAGGTGCAATGGATAAGACGGTGTTTTCAGGATTGCGTACCGGAGCAGAGGCTATGGCAGCAGTCAAACCGTTGCCCATACGCGAACTGACGGATCTGGTTCTCGACTGGTCCAAGATACTGGGCCACCCCCGCAAGAGCATGGTCGGCAACCTCCTGCGGCTGAACCTGTCGGCTCGGCAGGCGGCAAAGGATGTGATCGTGGGTCTTGAGCTCCGCGACCATTCGGCGGAGGCCGCCGAGATCGAGCGGGCGATTGAGTTCATCCACAAGGAGGCCGGCGCGTTTGACCGCATCTGTGCCGTGTACAACAAGGGCCTGAAGCGGACCGATGCCGGGCGAGCCAGCCTGCGACAGCAGGCCAAGGCCTTCGCCGATCTCCTCCAGCAAGTCGCGATGAGGGCCGCAGGATGAAGCCAGAGCCGACCGATCTGTTCCTCGCCCTCGCACGGGACGTCGAAACGATCCTGGCCGTGTTGAACAATGCCGATCAGCCCGCAGAGGCGCGCGAGGCAGAACTTCGGACCTGCCGTCGCCGCCTGCCCGGCGCCTGCAAAGAGATCGTCGTGGCGCTGGAACTCGCGGGTCACGCCACCGTGGCCGCACGCGTGGAGCGCGAATGCAGGGCATGCGTTGAGGCCGTGAGGCAGGCGGAGACCCCGCCCAAGAAGGCCGGCCTGTCCTGGCGAACGCCGCTTCTTGAACGGGCCTTGCAGCATGCCGAGGAGTTGGTCGTCACGCTGAAGGCGCTCAGCCGGTTTCTCGGCGCAGACACCTCTCCTTTGCGACCCTGGTGGACCCAGCCGGACGATGGCGGACCGTACTACCCGCCCCGCTACTTCCTGAAGCATTACAACATTTCTCCGGAATCGCTGCGGGACGAGAAACGGAAAAAACGCATTCGTGTCCACCAACCAAGGGCGGACGCGGAACGATACCACTATTCCGAACCTGACGTGCGTCGCCTCTGGCCCGACCGGTTCAAAGACGCCCCATCCCCAAAACCGTGATAGTTCGGTACGAAGCGTGATTCTTCCCGCCTCAAGCGTGAAAGTCCTGACAACTACCTTGGCTTCCTGAGAATCGTGCCTGAAGATGGAAGGCATGAACGATGCCGTATACGTCTCGCTGAATGACTTGGCCCGGCGAACGGGACTGCCGCGCGGGTGGCTGAGGGCCGAGGCGCTGGCCGGCCGTCTGCCGAACCTGCGGGTCGGCCGGCGACTGGTCTTCGATTACAGGGCCGTGCTTACTGCCCTTGCAAGCCGCCACGGGCAAGAGGGCCACTTCGGCGGTACCGGTTCAACCGCGTCCCCGCGGCATGACCCGCCGGAACACACCGGCGGCTCGCCGTGATGCAGCGCGGGGAAAGAACTCATGCGCACGTCGGGTCAAGAGGACCCGAGCCATTCAGTGGATCCCATGTGAAGCGGAGGTGGCGAATGGTCGTTGCAGAGCGGGCTGTATGCAGGTTGGTGACGGTCAAGGAACTGGCGGACATGCTGAACATCCATCCGCGGACGTGCTGGCGCCTGGCCGCCCTGGCGGAGGGCGGACGTGGGGATTTCCCCAAGCCCCTGCGGATCGGCCCGAAGACGGTCCGGTGGCGGCAATCGGACGTCGAGACGTACCTTGCTGGCCTGGCGGGAGGTAGCCGTCAATGAAGGGCAACTGGATTCGTGTCTCTCGCGACCGTCGTTGCCCCGTCTGCGACCACCCTGACTGGTGCCTTGTGTCGGCCGACGGCACGGCCGCGATCTGCGCGCGGGTCAGCGATGGCGCCGTCAAACGCTGCGGCGAGGCGGGGTATCTGCACCATCTGCCCAACTGGAGACCCCGCCGCCCCCAACCGCGACGGATCGAGATCGCCATGCCGCGAGGGGACGTGTCGGCCTTGGCCGAGGAGTTCTGCTCGGTGGCCGAGCGTGGCAACTATCTGCACCGCCTCGCCCGTAGCCTGGGTCTCTCAGTCGAGTCGCTCCGGCAGTTTCGCGTCGGCTGGTGCGAGCGGGAAGGATGCTCGACCTGGCCGATGACCGGTGCCGCCGGCCGCATCATCGGCATCAACCGCCGCTTCCCCGACGGGTCGAAACGGATCATGCCTGGCCACCGGGCGGGCCTCTACGTCCCGCAGGAACTGCTACCTCTGTTCACGGCCTACTCGATCATCGTGTGCGAAGGGGCGACCGACGCCGCGGCCGCCTGCGACCTGGGCTTCACGGCCGTGGGACGGTTCTCGTGCACGCATGGGGCTCGGTTACTCGTCGAGTTTTTCCGCCCCCGCCGTCCAGCGTGGGTGATCATCGTAGCCGATGCCGATGGCCCCGGCCAGCGCGGGGCAGAGAGCCTGGTGGCCACCCTCGTGCCGTATGTCCCAAGCCTCAAGGTCATCGCACCGCCCGCACCGCACAAGGACCTGCGGGCATGGCGCCAACAGGGCGCCACCGCCGACGAGATTCACAATCGAATCGACGCGGCCGAGGTGCGACGGCTGACCGTGAAAGTGACGACCCTATGAGCGAAAGCGCCGTCATCGCCGAAACGCCTCCCCTCGTCGAGGGGGAGGTCCTCATCGAGCCGCGTTTCACCGGCGGCCGGACGTATGTGGCCGTCCTGCGCGTCCTCGTGGCCGAGGAATCGGTTTGTGTATCGAAAGTCGATCTCGCCAGGGACGGCGCCCGCGAGAAGTTCATCCGCAAGGTTACGGAGGTGCTGCCCGCCGTCGGGCCGGCCGAAGTCGAGGCTCAGTTGCTCCGCATCTGCGACGAGCGGGCCCGCTGGCTCGCCAAGGCCGACGAACAGGCGCCGAAACATGGCAAGGACCCCGCCACCGCCGACCTCCTGGCAGACATAGCATTCACGGAGGCCGATCTATTCCACGACGCCGATCAGGCGGCCTACGCAGTAGTCGAGGTCGCCGAGCATTCCGAGACGTGGCCCGTGCGATCACGGGGCTTCCGACTCTGGCTCCGGCGCCGACTGCGCGAGGAGCATAACCAGGCCGCCCACTCCGATGCCATGCAGGCGGCCCTTGAGGATATTGAATCCAAGGCCCTGTTTGAGTGCCCTATGGAACCTGTCTTCGTCCGTCTCGCCGAGGCCGACGGCGCCGTCTGGCTGGATCTGGCCGACGACGCATGGCGAGCCGTCCGCGTCACAAGCAAAGGCTGGGAGGTCGTCGCCGGAAAGCCGCCGGTGCGGTTCATCAGGCCGCGCGGCCTCCTGCCTCTGCCGGCACCCGAACAGGGCGGGAAGATCGGCGACCTGCGGCCGTTTCTCAACGTCCGCGACGACTCGGACTTTGTGCTGGTAGTGGCGTGGCTCCTGGGGTGCCTGCGGCAGCGCGGCCCCTTCCCGATCCTGAATGTCAGCGGCGAACAGGGCTCGGCCAAGAGCACGCTCCAGCGCCTCCTTCGAGAACTCGTGGACCCGAACTCGGCCCCGCTACGGAGCGAACCCAAGGAGGTCCGCGACCTGGTGATCGCCGCCGCCAACTCGTGGGTCCAGGCTTTCGACAACCTCTCGCACGTCCAGCCCTGGCTTTCCGATGCCCTGTGCCGGCTGAGCACGGGCGGCGGGTTCGCCACGCGCGAACTCTACAGCGACCGCGAGGAAGTCATCTTTGACGCCCAGCGGCCAGTGGCCATCAATGGCATCACCGACCTGGCCACACGGTCCGACCTTCTGGACCGCTCCCTTAACGTCACGCTCATGGCGATCCCGGAGAGCCAGCGGAAGGATGAAAAGACCCTGCGGCGGGCGTTCGAGGCGGCGCGGCCGAAGATTCTGGGCGCCCTCTTGGATGCCGTGTCAGCCGGTCTTGCCGGCGAGGCCGGCGTCCATCTGGACCGGCTGCCGCGTATGGCTGATCTTGCCATCTGGGTGACGGCCTGCGAGCAGAGCCTCGGCTGGCCCCCCGGCACGTTCATCAGCGCGTACGCCGCCAACCGCTCGTCCGCAAACGACGCCGCGATTGAAGCATCGGTCATCGGCCTTGTCCTCCAGGCGTTCATGGAGACCCGTGGCCCCTGGCAAGGCTCGTCAACAGAACTCCTCACTGAACTTGAGAAGTTCGCGGATGACAAGACCCGCCATCGTAAGGAGTGGCCCGGCTCGCCCCGGAAACTCTCCGGCGACCTTCGCCGCATCGCGCCGAACCTGCGGGCGACCGGCATCGACGTGTCGTTCTCGAAGTCCGGGAAGCGCCTCATTCACCTTGGGCGCATCTCGGACGGTACGGACGCTGTGGGCGCAGCGCCGCCCGCTGACCGTCCGAGCGATAACGCCTTGTTCCAGAGCGAGTTACAGCCGTCCGAGGGCAGTCTGGACGGTATGGACGGTGTTGCCCCTCCCATTTCGGAAGACGCAATTGAGGACTCGGACGAGGTGGTCCTATGACTGCGGCCACGGCCTTGATAGCGGAACTCCACGGCCTCGGCGTGTCGGTCAGGGTCGAAGGCGGGAACCTGCATCTGCGGCCCAAGGCCAGGGTCACGGCCGACATGGTGGACCGCGTGCGTCAGCACAAGGTGGAGGTCGTCCGGGCCATCCGTTGCGAGCGTCTGGCGGCATTGGATGACAACCACCGCGATGCGTGGGAGGAGCGTGTCGCCATCTGCACCATCGACGGCGGCCTGAGCGAAGCGGACGCCGAGGAGGTCGCGTGGCGCGAAATTGAGTGTTGTGGATATTAGACAGAATCCAGAAACCGCCTTTACAGAGGCGGCGGAAAACGTTACACAAGGGATGATGGGAAGGCACGGCAGGGAGGTCGAAGCAATGGCAAGCCTTTGGCGACGCAAGAAGGACGGGCCGTACTACATCACCTACACCTTGCGGCCGGGCAAGCGAAAGACGGTCTGCGGGTGCAAGGACCGCAAGGCAACGGAGGCCCTGGCCCGCAAACTCGAAGGCGACGCCATGCTGCGGCGCGAGGGTATCATCAACTCGCGGGCCGAGAAACTGGCCCACGCGGAGGCCCTGCCTCTTGAGGATCACCTCAAGGCGTTCGAGTCGGCGCTCCTGGGCAAAGGTGCCACGCGGAAGCACATTAGCACCGCCCTTTACTACATCCGCGAAGTGAACAAGGCTTGCGGCTTTGAGAAACCGTCCGACTTCGACCCGGCCGAGGTTTCGGTCTATGTCGTGCACCTGAAGCGTAACGGCGTCACCATCGGCAGGCAGAAGCCCCGTATCCCCAGCGCGCGCAGCATCAACGCCCGGTTGACGGCAATCAAGAGTTTCACCCGCTGGCTCTTCCGAAACGAGCGGATGCGGACCGACCCCATGATGCAGGTGGCCAAGTTGAACGCCAACACCGACCGCAGGCACGTGCGGCGGGCGCTTACCGATGACGAGTTGGCCTGGCTGATCGCTACGGCCGAGAAGGGGCCGGTCGTATGCCACATGGCCGGTCCCGACCGCGCCATGCTCTATCGGCTGGCGGTCGAGACGGGGCTTCGCGCGAGCGAACTTGGGAGCCTCACGCTGGCCAGTTTCGATCTGGCCGATCCGACCACCGCTAGCGTCAAGGTGGCCGCCGCCTACAGCAAACACCGGCGTGATGATCTTGTGCCTCTGCGTCGTGACCTTGCCGAAGCGCTGATCGTCTTCCTGGCGAGTAGACCGGCTGACATGCGGCTGTTTGCGATGCCCGATAAGCCCGCCGAGATGATGCGAGCCGACTTGACGGCAGCACGCAAGGCATGGATCGCCGAAGCCAAGGCGCCGGAGGAAACCAAGCGCCGCGAGGAGTCCAAGTTCTTGAACTACGAGGACGCCTCTGGCCACGTGGCCGATTTCCATGCCCTCCGGCACACGTTCATCACGCGGCTGGCCCGTAGCGGCATCACCCCCGCCGTGGCCAAGAGCCTCGCCAGACACTCGACCATCACCCTCACGATGGACTACTACACGCACACGCTTATCAGCGACGAGCGGACGGCCCTGGACCGCCTACCGGGCATCACCCCCAAGCCGCCCGAACGTGAGATCGCTCAGGCCACCGGCACGGATGACATTATCGCGCTGCCCTCACCGCCCGCTGACACGCATTACACGCCCTCCGGCGCGCAGCGCCTGGCGCAGCGCGCAGAGTGCCCGACCGAGCAAGAGGCGCTCCCACTTGTCAACACGACCGCCGCGGGAAACGGCGAAGATGTGACGCCAGCGGACAGCCATAAGCCTATAGAAAATCGGCGGTTAGCGACGACCGGCCTACACCTGTCATCACTAGCCGCCGATAAAATGGCTGGTGCGCCACCAAGGACTCGAACCTTGGACCCGCTGATTAAGAGTCAGCTGCTCTACCAACTGAGCTAGTGGCGCTCA
>Ga0315294_10002204_pt1 | contig 21317 bp, 16 predicted proteins | sample YL17G13_40_MG_FD_203626 | JGI IMG/M metagenome (GOLD analysis project Ga0315294, IMG submission 203626) | Sediment microbial communities from Yellowstone Lake, YNP, Wyoming, USA - YL17G13_40 | ecosystem: Environmental > Aquatic > Freshwater > Lake > Sediment | place: USA: Wyoming | collected...
GCAGCTTATACTTCTTCTCTATGCCGTCGAGACCTGCCGCCAGCATAACGCTGAACGTCAGGTACGGATTACATGCTGGATCGGGAGAGCGATACTCCAGCCTGGTGGCATATTCCTTTCCGGGTTTATACTCCGGTATGCGGATCAGATCGGAACGGTTGCGGCGAGCCCATGATAAATACACGGGCGCTTCGTAGCCGGGCACAAGCCGTTTGTACGAGTTGACCCATTGGCTGGTGACGGCTGTGATTTCCACAGCGTGTTTCAATAATCCTGCAATGAAATACTTCGCGGTTGCAGACAGGTGGTACTCATCTTTCGCATCAAAGAATGCATTTCGTTTCCCTTTAAATAACGACTGGTGCACATGCATGCCGCTGCCATTGATACCAGCTATAGGTTTAGGCATAAAGCTAGCGTAATATCCGAACTGCTGAGCTATCTGCTTAACTATAAGCCGATAGGTCATGACGTTGTCCGCCATCTTAAGGGCCTCATCGTATCGCAAATCGATCTCATACTGGGACGGCGAGACTTCATGATGCACATACTCCACCTTCACGCCCATCGCCTCAAGGGCAAGCACCGTCCCGCGGCGCATATTCGATGCAACATCCGAGGGATTCGTATCAAAATAACCTTCCTTATCGATAAGGTCAGTGCTATCGGAGTTTTTAAAATAGAAGAACTCCAGCTCCGGGCCAACGTAATATGTATAGCCCAGGTCCATAGCTTTTTTAAGGTTCCTCTTAAGCACAAATCTGGGATCGCCCTCAAAGGCCTCTCCCCCCGGCTTCTGTATGTCGCAGAACATCCTGGCTACAGCAAACTCCTTCGGCCGCCACGGTATCATGCAGAACGTAGAAGGGTCCGGCATGGCTACCATATCGCTCTCGTCGATACGGGCAAACCCCTCGATAGATGAGCCGTCGAAACCCATTCCGTCCTCCAGCGCCCGCTCCAGTTCTTCGACCGTTATGGCCACGCTCTTCAAGAACCCCAGTATATCGGTGAACCAGAGACGTATGAACTTTACCTTGTTCTCCTTGGCCTTACGGAGAACCTGCTCTTTTGCCGCGTCCAATTTTTTCGTCATATTCACACTTCCTGATTTAAAAATAATAGCTCAGCTTATACTCATAATTGACGCTTTGTCAATACTAATTTTAAAATTCGAGCGACTCCGCCGCAGTCCCTGATCACATCTACACTGGACCACGAATCGAGACCTGTAGCCCACGATGCCAGTACCTCAGTTTGAGATGGAGCGATCTCGAGGAGAACCGCTCCGCCATTTCGAAGCTTATCCGGCGCATCGACGATCAACCTGCGAACGATATCCAGCCCATCCTTCCCGCCGGCCAGCGCGACAGCGGGCTCATAATCCCTTATTTCATCGCTCAGCCCGACTAACTCATCATCCCTCACATACGGCAGGTTGGCCACGATCATATCAACAGGCTGCGGCAGAGGCGCGAGAAGATCGCCCCGCAATAACTCGACCCGGACGCCATGCCTGATACAGTTGAGGGCTGCAATATCCAGCGCCTGCGTCGATATATCCGTAGCGTATACCTTTGCCTTCGGGAATAAGCACGCCAGCGATATGGCAATGGCCCCGCTGCCGGTACCGATATCAGCGATAACGGGATCGACGGACGGGAAGTTGCAACGGGTAAATGCGACGGCTTCCTCGACCAGCGTTTCCGTCTCCGGCCTGGGGATAAGCACCCCGGGCCCGACATAGAAATCTGAACCGAAAAATTCTCTATTCTTTAATATATAGGCCACCGGTTCCCACCTGAGACGGCGGCTCACCAGGTCGGATATCGCAGCACCGCACTTGGACGGCAGATCATCCTCAAGCCTGACGTAGAGCCCGGTACGCCCCAGATCCATAACATGCATCAAGAGCAGCTCTGCTTCAAGCGGGGCCTCTTCAACTGCGTTGGCCGCAAGCGTTTTGGCGGTATTGTGCAGGACTTCCTTTACCTTCATTGCGTCTCCAGAACCCGCGCATTCTCATCGGCTGCGAGCGCATCAATGACCGGATCCAGACTCCCATCGAGTACGGCCTCAAGATTATGCAATGTCAGTCCGATGCGATGATCGGAGACCCTCCCCTGTGGGAAATTATACGTCCGTATCTTCTCCGACCTCTCCCCCGTCCCTACCTGCGAGCGGCGGTCTGCGGATATCTCCTCCTCCTGCTTCCTTACCTCCCGATCCAGAATGCGGGCGCGCAGCACCGCCATGGCCTTGTTTTTATTGCGCAGCTGGGAACGTTCATCCTGGCATACCGTAACGATACCAGTGGGCAGGTGCGTTATCCTGATAGCGGTAGCCACCTTGTTCACATTCTGACCGCCATGGCCGCCGGCGCAGAAAATATCGATCCTGAGGTCATCAGGATCGATACGAACATCTACCTCTTCCGCCTCCGGCAATACAGCTACCGTAACCGTGGATGTGTGTATACGCCCGCTGGATTCGGTGACCGGAACCCGCTGCACCCTGTGCACCCCCCGCTCCCACTTGAGGCGGCTGTAGGCCCCCCTGCCTTTTACTTCGAAGATGATCTCCTTAAAGCCGCCGATGCCGCTCTGATTGCTGTCTATTACCTCAACCCCCCAGCGCTTGTTTTCTGCATATCTGGTATACATGCGGAACAGGTCCGCTGCGAACAGGCCGGCCTCGTCCCCACCGGCGCCGGCGCGGATCTCTACAATAACATCCTTTTCATCATTCTTATCTTTGGGAATAAGCGCGTTGCGCAGCTCCTGCTCCAGAACCTGCACTCGACCGTTCAGCCTCTCCATCTCCTCCTCAACCAGGCCCGCCATTCCCTCATCCAGCCCCTTGGCCTTCATGGCACGCGTATCCTCAATCTCCCTGAGAACTTTCTTATACTCGCGAAATTTGGACACAGTACCGCTTATCCAGGCCTGCTCCTTGGCCAGCGCCTGCAGCTTCACCATATCGGAGATGACCTCAGGCTGAGACATGAGCTGATTCAACTCCTCGTAGCGCTTTTCAATTGACTCCAGTTTATCCAGCATAACCATCTCTTCCAAATATATCGACCACCGGGAGTGTCGAAAAAGTCTCTGTCAACCCCCTGCTATCCCCCAATCCTGGGGAAATCATCATCCAAACCCCCTGTTAGTCCCCCATACTTTGGGGGACTTAAGAAGCTTTAGGGGACACCCCCAAACCCCCGCCAGAGGGCAATCCCTCTGGACTCCTTTTTCAACGCCCCCTTCGGCTGTGCCTCTTCCCCCCTTTACTAAATATGGGGACGGGGGAGTTTGTCCCCTCTCCCTTCGCAGGGGAGAGGGCTAGGGTGAGGGCATCCCCGTCATTCCGGCCCCGTATCGGCGTACGGGGTAAACTCCAGCCGGAATCTAGAGAGGGCGCAGTCCTTCCATGATAAATATTATATGGAAGGACGCCCCTACATCTCGAATCAATCGTGTAGGGGCAATTCATGAATTGCCCCTGCGGGACACCCTCGATTCTCCTACCCCTCTTCTCCGGCAACCCCCTGACATGCAATATTCAACCCCCATTATAAAACAAAAAAGAACCCCCAGAGAGAGCTCTTTTCATTATAAACCACCTAGCCCTGAGTAAGCAGGCTTATGACTTCACTTATCTCCACCTCCCACTGATCACCCCCGGACATATCCTTGTAGACCACCGTCCCCTTCGCCACCTCATCATCCCCGAAGATGAAGGCAAACGATACGCCCAGATTGTTCGCCTGGCGCATCTGTGACTTCAAGCTCTTATTACCGAACCCGATATGAACCGGAATACCGGCAGTGCGCATCTCCGCCGTGAGCCTGATCGCCTCGGCCTTGGCCTTCTCGCCAGCATAAGCGACGTATATCCCCTGGTCCTCGCTCGAAGGTAATTCAACGCCCTGTTCCTTTAGAGTAAGAACGATACGGTCGATGCCGACAGCGAATCCGATCGCGGGCGTAGGCTTGCCCCCCAGCTCTTCGATGAGGTTATCGTAGCGGCCCCCGCCCCCCAGGGCACTCTGCGCACCCCCACCCTCAGCAGGCTGTATCTCAAAAACGGTACGGGTGTAATAATCCAGACCCCGCACCAGGCGATGGTTCTTCTTACACGGCACCTTGAGGATCTTAAGATTTCCCAGGACATCTTTGAAATGCTGTTTGCATTCGGGGCAGAGGCCGGCCTCGCTCTTGGGCGCCGCGTCCGCCAGACCCTGGCAGGATGGCTCCTTGCAGTCCAGCAAGCGCAGCGGGTTGCGCTCGTACCGTATCTTGCACTGCGGGCAGAGCTCATCGATATGGGACGAATAATACTTCTTGAGCTTCTTGATGTAACTTGGCCGGCACTCCCTGCAGCCGATGCTGTTTATATAAAGGGCCAGGTCATTTAAGCCGAGTATAGCGTAGAAATTCCATGCCATCTCGATAATCTCGGAATCCAGCGCGGGATCGCTCTCGCCGATGGCCTCCACGCCGAACTGATGATGCTGGCGGTAGCGCCCTTTCTGCGGCCTTTCATAGCGGAAGATGGACGCGAAGTAGTAAAGCTTGACCGGCTGCGGCAGGACCTGCATGCCATGCTCTATATACGCGCGGCACACCGGAGCGGTGCCCTCGGGCCGAAGCGTCATCTCCTGGTCGCTGCGGTCCTTGAATGTATAGGTCTCCTTCTCAACTATATCGGTACCCTGACCGATAGTGCGCACAAAGAGCCCGGCCTCCTCGAACACCGGCGTCTCAATGCGTCCGTAGCCATAGCGCCGGCACATCTCAGCAGCCTGTGTCTCAACATACCAGTAATACGCTTGTTCAGCAGGCAGTATATCTACTGTCCCCCTCGGCGCTTTATACATTCACACTCCCTTGAATTTCACATCAACCGAATTAACGTAGGATACAATAAGACAGGATTATTGTAAAGATGAAAGAAGTGTTAGTAGTCATCATCCAACCCCCTGTAATCCCCCAGACTTGGGTCCTTCCAAGAGAAGATTCCATGGAAGGATTCCGCGGAAGGATGATCCAGAAGGAACAATGTAGGGGCAACCCCCCGTGGTTGCCAATCCGAGGGGCAGGCACAGGGGCCTGCCCCTACATTTTCTACCAAATATACGACGAGGTGTCCCGTAGGGGCGAACCCATGTGTTCGCCCTTTAACAGGGGGGTTCGGATGATGTTCCCCCCTTTCAAGGGGGATAGCAGGGGTAACCATGCAAGCTAAACCTGCCTGATCCGTATATCCACAGATGTTATATCCGCTAAACGAAACCTTTCAGGCAATGGCAACGTAACGGGAACAGCAGCCCCCGCATTTATCACCATCTCTTTTGCCACTATCTGATCGGACTGTTGATTCAGTCTCACCTCTATCTTAATTCGATGAGGTTGAGCATCTTTGTTAAGCGGCTCCACCACGATCCCGTTGACGTGGTCGGTGGATCTTACCGAAGCCATGCCCCTGTTTCTCTTGGCAGTAGCCATGATGAAATGATAGTTATTCACTCTGACATTCTCTGTGTCTTTAATATTACACGGTATCTCATGTTCACCGTGTTTATGTTGCATCGAGGAATAAACAACCCCCACCCCTACAACCACGGCCGCCGCAATTGTACATCCTATCGATGTTGAGCCCTGTGAGTTGCCTCTGATAAGTTGAGTAATAAAATAACCGAGCCAGAAAGCACCTGCTAAACACAGCACAAGTATCAAATAATAGCCGGTCTTACCCTTGAACATCCTATAACCCTATCATTCCTTCAGCCTGAAGAACTGAGATGTAGCTGCCTGTTATATATCCCGCCAAACTACCATAAGTTTATCGGCAGCCCATCCGGGAACACTCAAAATTATACCACTTTAACCCAGAAAGGGGACGCTGACTTATCGGCGCCCCCTTAGCCTGATTCAGTTGCCGGTACAATCCTATTGTCTATTGCCTATGACGTCTGAACCACCACTATGCGCAGCGTGCTGAGATCGGTTCCTATAGATATCGGCCCCAGAGCGACAGTTATCTGGGTAGTACCGCCGGCGGCCAGGTTAGTCACGGTTCCCTGCCCTGTTATTGTGCTGCCACTGTGGTCAATCGCAACATTTATAGTGCCGCTATGAGCGGCATCACCTTTGTTATGCACCGTGACTGTTATACCGGTAATCTGCGTCAAAGCAGCGTTGTAGACTATAATATATTTGGTTATCTGCAATGAGTCCTGGCTGACAGGCGTCGAAGTAGGCGTGGGAGTAGGGGTATTATCCGCAGTGTGAGGATTGGTTGCGAATGATGCACCAGCACCGGCAAGCATCATCACTACTAAAAGTTCCGCAACTATGACCGGCCTGAGAAGCCCGGGGCTACCCCTCAACTATCACACCTCATATCTATAAACAAACCGATTGCCGATACCTTATTCTTGTGACTACCTTAAACACATCATGGTATTTTGTCAAGGCATTTACGTTATTTATGATATCCATCAATGCGTTTATGCGGTTCAATTTACGATCCGCCCTGCCGTAGGGGCGAACCTGCGTGTTCGCCCACATCCACGTTACGAGGACAGACACATAGGTCTGCCCCTACACGATGACCGAAATATTGAGGGATACAGGGGCTTTGGAGAATAGGTTGCTCCACCCATTGAGATATAGAGGTGTCCTTCTATGGAATTTTCTCTTGGAAGGACCGGGGTTTTAGGGGTGTCCCCCAATAATTCACCCTTGCATTTGGACAGACACGCAGGTCTGCCCCTACATTTTCTACCAAATATACGACGAGGTGTCCCGTAGGGGCGAACCCATGTGTTCGCCCTTTAACAGGGGGTTCGGATGATAAATTGATACCCTGCTGAACCTTGCATCCACCATTTCACAGCTAATTATTATATTTTGTTATCTAAAATACTTGACATTTGTGTAATTTTATGTTACGTTAAAATGTACGCATTTACAAAAGAACAGTTCTATGCTAGACTAACTAACCTTTATATGTAAATTACGTCTGGCAAAGGGAGTTTAAGCTAGAAGAACACTTCATAGTTCTATTTGGTGTTGTTGCACCCGATAAAGGTAAACCACAGGTGACTGTGGGACGCAAAGCTACAGATCTCTAATAAATGGAGATGGTTGGGCTGCCGGGGTTTCTGACCTTGTGCGCCCGGCTTATGTATTGATAATGAAAAGTAAAGCGGCTTACAGTTTAAGATGGCTCACCGTCATAGTATTACTGTGTACTATGATTATGCTGACTTTGCTCTCAAGCCCTCCAGTTTTTGCGGATGAACATACCAGCACAGCAACCGGTGGCACGTGGGCTACAGGGAGTACATGGGTTGGCGGAGTTGCGCCCCTTTCTACTGACTCAGTCGTCATCGCAACAACAGGCACTAATGTGGTTACGACTGGCGCCGCTGCAACTTGTGCCGGGCTTACCATCAACAACGGAGCCTGCCTCACTGTTGGAGCTTTTAGCTTCACCGTGACGGGCACAACCACTGTGAGCGGCACCTTAATCATGTCTTCTACATCAGGTACAAAAACTTTTAGTAGTGTGATTATTTCAGGTGGAACTTGGACCAGTAATGCAGGCGAGGCTTATGGTATCACAGGGATGACACTTTCCGGCTCTACGTTTAACGGCACCAGTACAGGGATTTTTAATGTTGGCGCCGGCGGCCTGACAGTATCAGCAGACACTACAAATACGTTTAATGCAGTAACGTTAGCTGTTACCGGGACTACTACCGTTTACGGAACAATGGTTTTTGCTAATACATCAGGTACAAAGACTTTCACCGGCGGTGTGATTATTTCAGGTGGAACTTGGACCAGTACTGCAGGCGAGACTTATACTATCCCAGGGATGTCACTTTCCGGCTCTACATTTAACGGCAGCGCAACAGGGATTTTTAATGTTGGCGCCAACGGCCTAGCAGTATTAGCAGACACTACAAATACGTTTAATGCAGTAACCATAGCTGTTACCGGTACTACTTATGTCGAAGGAACAATGGTTTTCGCTAGCACTACAGGTACAAAGACTTTCACAGGTTTAGTAACCATAAATTCTGGCGGTATCTGGAACAACTCGGGGAATTCAGCAATTAATTTCCGAGGGGGGGTCACCAACAACAGCGGTACCTTTACTGCAGGAACAGGCGTCTACACTTTTAACGCGAGCTCACAAGCCCTTACCGGAACGTTTTTAATCCCCAGTGTGACAGTCACAGGAGTCACTCTCACAAACAATAACACGCTCAACGTTTCCGCTGCACTCACGGGAACGGGGGGGTTGACCCAGGCCGCAGACGCCACGCTCTACATCGGCGGGACTTCAACCATCACCACACTGACAGCAACCAACACCGGCAACACAGTCAACTATACCGGCGCAGGCCAAACGGTGAAAGCAACGACATATTACAACCTTACGCTCTCCGGCAGCGGCGTAAAAACAACGACCAGCGTAACGGTCAACGGTATTCTTTCTATGGAAGGAACTGCAACAGCTTCTGCGGCCCCAACCTACGGTTCCGCTGCTACGCTGCAATACAACACAGCAACTTCACGTACCGCTGGCGCAGAATGGATAGCAACTTTTGCGGCAACCGGCGGCATAGTTATTGCAAATACCGGCACCATTACGCTCGCTGCCGCCAAAACCTTTAACGCTTATGTTCCGCTCACCATTCAAAGCGGCGCAACATTAAGTACTAGTGCCAGTAATTATTCTTTGTCCTTTGGCGGCAACTTTGTCAATAATGGCGGCACGCTTAGCGCCGGCAACTCCATGATTATTATCTCCAATACAGCAACAACGCAAAGCATCGCCGGCTTCACAACAACCGGTCTCGTCACAATGACAAAGACCGCAGGCACAGCTACATTAACAGGCAACGTGAACGGCGGCGCACTAACTATAAACAACTTAGTCGGCGACCCCGGGACATTGGATCTCGGCGCAGGATTGACGCATACATTTACAGGCGGGTGGAACCAACAAAATGGCTCGCTCGTTGGCAACTCGAGCACGTTGAAAATAGGCGGAACTGTGGCTCAACAAATCGGACCGTTCACGGCAGGTACGAGTACAGTTAATTACACTGGCGCCGGCTCGCAAACGCCTAGGGCCACAACCTACTATAACCTTACGCTCTCAGGCAGTGGCACAAAGAACATGGTTAATGTCTCTAACATCGGCGGCACCCTTACTATTGGTAATGGTATAACCCTGGCCGATGGCGGATACACCCTGACGGCAAATGGCGATGTCTCCAACTCCGGCACGCACAGCGGAACTGGAAAGATTTCCCTTTCCAGCGGCTCAGCCTCGCATACGCTCTCAGGCTCGGGCACATATGGCAACCTGGAAATGAACGATGTTTATGGGGCCTCGCTGACCGGAAGTCCCACCGTCAGCGGTACGCTAACCCTGACCAGCGGGAACATCACCACGAACGCATATATCCTTAGCATCGGCTCTGCCGGCAGCGTTTCAGGTGGAAACAGCAGCAGCTATGTTATTGGCAACTTACAGAAGTCTTTCAATACCGGCAGCGGCCAGTCCTTCACCTTCCCCATCGGTGATGCGGGAAACTACACCCCCATCAATCTTGTATCCATGACGGTGGGCACTGCGGGCAGCCTCACTGCAAATACCACAGCCACTGAACATCCGAATATTGATACCTCCGAAATCAACTCGTCTGCAAGCGTCAACCGCTACTGGACATTGACGGCCGGCGGCGGGTTCGCATCTTCCACCTGCGACGCCACGTTCACCTTTGTCGCAGGCGACGTGGACAGCGGCGCCGACTACAATGGTTTTGTCGTTGGCCGATACAGCGGCGGCTGGGCATCCCCGACAGTGGGAACAAAGACATCCACGAGCACGCAGGCCACAGGGCTGACTTTATTTGGCGATTTCGCAATCGGCGAGACGGTAGTAGTAGTAGCGACTATAGAGATCACAGCGCCAGCCGACATCCCTGACTGGGCACTGGACCCGGTGCTCGTCCTAAACACCGCCATCGGAAACCTTGCGGTAAACGTCAATCCTGACAGCAAGAGTTGGTCGGTAACCGCCAGCGACACTAATCCGACGACGGCAGGACATATGACCCAGTGGTACACCGGCAACAGTTCATACGGCACAGTTCAACTGGCCACTGCGATGAACGTATCCGGGCCGAACGGGGAGGTAACCCTTCCCAGCGGGGGCCCTATAGCCACAGGAACTGGTGACAATTCCAGCATAAGTATTACCTTTAAACAGACTGTGCTTTGGACCGATAAGCCCGACATTACTTATCGCATTGTTGTTACATTCATTGGCACGATTAATTAATTACCCCCTCCCATGAAATTGCATAAAATTACATAAAAGTACTTGACAAATGTTAAATTATGTGATAAATTACACCCAGATAAATAAAAGTTTATAAAAATTAACGTAATTGTGAGGGGGTGATAAATCCAAGTTGAAAGTTTTTTGATTATCTTCCCGACAAAGGTAAACCACAGGTGACTGTGGGGCGCAAAGCCACAGATCTCTAAAATGGAGATAGCTGGGTTGCCGAAGGATCAGATAGATGATCGGTAATCTGGTTTTGTTATAAACAAGGAAAAATCAGGCAAAGAGGACAAAAGTCACATACTTAATCACAGGATAAATTTAAAATCGAAAGGACTACATAGACAGGAGGTGAGTAACATGAAGAGGACTGTAATTATATTAAGTTTCATCTTCGCGCTGGCAATAGCGTTGTCAGCGAGCATCCCAACGCTGGCCGCAACTGATACTAAGACAACCACTATCACAGGCACCTTGGGTGGTGCGATCGAGGTGACCGCTCCCGGAGATTTTGTCATAGGAACATTAACTCCTGACCAACTGACTAACAGTTCTGTAAAGACTGTAACTGTAAAGTGTAACAAAGCTTGGTCACTCACAGTAGCAGATAAAAGAGGATCTCCAGTCCTAGCGGGACACATGGACGACGGCACCCACGCGCTTACCAATGCTCTAACGGTCAAGGGTGGCGATCAATCAGGTTACACCGCACTATCAGCCACACCGGTGACGCTCAAAGCTAGTGGGAACCCGGGCGTAAACTCCATTAATGACATCTACTTCCAGCAGGACACGGAATGGACTGATGATGCCTCTGTTGGTTCCTACACCATTACCGTAACCTTCACTACAACCTGGTAAGAACATCTATCCACATGCGGGAGGTTGGGTAATCCCAACCTCCCGTTTAATTGTAGCAATGCCATTGACTAAGCCACCTCCACATCAATCTGCATCCGAGTCAACAATATGCTATACAACCGCAGTCAGTGAAGTGATATAATATCTCCAGTCCGGCTATTTACAGTATCCGTACAACAAATACAAAGGTATAAACTCATATCGGTTACCCGAATCGAAACAGGGAGGTGAGAAATGTTAAATATCAAGAAAGCAACAACAGGGCTGCTAATAGCATTAGCGCTTGTACTTACACTCACCGCCCCGGTGTCTGCAGGCCTCAGGGTGGGAGGGGCTAAGATAGAAGTCTCCGTCACCCCGGGCTCTGTGAACACATACACAATGAACGTGGGCAACACCACCAATGAGTCCATGGATATAACTGTTGAAGTTAGGGGATTGGGTAATTATATAACGGGGTCGATTGAGGCACTGCCCGCAGAGAATGATTCAAGCCCCTATTCGGCGCGGACATTCGTAACAGCGGAACCGACTAGCTTTCATCTGGAGCCCGGCCAGTCCCAGGATGTTACCGTCACCATAAATGTGCCAGGAGATGTCGGCGACGGCGGACGCTATGCCGATGTATTTATCTATACAGCACCCAGCGGCGAGGGACAGATAGGCGTATCGGTGGCGGTAAGCGCCCAGGTACTGCTCACAATTGACGGCTCAAATCTTGTGAGGACCGGCATAATAATGTCAGTGGACATACCGCAACCTGAATCTGAACAGCTCTTCGCCACAATAGCCACCATACAGAACACGGGCAACTATCACTACAAGGTCACTTTCAACGGAACTGTCACAAACGACCAGGGACGTGTGGTTGGGACAGCCTGGCAGACAAACAGCCCCTACAACCTGATACCCACGTTCTCACAGCAGGTGGCCATCCCACTAAATATCTCTGAAGAACTATCGCCGGGGACATATTACTTGACAACCGAGGCCGACACACAGGACGGCATACCGTTGGACACAAGAACGACAACTTTCATCCTTACCGGATCGTATAAACCCATGGCGCTCACACCGCTGATCGTTGAGTTCTGGGATGAAGGCAAGCTCTCCATATATCAAAAGTCCATGGCCCAGGACGGAACCCTCATGGAGGATGTTGATGCTACTTCGCTCACGCAAAATATTGAGATTGTAATCGCTCAGGGAACAAAGGTAGTAGAAGAGGGGGGAGGTGCTGCCGGTCCAATCAGTGTAACAACAATGGACCAGCTGCCAACACCCCCGGTCAACTACAGCGTTTCCAAGGCATATGAATTCAATCCGGAGGGGATTCAATTCAGCAACGGCGCAGCATATATCACCCTCGGATACACAGCCAACGATATCCCGAACGGTGTAGACGAAAGCCAGCTGAAGGCTGCCACCTTCGATACGGAAACCCTGCAGTGGGTTTTCCTCGACAGTGATATCGATACCGAAGCCAACACTATCACCTTTTCCACCACTCATTTCTCCGTATTTGCGATAGTGTCACCGACGGGGCAGGGCTCAACAACTGCGCTGGGCCTCGCTAAAAGCACATGGATATGGATCGGCATCGGCGTCCTGTGTGTTGTTATAATAGCCTTCTCCATAAATACACTTCAACGGCGCCGCATCGAAGTATCTCATAAGCATGCCAACAAGCGACGGAGCAGTCGCAGGCCGCAGGGTCCAAGGAATGACAGGTGGTAAACCACGTGTAAGAATAGCCCATTCACGCCCTGTCCACTGACCACACAGCCGCTAATGCAGTGTGCCCCTGTCCGCAGCGGTGGAGAGGCTAATGTTGACCCATATTTACACAACTAGACAAGTTGTGACTCGGGATGATGTTCACGACATTTATCGCATTGTGGCTACATTTATTGGCACGATTGATTAGCCCCCAAACGAAATTGTATAAAATTACATAAAAATACTTGACAAATGCTAAATTATATGATAAACTACATTCAGGTTAATAAGGGTACATAAAAATCACTAACGATTCGAGGAGGTGAGTTAAAATGAAGAGGACAGTAATAATACTAAGTCTCATCTTCGCACTGGTAATAGCGCTGTCAGTGAGCATTCCGACGCTAGCTCTAGATGATACGGAAACAACCGTAATCACAGGCACAGTTCCTCTATCTATAAATATCACTGCTCATCCAGGCGACTTCGACCTGGGGACACTGACGCTTGATACACAAATACAAAGCGGAGACAAGACCGTTAGCGTGAAATGCAATAAGGCAGGTTGGACCTTGACTGTAGCAGAGACTTCAGGTGATGGTTTCATGGCAAATGGCAGCACACCATTAACAGAACCCTTATATGTCAAGGGTGGTCATCTTAGTGAGACATATACGGGACTTAATACCTCGCCATCCTTGGAAACTAGCGGCGCCAAAGGCACAGTTGATATTACCGATATAGAGTTCGCACAAACCTCCAGGGATGCCGATACAGCAGGAATTTACACCATCACGGTAACCTTCACCGCAACGATTAACTAACTAGCAATCACAGGCAGTAAAAACGGGAGGCCGGGATTGCTCAGCCTCCCGTTTTTGTATGTCAAAGCCAAATCACTAAGTTAATCTGTACCTGTGTGGAGCAGCCATCATTAAGCTCTGTTTACACAAACAACATCCATAAAGTATAATCCTCTGGCGCATGAGAGATTTGCAGAATAAATACGAACTCAAGGACTTGATAGAGCAAGCCGGCAGATATCTTCCCCCCGGCGCTCTGGACCTGATAAACCAAGCACATTCGATAATTGCCAGGAGCTATCAGGAAGATCTTGAGCATGTTATATTCACAGCTTATGTAGTAGCTGAGCTTCAGCTTGACGAGCGTTGCATACTGGCGTCATTGCTCCATAAAATCCCGCGCCATGAGAACGCAAACATCGCCGAGATAGAAGCAAAGTTCGGGCCCGATGTCTTTAAGCTTGTAGATGGGCTGTCCAAGCTGAAGAAAGTCTCCTGGATCGAGGAGAATTCAGCAAAGAAGAGTGAAACCGACAAGGGAGCATACGCCGAAAGCCTGCGTAAAATGCTCATGGCCATGACCGATGATCTCCGCGTGGTATTCATAAAGCTGGCATGCCGCTTGCATAAAGTAAGCAAACTCGATCCCAATAATCGCTCGGAAGAGGCCGATGTATTGGCTACGGAGACTTTAGAAGTCTATGCCCCGATAGCCCATCGACTGGGCATGTGGGAAATCAAATCGCAGCTGGAAGAAATCGCCTTTTCCTACACGGAACCAGAAGAATATCAAAGGATCGCCGAAAAGATTAACAAGAACAGAAGGGAAAGAGAGGCACAAATCGCATTCGCAACTGTGCTGCTCAAGACTGAATTAGAGAAGGCCGGGATCAAGGCCGAAGTTACAGGCAGGATAAAACCTGTGTACAGCTATAAGAAAAAAATGGAGAGGTATGCCAAGAAATCTAAAAGCCCCGACCAGATTCTCGACTTGCTAGGTCTTCGTATACTGGTCAATGAAGTCAAAGACTGCTACAGCGCCCTCGGCGTGATTCACGGCAATCCCAACTGGCATCCGTTGCCTGACGAGTTCAACGACTATATCGCCACCCCTCGCGGCGGGACATATCAATCAATCCACACAACCGTTATGCTCTATCCCGATATCCCCCCTTTCGAGATACAGATAAGAACCCATGAGATGCACAGGATCGCCGAATACGGCATAGCCGCACACTGCCGCTATAAGTCAACTACAAAACTCGATGAAGAATTCGAAAAGCGACTATCGGGATTGCGCTTTCTGCTCGATCAATTCAAGGACATCGGCGGCAGGGATTTTATCGAATCGATAAAAGTAGATATCATCGGCGACACCGTGATGGTTTACACGCCAAAAGGCCAGGTAAAGGACCTGCCTGCAGGCTCAACCCCCTTAGACTTCGCATACAGGGTACACACGGATCTGGGGCACCGCTGCACCGGCGCCAAGGTTAACGGGCGCATGGTCCCCCTGACCCACCAGCTGAAAACCGGCGACACGGTGGAGATAATTACATCCAAGGGGGATAAAGGTCCCAGCCGCGACTGGCTTAACACGGACCTTGGTTACTTGCATACCTCCCACGCCAAAGAGAAGGTCAGACAATGGTTTCGCAAGCAGGAACGTGGCGAAAACATAGAACGTGGCAAAGAGATACTGGATAAAGAACTGCGGCGGCTCGGCATATCGATAACAGAGGATGAACTTGCCGTGCTTTTTAAAAAGGAGAGCAAGGAAGAGTTCCTGGCCGCTATAGGCTATGGGGATATCAGCATCCATCAGATCGCAAATAGACTGGCTGTTCCGGAAGAGAAGCCTATCCCGCAGGTAACCCCTAAAAAACAGGGGGCCGCCTCCGGAATCCAGGTGATGGGCGTCGACAATTTACTTACGCAGATCGCTACCTGCTGTAATCCCATGCCCGGAGATGATATAATCGGTTACGTCACCCGCAGCAGGGGCATCAGCGTCCATAGAAAAGACTGCCCCAATATCGTCAACACCTCTGAAAAAGAGCGGCTGATCAATGTAGGCTGGGGCACTGCAGAGCAATTATATGCTGTACCTGTTCGCATAGATGGGTTTGACCGGGTAGGGCTGCTGCGGGACATAACCGGAATCGTAGCGGAAGAGGGCATCAATATTGCATCGGCAAATGTGGCCGAGCGGGATGACGGAACAGCTGTAATAACGATTAACCTGCAGACCAAGGGGCTGGGGCAATTGAGCCGGCTCCTGTCCAAGATAGAAGGGATTCAGGGAGTAATAAACGTAGCACGACTCACATAGGAGGTACAAGGTTTGGCAAATACTAAATCCGCCCAGAAGGCAACTCGCGTACACGCGAAAAAGACGGCTAGGAACAAGCCGGTTCGCAGCTACGCCAAGACGGCCGTAACCAAGGCGAGAAATCTCATCGATGAGAAGGACATAGATGCCGCCAAGACAGCGGTCAGCCAGGCAGCAGCGGCTCTGGATAGAGCTGCCCGGAAGGGTGTGATCCACCCCAATAATGCCGCCCGCCGCAAGTCAAGGCTGGCGAAACAGCTGAACGCAACACAGAAGGCCGAGGACGCTCCTAAAAAGTAGAGACCGCCCGGCAATCGCTCGCATACTGACGTTTTATCCTTCTTACGCTAAATCTCTGGGACACATGTTCCAGTAGATGTGAAGGGTGAAACGTCTTTCTGCTAAGGAACATCGAAAAAGAGGGGCGGGGCGCTTCCTGCCGGGGCATACTCCGTCATTGCGAGTCCTTGCGGTACTGGAAGAACCGGGGTTTTAAGGGTGTCCCGTAGGGGCAATTCATGAATTGCCCCTACACAGAATCGACCTGGATTCCGGCCGGAGTTTACCCCGTACGCCGATACGGGGACGGAATGACGGGAAGGCCCTCACCCTAGCCCTCTCCCGCTGCGGAGGGAGAGGGTATCCAGTTCAAGAGGTGTCCTTCCATGGAATTTTCTCTTGGAAGGACTGGGGGTTTGGGGGTGTCCCGTAGGGGCGAATAATTATTCGCCCCTACCACAGGGGTTTCTTTGAATAAAGGAAAGTGGCCCTAGATATTATGTCAACAGTGAAACGCAGAGGAATATCGGATACAGTATTAGCCCGGTTTCAAAGCGTGGGCGCCGACCTGTTCCTGCGCGGGCTCATCACCTCGCACGGCGGCAACATGAGCATCCGCCAAAACGATCGTATCATAATCACACGCACCGGCTGCATGCTGGGACACATAACCAAGAGCGATTTAGTGGAAGCCGGCGCCGCCCCTGACGATGATACCCCGAAAAACGCCTCTTCGGAAATCGCTGTGCACCGCGCCATCTATCAGCACACCCCCGCCCTGGCAGTGGTTCACGCCCACCCGGCGCACGCCATCGCCCTCTCGCTGATCGACAATGAGCTAGTGCCGCTGGACGTGGAGGGCTCCTACTACATGCCCGGCGTGCCGGTCATCGGGCGCGGGGGTAAGGTGTACGGGGGTAAAATGGCGGATGAGATCGCCAAGTCGCTCATCGACCGCCGCATCGCTATGGTGTACGCCCACGGCAGCTTCGCCGCAGGCCGCGACCTCTACGAGGCGCACCACTTCACATCCACCCTTGAGGAAAGCTGTCGAATCATTACGATCGTCAGACAGCTTAAAAAATAAGGACCCCTCAAAAAAGAGGGCGGGGCGCTTCCTGCCGGGGGTTTGGGGGTGTCCCCCATCTTTTTTTAAATCCCCCAAGACTGGGGGATACAGGGGGTTGATAATCCTTAATCAGAAATAAATGGCGGGTTACACTTCGTTAAACCCGCCCTACAGATCGACTCTACGGCTCTGCCTCGTCATTGCTGTAGGGGCGATTCATGAATCGCCCCTACACAAATACCTCCAAGATATGGGAGATAAGAGGGTTGATTCCAAATATCCGATAGAGATGCGGGTTTCACCCTCACCCAGCCTCTCCCTTGAGGGGAGAGGGATTTAAAAAGAGGTGCAGGAGAAATCTCCTGCCCGGGGGTTTGGGGGTGTCCCCCATCTTTTCTAAAATCCCCCCAAGACTGGGGGATATAGGGGGTTCATAATCCTTAATCAGCGAAATAAACGGCGGGTTACACTTCGTTAAACCCGCCCTACAGATCGACTCTACGGCTCTGCCTCGTCATTGCTGAAAGGGCGATTCATGAATCGCCCCTACACAAATACCTCCAAGATATGGGAGATAAGAGGGTTGATTCCAAATATCCGATAGAGATGCGGGTTTCACCCTCACCCAGCCTCTCCCTTGAAGGGAGAGGGATTAAAAAAGAGGTGCAGGAGAAATCTCCTGCCCGGGGGTTTGGGGGTGTCCCCCATCTTTTTTAAAATCCCCCCAAGACTGGGGGATACAGGGGGTTGATTCAAACTGAATCAGCGCTGAGGCTCTATTATTACCTTGATGCATTCCCTGCCGGCGGCCACCAGCTTGAACCCCTTGCCTATCTCAGCCATCGGCAATCGATGCGTGATCATCCTGCTGAGACACACCCTGCGGCTGGCGATAAGCTCCAGCGCCGTGGCATAGTCGGCGGGGCTGCCCGCATACGAGGTTGTAAGCGTAATATCGTTCTTGTAGAACAGCTTGTTCACCGGCACCGAGAGCCTGTATTGCGGCTCCGGCGGCGCGAAGAACAGAACCGTGCCACCGCGCTCGACCAGATTGATCGATTGATCGAAGGCGGACGGCGCGGTGGTGCACACGATGACCAGGTCGGCCAGTCGTCCGTTGTTTAAGCGACGAAAATGAGTAGCGATATCCTCATCCGCACGTATTGCAGCATACGCCCCGAAGCGCCCCGCCGCCTCCAAACGTGAATCCAATATATCCGTCGCTACAACGCGGGAAGCGCCCATCAAGCCCGCCAGGTGGATATGCATCAGTCCGGCGATTCCGCTGCCCATCACCAGCACGCTTTGCCCCGTCTGAAGGCATGCCATGCGCTGGCCGCGCAGGACGCAGGCCAGCGGCTCGGTGAAGCTGGCATCCTCGAACGAGACGCCCTCAGGGATTGTGAACACGCCGCGGTCGACGTTGATCGCGGGCAGCCGCACGAACTCGGCGAAACCGCCGGGATCGAACCTGGTGCGCCGCAGCGTATCGCAGGCGGTGTGATGGCCACTCAAACAATAGTAGCAGATATTGCAGGGCACATGATGCGCGGCGGCGACACGATCGCCCTCTTTAAATGTTTCGACGCCCTTGCCGACTTCGACAACGACACCGGCGATCTCGTGTCCCAGCACCAGAGGAGCCTTGGAAAGGCGGTCCCATTCCGCTACGTCGCTGCCGCAGATGCCGCTGGCCTCGACGCGCACCAGCATCTCGCCGGGCCCGATCCTGGGCACCGGCCTTTCTTCGATACGAACATCGTTGTTGTTATAGTAGACTGCGACACGCATGGTTAATCCTCAATACCTTTGTTCCCAGATGCTGCTGCGAATAAGAGTCGATCGACACCTCAAGGAAGCTTACTTCTGCTTCATCTTTCTGATGTATTTCTTCCTTGTCTCTTCGCTTTTCTCGCTATCATAAATCTCCTGGGCCTCTGACGGAGATGCATCTCGATGGACTATGGCCCTGAGCGCCTTAATCATGGCCACAGGATACTCGTTCTGCCAGATGTTCCGGCCAAGATTAATCCCGATGGCCCCCTTCTGCATGCCGTCATGGACGAAATTGAAAACATCCGCCTCCGTCTCAGATTGAGGCCCGCCGGCCATGACCACGGGAACAGGGCATCCGTTCACAACCTTATCGAAATTCTCACACCAGTATGTCTTGACAACGCGCGCCCCGAGCTCCGCCGCAATTCGCGAGCAGAGGGCAAGATACCTGGCATCCCTCTTCTCCAGCTCCTTGCCGACAGCGGTCACGGCCATCACCGGTATCCCATATTTCTCACCTTCGTCGACCAGCTTTGCGAGGTTCAACAGCGACTGCTTCTCATAATCGGTGCCGACAAAGATGGAAATCCCCAGCGCCGATACATTCAGACGGATAGCATCCTCTATCGATGTTGTGAGCCCTTCATCGGCCAGGTCATGTCCGATAACGCTGGCGCCACCGGAGACTCGGAGGATGATCGGTTTCGAGCCCTTCGGATCGATGGCCTGGCGCAGCACACCCCTGGTAACAAATACCGCATCGCAGTAAGGCAGCAATGGTTTTAAAGTATCGCCGGGTTTCTCCAGCTTCCTCGTAGGCCCCTGAAAATACCCATGATCGATTGGCATAAACAAACAACGCCCGTTGCGCTGTATAAGCTGTGACATCCGGTTTTTTAATCCCCAATCCATAGTCGCATCCCTTTCCTAATTAACCAGTAATTAGTTGTTTGTTGTTTCAGTAGTCTATTAGTTAGATACACTGTTAGTCAAGTTCTCACCCTCACCCTAGCCCTCTCCCACTGTGGTGGGAGAGGGTAACTTAAGAAAGAGGTGTCCTTCCGCGGAAGGACCGGGGGAACTGGGGGTGTCCCCCAGATTGTTTAAAGTCCCCCAACGTATGGGGGACTGACAGGGGGTTCGGATGTTGTTTCCCCCTTTCAAGGGGGATATCAGGGGGTTGAATGCTGAATTGATACACTACTCTGTTTGGCCGGTATCCCCGACAGAAATTCAAAAGGCACCTCACCGCGACTACGGAAAGGTGCCTCCGATTTCTAAAGATTCCAGATTAAACCGCTAATCCGAGGAAGGTAACGGGCGGGCTTCCTGCATATCCATATTCTTGCCGCAACACGAAATTACGCCATCGCTGGCCTTTACACACAGTACCTCGGTATTACATACACTGCATTTGAACCGTTTGCCTAGCTGATTAGCCACAGAATATACTCCTTTTTGCTTACTTCTTTTTCATCGGCTGCCCGCAGCAGCTTATGGCTCCCTGCCCCGCCTTGGTAACCATAAACTCGGCGCTGCATTTTGCACATACATATCGCTTGCCTACTTCATTTGCCACTTACACCCTCCGATTGCATTAGATACAAATGTAATATTATTATAGCCCTCATAAAAAGGCTGGTCAACACCTGCAAATACATACATGATCGCAGTAAACATCTCTAAACCAGGTTAAATCATCAGTCTGCATAGGAGTAGCCGCGGACAAGGTGCCAGTCATCCAGAGGCCAGTATAGGAGCCAGACCCTACCAATAATATTATCCTCAGGCAGCGGCCCCCAGCTGCGGGAGTCGCTGCTGGCCTGGCGATTGTCGCCCATGACAAAATAGAACGTTTTAGGCACGCTAGTAGCAGAAAAATCGTCAGTGGTGCCTTGTATATAGGGCTCCTCGAAGGGCCTACCGTCGATATACACAACCCCTGCCATGCACTCGATCGTCTCATTCGGCAGGCCGATCACCCTCTTTACCAGCGTTCGCTGCGGATCGAGCGGGTGCGTAAAAATGATAACGTCGCCCCTCTGCGGCTCGCCGAACCAGTACGCGGCTTTAACTACTATCAGGCGTTGGCCATCATGAAGGT
>Ga0315294_10002207_pt1 | contig 21296 bp, 18 predicted proteins | sample YL17G13_40_MG_FD_203626 | JGI IMG/M metagenome (GOLD analysis project Ga0315294, IMG submission 203626) | Sediment microbial communities from Yellowstone Lake, YNP, Wyoming, USA - YL17G13_40 | ecosystem: Environmental > Aquatic > Freshwater > Lake > Sediment | place: USA: Wyoming | collected...
CAGAGCGCAAAAATTAAATACAATTGGTATTAGACCTTTTCAGGCAGCTCAAACCTTGATTTAAGGTTTCCCCTGTTTGTAGAGTTCTAACTGTTTGCCAAGACGATTAGAAAGCTCATTGTTGCCGGCTGAATTGGCCAATTCAATTGCCTTCTGAGCTGTAGTTATCGCACGGTCAAATTGTCCCGATGCGGCGTAGACCGCAGCCAATGTGTTTAATATGGTGGGGTTCTGCTGCTTTGTTAGTTCTGATGCACGTTCCGCAAGGACAATCGCCTCATTCGCATCCCGCATTTTATGGTCTGGATTTACAACCAGAACCCACGCCAGATTGTTTAATGCTTCGACAAAATCGGGTTTTAAATTTATTGCTTTACGGTAATGGCTGACAGCCTCGTCAAACCTGCCCTGCGAAGCGAGTGTTATGCCGAGATTAACGTAGGCTTCGGCATAATCGGGCCTGATTCGCAAAGCGCTGCGGAAATGGTCTATTGCTTCGTCGGGCCTGCCCTGAAATTTGAGGGCCAGGGCAAGGTAGTTGTGGGCCTCGGCAAAATCGGGGTTGAAATTCAACGCCTGCCGGTAGTAATCCGCCGCCTCGCTCAGTTTACCTTTCGACGCCAATAAATGAGCCGTATTGTAGTAACCATCGGGGAAATTAGGCCTTATCTGTGTAGCGGCTATATAATGACTAATTGCCTCATCCGCTTTGCCCTGTGATTCCAGCGCCATCCCAAGATTATTTTGAATAATGGCGGAACTGGGATTTATCCGCAGAGCCTGATAGTAATGCTCTATCGCCGCATCAGTCCTGCCCAGTTTATAGAGCGCATAACCCAGATGGTTGTGTACCGCAGCGTTGTTTTCAGTCACCGCTAGGGTATGCTCGAAAAGAGCGATGCTGTTGCGCCAATAGCGAAGCTGAAGATAAGTACATATCGACAAAACCAACAAAATGACTGCCGCTGATACGGAAAGAATGATATTGCGATACCGCCAATTTGACAGAGCTTCCGGAACTCCCCAGGCAATTATTATGAAAAGACCTGTCAGCGGAATATAACTGTAACGGTCTGCCATTGCCTGGCATCCGACCTGCACAAGGCCGATAACAGGCACAAGCGTCCCCAGAAACCACAGCCAGCCTGTAAGGGTATATTTGTGTTTCGCTGCCAGTCGGGCTGCCAGAATCGACGCTGCTATCAGCAGCAGGGCCGCAACAGCGGTCCGCCATACTGACAAGTTGTCGATATGATACGGATAAACGGTTGCCAGCCTGTTTGGCCAGAGCATTTTTGCAATATATTGCGTATAAGAAATTACAGCATTGGCTGCGCGGAACTTCAGGGGCAGTAATTCACTGCCGGCCACTACGCCGGCTGCCCGCTGCGCAAGAAAAGTAACCAAGCTTGAGGCCGCTGAAAGAGCGAAAAACGGTGTCTTCTCGTATATCGTATGTCGATTCAGACGCTCAAGCGGCCAATAATCGAGCAGCAATAATACGAACGGCAACGTCACCAGCATCGGCTTGGCCATAAGCCCCAATGCAAACAGAAACAGAGTCACCATATACCAGGTTAAGCTGTGCCGCCTGACATACTGCACATACGCAGCCATCGTAAGCAGCCAAAACATCGTGCTTAAAACATCTTTACGCTCCGCAACCCAGGCGACCGATTCAACGTGCAGCGGGTGCAATGCAAATAAAGCGGCAACAAAAACGCTTTGCCAGATTGCGCCGGTCATATCTTTAAAAACCCGGAACAGCAGCAAGACATTTACTGTGTGAAACAACAGATTAACGAGGTGATGCCATTTTGGATTCAGGCCGAAAAGCCGGCAGTCTAAAATATGCGACAGCCAGGTCAGGGGATGCCAGTTGGCTGCGCACGCTGCAGTAAAAGCCCATTTAATGTTTTGGGCGGTTAATCCGGCCTTAATATGGTCGTTCGTTACAACATATTCCTGGTCGTCAAAGTACAGGAAATCGCAGTTAAGGACGCTCCGGAAGACAACGAACGTGCCTAATGCCAGGACTAAATAAATGTAACAGGACCGATATGTTTTTTGCGTTTTACCCATTTGCCAAGCAGATAACTTTATATGCAATGCTTAAAGCCGTCAAGACCCCGATAAATCGGGGTGAACCGGCTGTTAGGGAGTTTGGGTCGCTGCTGGTGTTGAATATGAATCCCTGTTGCCACAAATTACGTAAATTTGTGAAAATGCCTTTAAGTTTATTCTCTGATAACATCCGCATTCCGCCAGGTGTTGCAGGCCGACACCGAAAATGCTGATGCACATAACAATTTAGTTCGAATGCTTCAATTGCAGGGTAAAATGGATGAAGCCATTAACCACTACCATCAGACTTTGAAAATCAACCCAAATCACAGCGGCGCTAGCGAGGCTATCGGGTCGTTGTCTGAAAAAATAAAGTGATGCAAATTACGTTTCCGATTTGTTGACGGATTGATACTCTTGCACGGTATTACCACCTCCAAAAAATCAGCTTGAGGATACAATCCCTCTGCCAGTATAAGCAATTCTTATTTTTGTTTTTGTTTAGAGAAGTTTTAGAAAAGTTTAGTTAAACACAACCGCTTTAATACCAATGTGTTAAGGTGCCGTCATATTTTTTTTACAACTTTTTACAACTTTTTCATAACTACGTGAAACGAGAAATTTATGAGAGTTGCTTATTTGATACTATCCACACTGGGAACTTCTGCGAACCGGTATTTTTCAAAATACCCAACTTTTTAGACATTTTGTAAAGCAGATTCCCTATCTTTTTCTTCTTCTGGTTCCCTGTTAAGACCGCTGGTAGACGGTCTAAAATCAACTCGTCGATATCTCTTCTGTTTGCAGAGCCAAATTCCTCCACGAGATCTTTTATAATCTGTATATAATACCGGTCATCAAACCCCTTATTTCTAATATACCTTGCCTTTTCTCCTATACTTACCGCAACGTGCGAAGATATGATCAAGTTTGGATACCTGCCTTCAACGAGCTTTCTGGATTTCAAAAATTTGTGTTCCTCTTTGGACACCCGGATATGTTTTTGAACCTTATCCAAGAGCATTACTGTAGACAAATCCACATCTCTGTTTCTAATCAACAATTGGGTGTACTTCTTATCCAGTATTCTCCCCTTTATTTTGACGATTACTTTATCCAACTGTGTGAGGTCATAATCAGGTAACGGAAAAAACCTTTCCATTTGCGACCTGAACATTTTCTTTATTCCACCACCTCTGTCGTCAATCATATTCAGATTGACCATAGCCCCAACAAGAAAAGGATTCCGGCGCACTGCTGATGGTGAATCCTGCCTGATAACCGTTTCTATATTACCTGGAATAAAACTACCCATGTTGCTGAATATCAGTTCATCGTCCAGCTTTTCAATAACATAGATTTTACCATTCAAAGCGTAATCCTGATGTGCAATGCAATTATGCAGTGCTTCACGAATAACCCAGGGGTCATATTGATTTATCTCTGTCGGAAACAATGTTTCATCTGGAAGATAGCGATATTTGAGATTGCGAATTTTGGCTAACAGCCGTTCAACATTCAAGATAAATGGGGGGCCAAAATGCTCATAATCTTTATCTGTGTTATCCGAACCTTTTAAACTCCAGGTTATTTCTGCTGCCGATGGTGAAAGGAAATGTCCTGACTCATTTTTACCCAACAGGATAATTGCTGCCCGCGTGATTTTGCCTTGTATAGTTATCTTGGCTTTGTTAAGAAACGTTAAAACATCCCACTTATCAATCTCATTTGCGTCTTGGGGGCATTTCTTCTTGTATTCTCCTCGTGCCTTTAAGATAGCTTGCGGCTCAAGATCTTCGACGGTTGCCCCCTCACAGATTTGTGCCGACCAGTCCTTGCGTCTTGCTTACTCACGGATTTGTTCTATTTCCTGTAAGTTTAAGGCCACGAGAGATTCGCCATCCCTGCCATAATAATGACCCTTCCAAGCTATGGGAATTCCCGGTGGTGCAGCAGGTATTTGAAACATAATTACCCGTCCTTCGGGTAAATGCAGTTCATATATTTCCACGAATGTAATGCGGTTTGTGGTTTGAGCTGCTATGTCCGATTTCAACTTATCTAAACTTGTCTTGTTAGGACGATATTGGGTGCCAACAATATTTTTATTTTGGTTCTCCACCCCAAAAATCAACCATCCGCATAATTTTCCTTTAAGGTTAGCCTCATTGCTCAGGGCTGAAAAATATGTCCCCAAATCGTCAGAGTCGTAGTTGCTCTTCGCTTCTTTAAACTCGACAGTTTCACTTTCAGGCGAATCCCGAAGTTCGTTCAATTTACTTCTGAGTTCTTCTTGTGTCATTATCATCAGGAAATTCCTTTTTCGAGAGTTATTTTATCTGACCCTGCTACTCAAATCAACCTGCTCCCAACATTGTTCAGTAATTCTTTTGCGCGGTTGAAAATGCTTTCCGGTGATTCGTCGGGGGAAATGTCAAGCCAATGAACTTCTCTAAATGTTTTAAACCAGGTCCGCTGTGATTTTGCAAATCGGCGGGAATTTTTCTTTATAAGCTCAACGGCCTCGTCGAGAGTAGTTTTGCCGTTTAAGTAGTCAATTATTTCCGCATAGCCGATGGCACATCGTGCCTGCATACTCAACGGTTTGTTTTCAGCCAGCAGGGATTTGACCTCGTCAACGAGGCCGGCTTCAATCATATTTTTTGCCCGCTGATTTATCCTGTTGTTCTCAACCGTCTTTTCTCTGCGCAGGCCGATGATTGTCCATTTGTGGCCGGCGGCGGGTATTTGCCACTGCTGCTGGAAACCTGAAATCGGTTTGCCGGTCAGTTCATAAACCTCCATCGCACGAATTATGCGTTTAAGGTCGTTGGCGTGAATTTTCCGGGCGGCGGCAGGGTCAATTTCAACCAACTGCTTATATAACGTTTCCAGCCCTTCAGCCTGCGCACGCTGTTTGAGACGCAGACGGATTTGCTCATCTCTTGCAGGGCCATCGAAAAGGCCGTACAGCAGGGCTTTTATGTAAAGGGCTGTGCCGCCGACAGCGATTACCGGCTTGTTGCGGCTTTTTATCTGGTCGATGGCGGCGCCGGCCAGTTCGAGAAATCTGCCTACGCTGAATGATTCACTTGGCTCAACAATATCTATCAAATGATAATTGATTCGCCGGCGGGCATCTTCGGAAGGCTTGGCTGTGCCGATGTTCATCCGCCGATACACCTTCATCGAATCGATGCTGAGTATTTCTCCGCCGAGGAGTTCTGCCAAATTGAGGGCCAGCCGGCCTTTGCCGGAGGCGGTAACGCCGAGAATCAAAATCATACCGACATTCATAATTTTTTTCAGGAAACCTCCAAAAGAGTATATAATAGTAAAATTACGGAATTTAGTGAACCCTGATGTTGTCGGAATTTTGGAAATGTCAGATAGCGATTTTGATACCGGATTACGGCAGAAGATAACATTAGTGAACAATACGCTGCGAAGGCTTCTGGCCCAGCAGGCCTCTGCCGACAAAGACATTGCCAAGGCCATTAAATATACGATTGAAGCGCCGGGCAAGCGTATTCGGTCGGCGATGGTATTGTGGTGTTGCGAGCTTGTCGGCGGGAGGATAAATCGGAATGCGAAGATGGCGGCGGCGGCGATTGAAATGGTGCATACGTATTCGCTCGTCCACGATGATTTGCCGGCGATGGACAATGACGATTTTCGGCGGGGACTGCCCACCTGTCATAAGGCTTTTGACGAGGCAACGGCGATACTGGCCGGCGATGCCCTGCTGACGCTTGCCTTTGAAATTCTGGCGAAGAAGATAAATGAACCTGATATTGCGGTAAGGCTGATTGGCGAACTGGCGGAGGCTGTGGGGCCTGCGGGTATGATTGCCGGTCAGATGGCAGACTTGAGAGCTGAAAAAATTAAGGGCAACAGAAAACTTCTTGAACATATACAAACGAATAAAACGGCCAAGCTGTTTCGATGTGCGGCTGCAATGGGAGCCATCTGCGGCGGAGCGACGAGCGATGAATTTAACTGCCTGTGCAAATACGGCCTGAAAATCGGGCTGGGATTTCAGATAGCTGATGATATTCTCGATGTGTGCGGGTCGAGTGGGCATATCGGCAAAACAGCCGGCAAGGACGCAAAGGCCGCCAAATGCACTTACCCTGCGGTGTTAGGGCTGAAAAAGTCGCGTGAGCTGGAAAAAAAGCTGGCGAATGAGGCGCTGGCGGCTTTAAAGCCCTTCGGCGCAAAAGCCGGGCCGCTTAGACAACTCGTTGCAGCTTTGCTGGGAAGAACAAGATGAGCAAATTACTGGCACAGATAAATAGTCCCGATGACCTGAAGAAGCTGCCGGTCGGTCAGTTGAAGGCGCTGGCCGGTGAGGTGCGGCAGCTTATTCTGGAAACGGTGAGCAAGACCGGCGGACACCTTGCCAGCAGCTTAGGCGTGGTGGAGCTTACCCTTGCGCTGCACTATGCGTTCGATTTTAAGAAAGACAAGCTCCTGTGGGACGTCGGCCATCAGTGTTATGCGCACAAGATAATCACCGGCAGAAAAGACACGTTCAGCCGGCTTCGCCAGGCGGATGGCCCCAGCGGCTTTCCCAACCCGGAGGAAAGCATATACGACCAGTTTTCTGTCGGTCACGCCGGCACTTCAATAGCCACGGCAATTGGGATGGCACTGGGACAGATTCAGATACAAAGAGATGATAAAATTGTGGCGATGGTCGGCGATGCCAGTATTGTCAACGGCGTTTCTTTCGAGGCGCTCAACAGCCTGGGCCTGGTCAAAAGGCAGTTGCTTATTGTGCTGAACGACAATTCGATGGCGATAGACCCGACTGCCGGTGCGCTGGCGAGATATTTCTCAAAGATTCGCTTAAGCCATACATACGAGGATTTGGTCAAAACCACCAACAACATTCTTGAACATCTGCCGGTGATAGGCAAGGGCGTTGAGGACGCAATCGAGAGGATAAAGAAAAGCATACGAATGGTTTTGCCGCCGAGCCAGATTTTCGAGAGTCTGAATATTCCGTATTTTGGCCCTGTTGACGGGCACGATATAGAGTCGCTTGTGCAGTTGTTCGGCGCACTGACGCATTTACATCATCCTGCCATTCTGCACGTTTACACAAAGAAAGGCGAGGGATTTCAGCCTGCCGGCGAGTACCCAAGCAGATTTCACTCAACCGGCCCATTCGAGATGAACGGAAATGCCACAGAACCGCCTTCTGCGGCGGCAGGGCGAACGTTTACAGATGCGTTCAGCGAACATCTGGCGAAACTGGCAGAGAAAGACAATCGGATTATCGCTATAACCTCGGCAATGTGCGACGGCACGGGACTCAGCGAATTTCGCAAAAAATTCAGTAACCGTTTTTACGATGTCGGCATAGCGGAAAGTGCCGCAGTGGATGTCGCAGCAGGCCTGGCAAAGAGCGGGCTAAGGCCGGTGGTCTGCATCTATTCGACCTTTCTGCAGCGAAGCTTCGACCAGATATTTCAGGAGGTGGCTTTGCAAAATCTGCCGGTGGTTTTCTGCATCGACAGAGCAGGTCTTGTCGGCGCCGATGGCCCCACACATCACGGCGTAATGGATATTGGTTTCCTGCGAATGATGCCGAATATGGTGCTGACGGCCCCTGCCGATGAGACTGAGATGAAACTGGCCCTCGAATTTGCCTTTAACGCAGATAAACCCGTTGCAATCAGGTATCCCAAAGACAAAGTGCCGGATTTTCAAATTGCCGGTTTACAATCACCTTTTGAGCTGGGGAGAAGTGTGGTCGTCAGAAAAGGCGAGAAGTCATCTGTTGTGATTGTTTCTTATGGTGCGGTTTTGGCAGAGGCGCTAAAAGCCGCCGATATTTTGGCGCAAGACGGTATTGAGGTAGATGTTATAAATGCCCGATTCGCCTGCCCTGTCGATGAAAAAATGATTTCCGCTCTGGGTGGCTACAAACGTATTATAACGGTGGAAGACCATTATATCGATTGCGGTTTCGGCTCGGCGGTTCTTGAGGCGGCGGTGGCGCTGGGAGGCGGGATAAAAAAACCGATAGTAACGCTTGGCGTGCCGGGCAGATTTATCAAGCATAACTCACGAAGCGCACAGCTTATGGAGGCAGGCATAAGTGCCGAGCAAATAGCAAAGGCGATAAAATAAGTAGCGACCAAGTAAGGAACTTGCGAGTATGAAAAAAGAGAAAACGGTAATTATTGGGAAAAGAATAGAAATCAAAGGTTGTATGAAACGCAATGCAATCGTGCGAAAGGTCGTTAATACATTTATCCAAACAGAATACAAAAAGAAAGGCAAAGGCATAGCGTTCGAATATCCAGTGGAAAAAGTATTCCAGAAACCACTTTTTATTGCCAGACCGGGGCATAAGAAAAATTTCGATTTTAAAGTAAAAATAGTTAAGGAATACGGGCTTGGGGAAGGCAGTCACAGGGAAATAGCCGAAGACCTGAGAAATAAAAGACAGGAAGACCCGATAAAATTCGCCCATTTGCTGGACGCACTGACTGAAATATACAACTGTTCGGAAAATGACGTTGATAAAATACTGAAAAAATATGCAACCTTGAACAAATCATTTAAAAGGGGGGCAAAAGCAGAATCCCTTCTGAAGGTCATAAAATGGTTGTTCATTATGGAAGACATTGTATATTGGGATAATGAAGGCCGTGCTTTTTTGTTTAACTTTCTTAGGTATGTGGCGGAAGAGACCGATGGTGATAGACTTGCGGAGGCGGTGGAAAAAGTGAAAAACCCTGAAAGATTGAAAAGTTTTATGAAAAAGAGCGGTATCGAATGGATGCCAGGTAAATAGGAAGCAAATTTGATGACCATAGAAAGCTATTCAAACAAAATTTTCCTGAAAGATATTATGGAACTCCTGCGGGAACTGCCGGATAAATGCGTTGATATAGTTTACGGTGACCCGGATTACAATGTGGGTATAAAATACGGCGACAAAACTTACACCAGGAATTTCGATGAATATATCCAATGGTATATCGAACTGGCAAAGGAATCTTTAAGGGTTCTCAAGGATACCGGAAATATGTTCCTGATGAACTACCCTAAACAGAATGCGTATTTGCGAGCCAAATATTTGGACAAAGCCTGTTACGAAGTTTCGGATTATGTCTGGATATACAATACAAATGTAGGCCATTCACCCAACCGCTTTACAACTGCCCACAGAAGCGTATTGCATTGCAGAAAAACGGAAAACAACAACTTCTACAAAGAAAATGTGGCTGTCCCTTATAAAAACCCGACGGACAAACGGATTTTGCAAAATCTGGCTAATGGTTCAAGAGGAAGAATGCCTTATGACTGGTTTTATTTCGACCTGGTAAAGAACGTAAGCAAAGAGAAAACCTTCCACTCCTGCCAGATACCGCAGAAACTTTCGGAGATGTTGATTAAATCCTGCACTATGCCCGGCGATGTTGTTCTGGTTCTTTTCGGCGGCAGCGGTTCTGAAATAGAGGTGTGCAAAGTTCTTGAGCGGCAATACATATCAGCAGAGATAGACAAAAAATATCATAAAATGATAACTGACCGGCTGAACAGAGGGAAAATCGACGAAAAATACCGTCTAAAAATGAAAAAATATGACGAAAAGAACACACAGGCACAACTCACATTTTTTGCGGAACAGGAAGAATACATATCAAGCAAGTAAAATAGGCAGGCATAAGTGCCGATAAAATAGCTGAGAAGATAAGAGAATTGAAAATGTAGCCTTCTCTGAAGGTATTTTTCTATGGACAAAACCTTACCCAGACTGGTGGTTTTCAGCGACCCGAAAAAAGGGCAGGCCGCAGATGTGGTCAGGCACTTCAGGGATTTTGTGAAGGGCAGGGCCCGTATAATTGCGACCTGCAATATTGATGACTGCACCGCAGATGTTCTGAAGAAGGCTGATTTTGCGGTTGTTTTCGGCGGTGACGGCAGCATCATATCAGCCGCAAGGCATCTGAGCCGCAGTAATGTGCCTGTGATAGGCGTTAATCTCGGCAAACTCGGATTTTTGGCGGAATTCAGCTACGATGAACTTAAGAAATGTTTCGACAGTATAATATTAGGGAAAGCATCCATAGAAAAACGGATGATGCTTAGCTGTAAGGTTTGCAGCGGTAACAAGGTCAAGCTTACATCGTCGGCATTGAACGATGTTTTCATCGCAGCCGGCCCGCCATTTAGAATGGTTGAGCTAAAGGTTCTGGTAGACGGCCAGCCGCTGGCAGGCTGCATAAGTGACGGTTTGGTTATTTCAACGCCGACCGGGTCGACAGCTTATAACCTGTCCGCAGGAGGCCCGATACTGTCCGGCAAGATGGAAGCGATGGTTGTCGCGCCGCTTTGCCCGCATTCGCTGAGTTTCAGACCCATAGTTATAAGCGCCGGCAGCACGGTGGAAATTTTAGGCGTCCGCGTCAATAAAGGGACTACCGTTTCGGTAGACGGGCAGATTTCGATGAAGCTGTCGGCCGGCGATGTTGTGAAAGTCGAGAGAGACAAAGGTATCTTTCTTATTGTGAATAACCCTCTCCGGACAGAATGGGACACGCTGGCCACAAAGTTAAACTGGGCGGAAAAACCGAAATACAGAAAGTAAATCGCATCTTCCAAATGGACTCGATGCAAAAAAAATACGGCGAGAAATTATCGCCGCTGAAAAACCGGCAGCGGATGTGGAAACTGTGCATTTTGTTGTGCCTGGCATTCTCATCTGTTGCCTGGGCGATTGGCAGCGGAGGCGTCCGGGGAACAGCCCCGGCCGGCAGCGGTCGCACCAGACTGACACGCAGCCCCAATCCAATGGATACCAGCACCAATCTTATAGTTACCGGCAATGTTACCGCCGGCAAGAGTTTTCAGGGAGTCGTTCCTTACCAGGCATCCACATCTTTCAGCGGGCCTATGGGTTCATCGGCTCTTGATTCATTTATCAGGGATTCAGCCGGTTCAGAAAGCTTTGGCCGTCCCGCCGGTCAATCTGTGCCATATTACTCTGCTACACGGTCTATAACCACCACGCTGCCGGGTTCTCGCGGCGGTGTTTTTATGCCGCAGGGCGAAACGTTCGGCAGCAATTATCCTGCTGGCAGACTGCCGGACCAGGTGATATTAACTCAGCCTGCCGGTGGCGTTGCCTCTACGCAATACAAACATTTTGTTTCATCGCCTTATTATCACCCGCCTGTCCTGCCGCCCAATCGGCCGATGTCGATGACAACAGAGGAAATGGAAAAGATGATTTCAAGCGACGCTGAAAGGTATTCGCGGAATATAAATCTTCCGCCGACCGGGGTCGGCGACGAACAGCAACAGGAACAGATTGGGCAGTTGAAGAACGACCTCGGGCAGGCAGGCAAAAAGGTGTCTGAACTAAAACAGAGCCTTGCAAAAGAGCTGTCTGCCCCAAAGGGGCTGAGCAAAGAGGGTTTGCAACCCTTTGAAAAAGTTCAGGCTCAGGCGCCGAAACAAAAGACCACTAAAAAGGAACAGGCCGACGTTTTTGAGCAAATGAAGCAGCAACTCGAAGATTTTAAGAAAAGCTTTGAATCCGAGCAGGCCGGAAAAACTACAAAACAGCCTGCAAAACCTTCCGTTGACACAAATGAGCCCGGCAGGCGAGAGGAAAAGGAGACAAAGCCGCCCGAAGAAGGCGCCCCTAAGGAGGAAATCGCGGTTGATAAAATTTCCCCTGTTGACCTGTCCGTCAAGGCAAAGGGCATTTTGGGTGAGCATAATAGTTTTGCTTCCTTTGCAAAGGACAAATTCAATCAGCACGTCAAGACGGCTGAAAATTATATGAAGCAGGGCCAGTATTACCGAGCGGCGGACGCCTATACGCTTGCCTCTTATTATAAGCCGGAAGACCCGCTTGCTTACGCCGGCAAAAGTTATGCCCTGTTTGCCGCCGGCGAGTATATGAGCAGCTCTCTGTTTCTTTCGAGGGCGCTGGAGATTTTTCCCGAATATGCGCTGTTTAAAATCAATCTTGAAACTATGATAGGCGACAGGGACAGGCTCGAAAGCAGAATAGTTGAAGTTGAGCAGCGGTTGGAAAAAAGCAATGCGCCGGAGCTGCAATTTTTGCTGGCCTATGTTTATTATCAATTAGGCAGAACCGAGGCGGCTAAAAAGGCGATTGACGAAGCATACCTGATGATGCCCCAGTGGCCGGCGGCGAAAATTCTCAAGAAGGTCTTGGACGAAAAATAGCGCATACCCTGCACGCTACAGTTATGGACAATTCAGAACCATTCCTGGAAACACATAACATCTTCGCTCAGGACGGCCCTGTTGCGACCTCTTTTTCCGGTTTTGAGTATCGGCCGCAGCAGATTGAAATGGCCGATGCGGTCGAGGCGGCGATTCTTAATGGCCGGCACTTGGCAGTCGAGGCCGGCACAGGAGTCGGCAAAAGTTTCGCATATCTGGCGCCGGCTGTCGAAGCAGTTCGCCGGCGTTTGGGTAAGGTGCTTATCAGCACTTTCACCATTACATTACAGGAACAACTGATAAACAAAGACATTCCTTTTCTGGCGCGGTGCCTGCCGCACCAGTTCTCAGCAGTCCTGGCCAAGGGCAGAAATAACTACCTTTGCAGACGCAGGCTTGAGTTTGCGCTGCGCAGACAAAAAGGGTTGTTCGATGAAACCGGCTCAACCCTTGCGGCGATAAAAGACTGGGCCGACAGAACAGGGGACGGTTCATTGAGTGATATTCCGTTTTTGCCCAAAGGCTCCGTCTGGGACGCGGTCAACAGCGATTACGGCAACTGCAGGGCCAGGAAATGCCCGCATTTTCGCGCCTGCTTTTACTGGCGGGCAAGGCGACAACTGGAAACAGCCGATATTATCGTCGCAAACCACGCCCTTATGTTCAGCGACCTGGTTTTGAAAGAACAGGGAGCTTCTGTCCTGCCGGATTATCGATATGTCATTATAGACGAGGCACACAATATCGAGCACGTCGCCGAGGAACATTTCGGCATAGACATCAGCAATTACAGGGTCAAATTTCTGCTTGACGGTCTTTATAATCCGCGAACGCACAAAGGCCTTCTGGCATACACCAACGCCCATAAAGCTATTGACATAGTAATCCAGACGGCAAAGGAGGCGAAAACCTTTTTCAGCAAAGTCAAAGACTGGTATGAAGAAACAAAGGGACACACCGGCGGCAGATGCGAGAAAGGCTTTGTTGATGATACCATATCGGGACATCTGAAAAATCTGCGATTGGAATTAAACAGGATGGTAAAAGAGGCCGGCGACGACGATGAAAAACTGGAGGTCGCCAGGTTTGCCGACCGCTGCGAGGTCCTGTCGCAGGATTTGAATAACTTTCTGACGCACAGCAAAAGCGATTGCGTCTACTGGGTCGAGGCGGATGGCGATGAAAGAGCCGGAGTTCGCCTGAAAAGTGCGCCGATAAATGTCGGGCCGGATGTGAAAAGATGCCTGTTCGACAAATATAAATCGGTCATACTGACAAGCGCCACTTTAAGCTGCGGCTCAAGAGCAGATAAAAGCGGCTTTAGCTTTTTTGCAGGCCGAATCGGCTTAGACAATTTTGATGCTATTAAACTCGGCTCGCCGTTCGACTACGAAAGGCAGGCCAAAATCTATATTGAAAAAGACCTGCCGGAACCGAATAACGACAAGTTTGCCGGTGCCGCTGCTGAAGTTTTGAAAAAATACATACTTCAAACACAGGGCAGGGCCTTTGTGCTTTTCACCAGTTATACAATGCTTGAAGAAATCGCCGACAAAATTGCCGGCTGGCTCGATGAGAACGATATTAAGCTGCTCCAGCAGGGCAGCGGTGTCGACAGAACGGTGCTTTTGAAGCATTTCCGCTCCGGCGACAGAAATGTGCTGTTCGGCACAGATAGTTTCTGGCAGGGCGTCGACGTTCCCGGAGAGGCGCTCAGCAATGTGATTATCGTTCGGTTGCCCTTTGCAGTCCCGGATAAGCCGCTGCTTGCCGGCAGATTGCAGCAGATAAGAGATAACGGCGGCAATCCCTTCTATGATTATCAGTTGCCGTCGGCGATTATCAAATTCAAGCAGGGCTTTGGCCGGCTGATTCGCAGCAAAACCGACACCGGCATCGTGGTCATTCTCGACAGCAGGATAATCACCAAATCCTACGGCGCAGAGTTTCTTTCAGCTATACCAAAATGCCGGGTAGAGATTGTTTCTGCGGAAGATTAGAAATCTTTTTTCCAGCCGTCAGGGGTGCCATACAAACAAACAATATTTAACACTGGCGAACGTGAAATGCCGCCGGGATTGATGCCGGGACGGCCTTCAGGAACAGGGATATTCAGCCGGGCAAAATATTCCTGCCAGGGCGGGAAAATGATGCCCGTATCCGGGTCTTTGAAGGTCATCGGCTGCAATGTGAATACCGGCTTATTATCATTGGCCCGCAGGAACGCTTCGTAAACAAGTTCCGAACAATAATAGGCATCGTTGTTAATAACAAAACCCTTATCGTAAGGTTTTCCTTTCAAAGCAGACGCATTCTTTATCGCAGATGGTATAAGGCGGGCAAAGGCAGGCTTCAGCCGTCCGACGGCGACCTTTGGCTGGCTTTCAGCATCGAAACTTTTGTTGAGAAAATCCTCTAATGGCGTGGCATGAACGCCGCTTGAGACGGCCTCAATTACGATAAAACTATCATTGCCGTCTTTTGCAACGATGCCGACGTGCGTAAATTTTGCCCCGTTGTATCCTGTTGTAACCTTTTCGATAGCATCGCAAAGCGGCCCGCAGTCGAGGTCCTGGAAAAGCAAATCCCCCTCTTGCAATGTGAAGGCGATGTTTTTACCCGATATGCCCAGCCTGCATCCTGCAGCCAGCAAACAAATGACAAGTAAAACGACTGGTTTTTTCACACTAATCGGATACTCAGCCGGAACTAATTAAATACAACGAACCAGCCCCAAAATCAGGGCTGGTTCGTTTTTTTGCAGTTACGTTTTGGACTGTATCGGCTTAGTAACGGCGCCTATCGTCGCCGCCGTCTCTGCCGCCACCGAAGCGACCGCCTCGACCGCCTCGACCACCACCGCCGCCACCACCGCCACCACCGCCGGGACGACGCTCAGTTCTGGGACGAGCTTCGCTGACTCGCACAGAACGGCCGTTCAGGTCTTGTCCGTTCATTTTATTGAGAGCCTCCTGCGCTTCATCCTTGGAGGGCATTTCTACAAACCCAAATCCCCTCGACTCGCCGCTGAACTTGTCCTTAATTATAGTGGCGGACGTTACTTGGCCAAAGGCCTCAAAAGCTGAACGCAGCTCGTCCTCGGTTGTGGTGCTTGATAGATTACCTACATAAATATTCATTCTGTTCTCCTAATACTTTTTACGTTAACTTTATGCCGGAATACCGGCCGACGATAATTGCTTGTGTTATTGCGGGTCTTTCCTGCTGCTGTTTAACAGGCGGGATTTTGAGCTTTTCTTCCTTTCCTGATTTTACTTTGTACTGTGCTTAATCTGAAGCACAAATTTCTATTTGGGTGGTATTGTAACCGCAAGCGGCAACTAAATCCAGCTTTTTTTAAAATTTTTTTAACGATTTTTGAAACGTAAGATAGCTGAAAAACACATTTTTTACCCGCAAAACAGATGGTGGGCGTTAGGGTGCGAGAAAAGCGTCTGCATCGTTGGCCGGCATTTCACAGCCGCGGTAAACATTGGTGTTTTGGAGCGTAAATATATCGTCTCTTGCAGGTCCCAGCCTCCGGGCCCCCACAAATTCGACCCTGCCGTCGCCAAAAAGGACGTTTTGGCCGCTGCGATTGTGGTTGGCGCTATTGGCGCTTAATTGAACCTCATCGGGCCTGAGCGTAAGCGATTTGGAATAGTCCTGCGGCAATTTTTCAAAAAGCGGGTTCAAATCGGACATTAAAACCTTTTGGCTGTTTAAGCTGCTTACGCTTTCCGCTTTGGGAGGCATCAGCCTGAAACTGTAAGTCACGGATTTTCTGGAAGGAAAATCGGAGAGGTCTTTTGATTTTGAAGGGTCAAATTGCGATATTTGAGCGTCTTTGGTGGCCTGACAGACAAAATCGGTCGGTTTGGCGTAATTGCCTTTTACTAAAAGCCACATATGCCGGGTATTGGAATGGTTTTCCTGGCCCGGACAGCCTACTTTCCACCAGGGTGAGCCTTCTGCGGTGGCAACAGCCGGCAGTTTGCCGTCGTTGTCTGCGGAGTAGTTGTTCATCCCCTGCCAGATATTAGACAATTGCATTTGACACAACTGCTGAGAGTATTTCTGGCGGGCAACTTTCGTTATGATATTGAGCGTGATAATCGCCGCACCGCCGACAATCATAAAAATCGCTGCCATTGCAAGCCTTCGGCCTACACTAAACCAAAGGCTGGTTTTAGCCGGTTCGGCCCGGTTTTGCTCGGCGGCAATAAGCTCGTGAAGCTTCGTCCGGCCTGCACGGGCAAGGCTGTTCAGCCTCCAAATAGTATGCTCCGCTAAATCATCAGGGCAGGATTCCGGTTTGATACTGTCAAGCGGGGCCAGTGATGCTTTAAGTTTTAGATATAATTCTGAGGCTTCTTTATTTGATGATATTAACTGCGCAGCCTCAACCGTTTCCTCCGCAGACGTCAGTCCGATGCAATAATCAAAGAGTAATTGTTTCTGCTGGTTATTCAACGGCGTCATTTGTGTTTTTTACTCCTCATAAAAGCTATCCAGTCTTTGGCGAAACGATTTACGGCTGTATGTAGTCGGCTTTTAACAGTGCCGATAGGTATACTTAAAATGTCAGTCATTTGTTTGTAAGAAAATTTGTTAAAATATGCCAAAATCAGGATTTCTCTCAGATTATCCGGCATATTCGCTATAATCTGTCTTACCTGGGTGGCAATCTCGTTTTCCGCCATTTCTTCGTAAGGGACTGAAGTAATTGAGGTTATGTTATTTATAGCCTCGTCGAAAGACATATCCTCGGCATCGGCCATAGAGCCGATAGTAATGGCGGCGGAGCGATGCTGCCTTCGCAGGGCGTCTTTGGCCTTATTGGCGGCAATGGTAAAAAGCCAGGGGCGGAGCGGGCGATTGACGTCGAAACTTTCCCTGCTGGAAAAAAGCTGGAGGAAGGTTTCCTGAAAGACGTCCTCGATAAGGTCGCGGTCGTTGAGGAACTGGCGCAAAAAGGTATAAAGACTGTCTTTGTAACGAGTTACAATCTCCCGAAAGGCGGACTCGTCACCGGCCATAAAGCGGGAGAGAAGCTCGGCGCCAGTGTGTTTTTCGAGGGGTGAATCCATAGCAAATCTTTCAAAAAGTTATAGATAACAACAGTATTATAAATGATTTAGAGGCAAAAGCTAACTCTTTGTTCCAATAAAATTTTGGCCGGAGGGATGCAAGGAGGTTTTGGTAAAATGGGCTGAATTTGGCGATTGCAGGGGGCGGGAAAAATTTTTCGTGTTTTGTCTCGAATTAGCGCCAATTGTCTCGAATTGCTCTCGAATAGTACTCGAAATGCTCTCGAAATAGCGCCAATAGTGCGCCAAATTGCTTGAATTGTACTGAATTTGGGGGTCTGTTTTTTGTAAGTAATTATTTGACAAAGAGTTAGATGTTTGCGACGGTCGGATTTCAGCAAAAAAATCCTAAATCCGAATATCTAAATCCTAAGCAAATTCTAATGGCCGAAATTTTAATGACCAAAACAAATCTACCATAGCACACTTTGCTCCTAATGTGGGGATATAGAGTCCCCTATAATTGGGCGGAGATGCGCATTTGGGTTGACCCTACTTCGCCCTGCGGGCTACGAAGGGCAGGCAAAAAAGAGATAAGTTGTTATGGGATAAGGAGTAAGGGGATTTGAAAATTTTTTGCGATTTTGGGATTTTCTTTGTCAGACCCCTGCGGTTTTGATTGATTCGTCGTGCTGGGCGCGAGCGGCGGGGCAAAGTAAATTAGATATCAAAGTCCAAAAATAAAAAACCACATTTTCTTGACTATACGCCAACACAACAATATAGTTGTGTGTAGATGATACCTAAGTTTGTAGATATTGGCGGGCCGTGGAATGTTCTACCTCCCGGAGTGCATGATGCAACACTCGAGGAGGTAGAAACTCGTTTCGCAACCTCTGACCATAGGAAACGCCTTTTTTCCGGATTTAGAAATGGAGTAATGGCTTTGCGCAAAGCTGGATGTCGTAAAGTTTTTCTCGACGGCAGTTTTGTTACGGAAAAACCTATACCTAGAGACTTTGATGTATGCTGGGACTCCACAGGGGTAGACCCTGCAAAATTAGACCCTGTTTTGCTTGACTTTAGTAACAGACGTAAAAAACAAAAAGGGTGCTTCCACGGCGAATTTTTCCCAGCAAATTTGCCTGCAGATGGGAAACATTTCTTCTTTGATTTTTTTCAAATTGATAAATATACGGGAAACATGAAAGGTATTATTTGTATACGTTTTTCAAAGAATTGAGGGAAGAGGATATTATTATGATAACAAACGAGCGACAGTATCGAATCACAAGTACCCAATTAGAAAAGCTCAAAACGGCAATTGACACTTTTGATATCAAGGCAGCTATTGAACGAACAAAATCGAAAATTCTTGCGAAGGCAGAAATAGAGGCACTGCGTAGTGAATACGAAAACCTTTCTATGCAACTTCAGGAATATGAAACATTAAAATCTGGGAGCGTTGAAATACTGAAAGAATCTACTTTGCAAGAATTGCCAATAATTCTTATCAAAGCGCGTATTGCTAAAGGTTGGTCGCAACGTCAACTTGCAGATACCCTCGGTTTGAAGGAACAACAGATACAGAGATATGAGGCAGAAGAATATGCTTCTGCGAATTTGCCTCGACTTGCTGAAGTGGCAAAAGCGCTTGGCCTAAACATAAGTGAAGTTGCCGAATTCAAATCACCGTTGCAAATATCTCTTGATATAAAAAAAGATGGTTTAGATTGGAATCTATTTCCTGTTAAGGAAATGTATCTTCGAAATTGGTTTGAAGGATTTTACGGCTCTTTAGAGGATGCTGTGGCAAACTCCGAGGAACTAGTGAAGAAATTCTTTGAAGCTTCTATTGGCGATTCGATGCGTGTGGCCTTGCGCCAACGTGCACGTCTAGGGAGTTCGATAAACCCGTATGCTCTTATTGCTTGGGAGTGCCGTATTATATTTATTGCTAAGGGTATTTCTGAAAAAGATAAGACAGCAAACAAATATAAACATAAGGACATAACTGATGAATGGCTGGCCAAACTTGCTTACTTAAGCCGGGAAAAAGATGGGCCATTAAAAGCTAAAGAATACTTAAAAGATTCTGGAATCCGTTTGATTATTGAATCTCATCTCCCCCAAACTCATTTGGATGGGGCAGCATTGTTGCTTTCTGATGGACCAGTGATTGGAATGACGTTACGTTACGACAGGCTTGATAATTTCTGGTTTGTTCTTTTTCACGAGCTTGTCCATATAATGAAACATCTACACAAGGGAGATATAGAAAGCATATTCGACGACCTTGATGTGAAAGCGGAGGATATCGAACAAGAAGCAGATAAGCAGGCGGGTGAATTTCTTGTACCTGAAGAAAAATGGGAGACAGCCTTGGCCCGGTACGTTCAAAGCAAAGAATCCATCATGGCTTTAGCGAATGAACTGAATATAAATCCTGCAATAGTTGCAGGCAAGATAAGAAGAGAAGCAAACAATTATATTATTATGAAAGATATGGTTGGACAAGGCGAAGTAAGAAAGCTGTTTCCAGAAGTTATTTTTTCTTAGTGAAGGAGAATATAATGAATTTTGATTATCACCACTATGTACCATGCCTGAGATGGAAACAAGGAGAGTGTCAAGCCGTGTCAGTATTATCTGATACGATAAAAAATGTGTTTACGCCAATAATTGAAGCCCCCGGGAAAGGATATGATTTTGCAGCAAAAAAAGAAAAGAAAACAATAGATGAACTGCTGGCTCCTTTTGCAAAGCGGGTTCTTAAAAATTGGGGGAAACTGTCCTGTATGGTTGACTTGCGCCTGATCAAAGATGCTGAAAGAATGGCAAATGGGATTCATCCCGTTCGCTTTGTATTTCATGAACTTAGAATGTTGGATTGCCAAGCTATACCAGTAACAAGTCTTATCAGAGATGCAGAATATCAGCAAGAAATTAAAGCGGCTTTAGCCAAAGATAAAAATGGTGTTTGTCTAAGAATAACTATAGAGCAAGCTGCGAAAAGTACGTTTAAGGCAGAAGCAGACTCATTATTGTCAACATTGGAAATTCCACCTGCTGGATGTGATTTTATTTTAGATTTAGGTGCGCCAAATTTTGTTCCTATTGAAGGATTCGTAAAAATCATTAAAAGCATTACGACCAACTTGCCCTATTTAAATAACTGGAGAACATTTACTATTTTGGGCACATCTTTCCCTGAATCAATGGGCAGTATCAAAAAGGGGGGAGAAATTGTTCCTCGCAATGAATGGCAGCTATACAAAATATTGGCTAATAATTTTAAAAAAGCAGGAATACGACTCCCCACCTTTGGTGATTATGCCATAAATCACCCTAAAGAAGTTGAACTTGATTGGAGAGTCGTAAGATCTTCTGCTACAATAAGGTATACTATTAATGACGGTTGGTATATTGTAAAAGGAGAAAATATTAGAGATTACGGCTGTGGGCAATATCACGAACTTAGCCAAAAGGTATTGGCTTCACGTTATTATTACGGACCGGCCTTTTCATGGGGGGATGGTTATATCCAGACATGTTCAAACAAAAACGCCAAAACCGGCAATCTTTCTACATGGCGGCAGGTCGGGACAAATCATCACATTGTAAAGGTAATTCAGGACATCGCCAGTTTTTACGCTTCTTAAAATATTCTCTGATGAATTTTCGTAGTTTACAAATATTTAGTGTGTTTACCAGATACTCATATAGTACTGCACGCGGCTGACGAAGTATTCTTGGTGGCAATTTTTTCTGCCGTAATATTTCTTCTGCTTCATTACGCCATAACAATCGTGCTATAGATATTGGATTGATGTTTTTATTTGTCTGAGCATTACGAATTATATCGAAATTTACGGCGCCTCTCGGGCCTCTTGTAGATACTATCACCCCCCACCATTGAGGGATGTAATTTTGGATAGAATGGATATGACGGTCACCAACAACTATGGAAATTTTGTC
>Ga0315294_10002209_pt1 | contig 21293 bp, 21 predicted proteins | sample YL17G13_40_MG_FD_203626 | JGI IMG/M metagenome (GOLD analysis project Ga0315294, IMG submission 203626) | Sediment microbial communities from Yellowstone Lake, YNP, Wyoming, USA - YL17G13_40 | ecosystem: Environmental > Aquatic > Freshwater > Lake > Sediment | place: USA: Wyoming | collected...
CAGGACAGCTCGGGTTGGACGCCCCGGGCCGGCTGTCGACAGCCGGCCCGGGGCTCCGTCCCTTCCCCGTTGGCCTGCTCACGGCCATCTGCCAAGTTGGGTCGCAGGTGGCCGCCAGTCAGGTTGCTCCGGCGGACTTACTTCGGCGCTAGTGCCCCGCAGCAGTCGGGGGCTCGCCGTTCTCCCCGGGGGTGGCGAAGCCATACACCGCGCAACACCCGGTCTCCTCCCGCACCCTCATCGCCTCGGGGAAGGCATCCTCCCTCTCCGCCCAATAGGATAGGATCTTGTCCATCTCTTTATCACCCCCTTTCTGCCCGTGTACTAATGCGTCGGGCCCGCAACGCATCCTCAATAAGGTGACAAAGGATTCAGGGGTTCTCTATCTCCACAACCATGCTGTCGCTGGCCATGTGGTCATGGTGGTCGCAGCAGGCCACGCTCAGGACATGCATCCCGCTCGGGATATTGCGCGTGTCCCAGTCCCAGGTAGCGACCGCGCCCACATCCTTGTCCTCGTGGAGAAGATAGTAATCAACGTAGTACCGTGCGGAATGACCCACCTCCCGGCCGTAGCCGCGGGCTTCTTCGGCGACCCGAGACACAATCTGGCAGGTCCCTGTAATTTTCGCCGTGGGAGAAGGCGCCTCGATGCTCACCTTGAGCTGATGGCATTTGTCCACTTCGTGCAAGGTGTGGGCATGGGCCCGTCCGTGGCCGTGAGCAATCATGTCCTCGTGGTGAAGCTCCTTGTCCAGGGGCAGGTCCTCCCGTCGCACAGTGCCCCGTAGGGGCTGGGCCTGCACAGTGGCACAATAGAGGGCCGGATTGAGGACATTGCCGCGCTCATCCTTGCCGTCCCATGCCAGGCTGTGCTCCCCCGCCGACTGAGGTTCCCAGTCCGCCAGGGTACGGATGGCAAGAAACCGTCTTTTCTTGGGCCGGATGAAGACCCGCACGATACCCGGCTGTGCCAAATGATACTGAATTGCTCCCGTTTCCCCGGCATCAGGGTGGAACTGAGCCGGAATGAACTCTAGCTCTTTTACTTCGTCAAAATGGGAAGGGTTGAGAGCTGTCACGCCATGAGTGGTCAAAGGCACACCTCCTTTTCTATGGAGACTTCGCAAGTCCTTAGGCAAGGATAGCAACAATAGCGGTGAGAAAAGAAGGTGAGTTACGTTAGAATTCTGTAAGAAACGGAGCCCTCGGAACTCTAACTCTATTCTTACCCAACTTTCACCTGCTGCCAACCGAAGAAGACCTAGACTGTGGATTGACTGAGGAGAAGACAAGCTCGATGAGGATACGCAGCGAAGACCAGTTTATCCTGGCGTGCTGTCGTAGTCTTGGCAGCCAGCACTTGGCCGAAGAAGTAGCCCCGCTTCTACGAAACGGGCTCTCCTGGGCCAGGCTCGTTGAGTGTGCGAAGAACCAGGGCGTGCCCTCGCTCATTTACTACGTCATAGAAACACAAGAGGACATCCGCAGGCATGTTCCCGCCGAGGCGTGGGAGAAATTGAGAGCCATAGGCATCAATGCGCTGCAGCGGAACCTTCTTCTGGCAAAGGAGCTGGACAAGATTCTGGAGGCTTTTGACCATCGGGGCATTCCTGCGATACCTTTGAAAGGACCCGTGCTCGCCCATACGCTCTATCCTAATCCGGCTATGCGGCTGATGGGCGACCTGGACCTCTGGGTGCGCCAGGAAGAGATACCGGCGGCGCAGAAAGCCCTCGAGGAGAGAGGCTACAGGCGATGGGCCCGCCCCGGGGAAGAGGTGAAAAGGCACCCATTTCATGATATGCTTCTGGTCAAGCCGCCTGTACCAGTGGAGCTGCACTGGCAACCGACGGATACCAGCTTCTTGCCGATAGACACTGGCCAGGTCTGGCAGCGGGCGCGGAGCATTGACTTGAATGGACGGCCGGTTCTGACACTATCTGCGGAAGACAACCTGATTCTGCTTTCCATCCACCTTCTCCGGCATTCCGATAGGGCCTTGCGCCTGCTAGTAGACATAGCAGGGCTACTTAACCGATACGGCTCACAACTGGACTGGAACTGTGTCATTCGGTCGTGCCGCGAGTGGCAGGCGGGGGGTTTCGTCTATCTGGCTCTGGTCAGGGTGAAGAGCCTGTTAGAAGCTCCAGTTCCCGCACAAGCACTAAAAGAGCTGAAGCCCGGCTGGTGGTATCGCTCTTTGGCCGAAGCGCTGGTGGATGACCTCTATTTCCTCTCTCCTCCCTCGCCCAAGGTCAAATACGAAGGTCTAATGCTAGCCTATTGCCTGCTTTTGGGTAGCCCTCGCCGAGTGTTCAAAGCATACCTGTCGCACCTACAAAGGACTTATAGCGCTCGCATACAAGGCAAACTGGCAACAGCAGTCCTCTCGCGCCTTGTTCCCCTGTTTGTAGCCCTGCAAGGGCTGCGCTGGTCCGGGCTGGCCATCATATGCGCCCTGGGGCGGGCTTGGCGAAGAAGGGTTAGCTTCTAGGTAACCACAATAGCCGGTGAGGCTCGGCCCATGATACCCCAGAAGCTCAGCTAGTGGTAAGCCTTATCTCCCAAAAACCGGTCTCGCATCCCAGGTGACAAGCCACCCTTTGCCAGACTCCGGGAGCTAGGCTATGATTTGCCTGAAGGATTCGCCCTCTCACCTCCCCTACTCCTGGCACTACCAGTTCCGACTGGGCCTTAGATTGTGGTAACCGTCTTCCGGCCGGTCACAGGGTTTGGCCGAGGCTTTGTATCAATGGCCCTTGCGGGGTTGTTTTCTCAACAGTTTCTCTACGCGTTGGAACAGCTCCTCAGGACTTACCGGCTTGTCCACATAGTCCTCGGCCTCCGTGGTCAGGGCCTGAGCCACAGAAGTGGTGGTCTCTGCCATCCTTTGGGAGAAGCTGGTGAGGAGCATAACGGGTATTTTTTTCAGTTGGGTGTCCTTCTTCAGCTCCTCGCAGACCATAAAGCCGTCTTTTGTGGGCATAATGATGTCCAAGATGATGAGGTCCGGTTTCTCCTCCCTGGCCTTCTTCAGTCCCTCATCGCCCTTGTAGGCCACGGCCACCTTGTACCGGGATTCCAGAAGCATTTTCGTGGCCTCGACAAAATCCCAGTCATCATCTATCAAGAGGATCTTGGCTTGTTCTGTCATTCCCTTACCCCCTTCCCGAGTTCCAAAGCCTCTCAAACCGTTTGGCCACTAGGCCTAACAAACCGCGCCACGGTATCCAGGAGTTCCTGTGGCGAGATGGGCTTTTCCAGAAAGTCATCGGAGCCCAACTCCATGGCTGTTTCCAGGTAATACCTTCGGCGGGCAAACTCCTCCCTTACCGAGGTGAGGACAATAACAAACATCTGCTCCTTGCAAGGGGCCCACTTCTCTTCGAACTGGAGGTCCTTGAGCACGGCAAATCCATCCTTCCGGGGCATAAGCAAGTCCAGGATTAGCAGCTTGGGCCTCGCCGTCTGAATTTTCACCAGCGCCTCTTCCCCGTCCCTGGCTGTGATCACCGTGTAGCCCCCGGATTCCAGGACCATGGTCAGGGAATCTATGATGTCCGGGTCATCATCAACTACCAGGATTTTGAGCTGTTCCGCCATGGCTCACTCCTTTCCGGCCCGGTTACTCTGAAGATGCAGCGGCGCCGCTTCTGCAGGGTAGCTAGGCCAGGCTCTCCTTGAGAGGCAGCTCCCCGACTCCAGAAACGGCCTCCTCCGACTTTTCCTTGGGGAGGGTGAAAGAGAACTTGCTACCCTGCCCCGTCTCCGGGCTGGGGCTTTCCACCCATATCTTGCCCCCCAGGTATTCCACTATTCTCCGGGCTATGGAAAGCCCCAGCCCCGTCCCCTTGGGCTCCACATTGCTGCCCCGGAAGAATTCCTGGAAGACCCGGGACAGGTCCTGGGGGGGTATGCCCACTCCTGTATCCACCACCTCAAACAGGACGTGCTTTTCCCCATTCCTGACCCTGAGAGTGGCTGTGCCACCCTGGGGTGTATAGTTGACAGCGTTGACCAGGAGGTTCACCAGCACCTGCTGGAGCCGCTTGCTATCGATCCTGACCTCCGGCAAAGCATCGGGAAGTTCAGTTAGGAGCTCCACCCCTTTCTCCCGCGCCAGACTGCCTATCACCTCCAGGGCCGCCTCTATCGTCTTACCTGGGGCCATCTTAATGATTTCCATGGGTATCTGCCCGGCCTCCAGCCGAGATATGTCCACCAGGTCATTGATGAGGGCCACCAGCTCCCGCAGGCGCACGCTGCTCCTTTGCACTATGTTCTTCTGCCTGTCGGTGACGGGGCCGGCAATTCCGGCCGACAGAACACTCAGGTAGCTCTCTACTGCGGCTATGGGCGCTTTGAGGTCGTGCCCCACCATGGCCAGAAAGCGCAGGAGGTATTTCCGGCCTTCCTGTAGCCTTCTCAGTTCCAGTGAGCAAGCTTCGGCCTGACTCTTGAGGTCTCCCACCTGGTTCTCATGCTCTCTGGCCCGGTTCAGGGCAACGGCGCTCAGGTTGGCCACTGCTGCGATGAACTCCATTTCTTCCTCGCTGAAGAAGCGAGGCTGCGAGGTGTATATTCTGAGGATCCCGATGGCCTCGCCCACATGCATGAGAGGGACAGAAAGAATAGAGGCAATCCCCTCCTCCCTGGCAGCCTCCGGATATTCCACCCTGCGGTCATAGGTGGCATCCAATATCAGGACTGCGTTCCCAGCGCATACCTCAGCCATGATGGGGCCCAGCGAGATCCTTCCCTTTTTGAGGTAGCTCTCGCTCAGGCCAAAATCAGCAGCATGGACAAGTTCATCGCTCCCGGGCAATCTCAGCAGGGTCGCACAACCCTTGACTCCAAGGGCTTCTGTTACGGACTTGACGGTAGCCCGCAGCACCTCCTCCGTGGTCAGGGTGGAGTTAACCACCGTGGCGATGTCACTGAGAACCCTGAAGTCACCCATGCTTGCCGAAGACATGATGCCCCCCCCGCTATAGCAGCCCGGCTGCCTCCAGAATAGCCGGAACCCTCTTCTCCCAACCGATGGCCATAATGTGGACCCCCTGGCACAGGTTCCTCACCTCCCGTATCAGGCGGGCCGCTATCTCAATGCTCTTGGCGGGTTTGTCGGTGGCCCTGTCCAGCTCCTGAATCATCTCCTCGGGCACATGCACCCCGGCTACCGCCCGGTTCATGAAGCGAGCCATAGCTACGGAGCGAAGGGGAATGATGCCGGCCAGGATGGGAACACCGAGGTATTGGGAGGCCCTGATGAACTTTTCGAACTTGGCTGGCTCGTAGACTCCCTGGGTTTGGAAAAACTGGGCCCCGGCCCTTACTTTCTTCTCCATCTTTATTATCTGCGGCTCCAGGGGCTCGGCGCCAGGGCTGACCACCGCTCCCAGGAAGAATTTGGGGCTGCCCTTCAGCTCCTTGCCAGCCAGGTCCTTTCCCTGTTCCAGGGCCTTGGCGGCCTGGAGCAGGGAAACCGAGTCCAGGTCAAAAACGGGCTTGGCACTGGGGTGGTCGCCCAGGGAAACATAATCCCCGGTAAGGCAAAGGACATTGGTGATGCCCAGGGAGTAGGCGCTGAGGAGGTCCGATTGCAGGGCCAGGCGGTTGCGGTCCCGGCAGGTGACCTGGAAGACGGGTTCCAGGCCCTTCTGCTTCAACAGGTGGCACCCGGCCAGGGAGCCCAGCCTCATCACTGAGCTCTGCTGGTCGGTGACATTGACCGCATCCACCTTCCCTTTGATGAGCTCAGCGTTCTCCAGCATTTCCTGGACATTGACCCCCTTGGGGGGGGCAATCTCCGCCGTTACCACAAGTTTTCCGTTCTTGAGAGCCTCGGCAAGACTCATCTGGGCAAACCCGCCTCTCTTGGTTCCTTCTGCTCCAGAGCCCAGAGGATGGTTGACCTCAGGGAGGGAGGGGGTTGCATCTTGGCGTAGTCCTTTGGAGGGAGGATTGTCTTCATCTCGTCCAATCGCCCTGTTTTCTTCAACCTCTCGTAGATGAGCTGCCAGCCGCAAGCTCTGACATCGGGCTCAAACTCGCACCGGCCATCCTTGGCCCCCCCACAGGGACCGTTGATGAGGCTCTTGGTACAGGCCACCAGCGGGCATATGCCGCCGGTGTAGTCCAGCAGGCAATCGCCACATTCCCGGCACCTCTCGCTGCCCCGCCATTCCCCCCGGGAGCCGCCCAGGTTGATGGTGTTGGTGGCAGGGTGCACTGGCCTATCCACAACGGCCGCCGTAGCCTGCACCCCCAGGCCGCAGGTCATCACCAGGATTGAATCGGCGGCCAGGACTTCCTGTTCATGGGCATAGAGCTTCATCTTGACCAGGGCCTTGTCGCAGAGGAAGTCGGCCGCGGTGTATCCCACCACCCTTTTTCCAGCCCCCTCCAGCCTTTGCTTCATCTCCAGAACCTGAGCCTCGCCGCCGGTCTTGCAGGCCTCGGCGCAACCCCGGCACCCCAGGATGAAGATGTTTTCTTCCCCGTCCAGGTAGTCCAGGATTGCAGGCAACGGTTTCAGTTCCGATACTATCACCTTTCCCCTCCTGTTTCCAGGTGGCCCAAGCCTATCTCCTTAAGGACCACTTCCAGGAGCCTGGGCATCTCTCTCTTCAGGGTGCTGGAGAGTTCCAGGCCCCAGTCTATCTCCTCGGGCTCTATGCCGATGATAACCACCTGGCCGGGCTCCACCCCCCTGTATTTCATGGTTTTCAGGGCCGTCCCCAGGTTGAACTCATGGAGGGAGGTGATGCTTTGCCCTTCAGATAGCTCTTCTGGCCCGAACCGGTAGATGGTTCCGGGCTTTCCCCCGCCCCGGGCCGCATCTACGATGACCAGTTTATCCGGCGGGGACAGAAAGCCCAGGATGTCCGGGGAGGTCCCGCCGTCCACTATCTGGATGCTCTCTTGGGCAGGCAACAGCCTCTCCAAAGCGCGGATGGCGTGGACGCCCACTCCCTCGTCCTTCAGCAGCAGGTTGCCAGCCCCTACCACCGCGACCTTGGGGGTCCGGGGGCTTCTCATCTCCTGTCCCTAGCACACCTGGAACCGGCTAAGGTCCCGCCCCTTGGGCGTCACCAGGTGGATGGCGCAAGCGAGGCAAGGGTCAAAGGAACGCACTATGCGCAGGATTTCAAAGGGATTAGCCTCATCCCTGGTCTTTGTTCCCGTAACCGCCTGCTCCACTGGCCCGGGCTGGCCCTGGCGGTCCCGGGGACTCATGTTCCAGGTACTGGGCACCACGCACTGGTAGTTGGCTATCTTCTTCTCCTTTATCTCTATCCAGTGGCCCAGGGCACCACGGGCCCCGTCAATCAGGCCCATCCCCTCGGCCTCCTCGGGGATTTCATAGGGCACGTAGGCGGGCTCCCCGGGCTTGAGTTCCAGGAGCCAGGCGGGCATGGCATCGGCCACCAGCTTGGTGTAAAGGGCCCGGGTCAGGTGCCGTCCCATGACGGAGAAGAGCGATGAAGGGGAAGCCTTAAGCTGGGAAAGGGCCCCATCCACCAGGGATTTCACCGTGGGGTGTCCCCGGGCATACGTAACCAACATCCTGGCCAAAGGGCCCACCTCATAGACCTTGCCATCGTAACGCGGGGCCTTGGACCAGGAATAGGCGCCCGCCTTGCCCGGCAGGGGCTCGGTTACACCCTCCGTGGGGCTCAGGCCATCAGTGGAATCGGGATACCAGGAGTATTTGACCTGCTCCAGAATCTTAGAGGTGTCCAGGGGGTGCACCTGGAGGTCCCCAGAGACGGTGCCCTGGTGGAAAAGCCTCTTCCTCCTGGTGAGGTCAGCCTCCTTGCCCTCCAGGTCGAAGCTGCCATAGGAGAGGAGGTTGCCGCAGCCCCGGCCCATCTCCAGGTAGTCAGAGTAGGCCGTGGCCACCATGAGAACATCGGGAAGATAGACGGTATCAACGAAGTCCCGCAACTCGTTCAAGCGCCACAGGAAGGAGGCTATCTTGTCCACGGTGGGCACCTCAGTAACCCCACCAGGAACGATGCCCACATTGTGGGGCAGCCTGCCGCCGAAGATGGCAGCCATCTCCTGGCCCTTCATCCTCATCTCCAGGGCCTTGAGGTAGTGGGACAGGGCCACGATGTTCTGCTCTCGGGAGAGTCGGTAGTCCCCCTCAAGGCGGGGGAAGAAGGGGCCCAGGTCACCCCGCTCCACGAAGCCCTTGACCGAATGGAGGACGGGGTCATTCCCGTTATAGCTGGCAATGGCTGTTACATCCACATAGTCCAGGGCCGCCAGGTGATAGAAGTGGAGGATATGGTCGGCGATGTGGGCCGCGCCCAGGATGAGGTTGCGCATGGTGCGGCCGTTGTCAGGGACTTTATCGGCGATGCCGAAGGCGCTATCCAGGTTAAGGGCCGCTGCCATGGAGTGGGTGGTGGGGCAAACCCCGCAAATGCGCTGAGTATAGGCCTGGGCGTCCCTGGGGTCCCTGCCCCGCAGGATTACCTCTATCCCCCGGAAGAGCAGCCCCGAGCTTCTGGTCTCCTTGACCTTCCCGTTCTCTACTACAGCCTCTATTTTCAGGTGGCCCTCAATACGGGTTACCGGGTCAATAACTATCTTGCCCATCGGCCTACTCGCTCCTCTTTCCTTGCCCCACGGTTGGCACCAGGGTTTCGCTCATTTTCTCGTACATTGGCGATACCAGGTCAGGGAAGCCCGGCTCCACACAGCCCAGGCACAGGCCCCCCGAGCCGATGCACCAGTTGACGCCATGGTTCCACAGCCTCAGAGGGCAGTCGGCATGGCTCACCGGCCCTTTGCATCCCAGCTCGTTGAGACATCCGGGCTCACCGAATTTGCGGGCGAACTTCCCCTCATCAAAGTAGGCCCGGCGCGGGCAGCGCTCGTGGACGGTCTTGTCAAAGAAGGCCCTGGGCCTCAGGAACTCGTCCAGCTCTTTGGGTCCGGGCAAGCCCTGGAGCATTACACTGGCCACGGTGCCTACCAGCCAGTCGGGATGGGGGGGACAACCAGGGACGTTGACCAGAGGCGTAGTGATAGAGCGCATCTTGAAGAAGTGGCTCACCCCCACACACCCGGAGGGGTTGGGCTTGCCGGCCACAATGCCCCCAAAGGCGGCACAAGTGCCCAGGGCAATAACCGCCCCGGCAGCCCGGGCAAGGGAGTCCACCCAGGTGGCCATGGTTATGGGCTTCCCCTTCCTCTCCCCCAGAACCCCAAAGATGCCACCCTGGGCCGTGGGGACGGCCCCCTCCACAATCAGGACAAACCCTCCGTTATCTTCCTGTGCGGTCCTCTCCATGGCTTCAATAGCCCCATCCCCTGCCCCCGCCATCAGGGTGGCGTGGTAGCGAAGATTCAGGGTCTTGCCGGGAATGACCTCATCAACCAGAAGGTTCTTGATAGTGGGGCTGACGCTGTTGAGGGCCGAGACGGAGCAGCCGGTGCAGGTGGCGCACTGCAGCCAGACCACAGGGTACTTTTGAACCATTGACCTCCCTTCGACCACCTTGCGGATTCCCACTTTTCAACCGCAGGGGAAGCGTTACGGCAAGTATGTTAGAAACTTCACTAGTAACAGTTTAGCTCCCCGGGCCGGCTTTTTCAAGACCTGGGGCCGCGGGAAGGATAGGCATATGCCCCGAACAGAACATCGCTGTATTGAGGGAATAATCTATCCTCTGGTGGGGAAAAAAGAGATATAATCTTAGGGCGAAGGCGTAGGGAGGCAAGATGGAGAAAACCGTCAGGATGACGCTGGGGAAGGCCACCAAGGGCACCTATGTCTATGAGGAGGAGGTGGGGGACCAGCCCCCGGTGGTCCGCACCCTCTACATCCAGAAGTGGGCCCTGGGAAGCGACCCCCCAAAGGAAATACAGGTCACCATCAAGGCCTGAGCGGTAGGGCTGGCCGCCCCCTGGCTCGGGGGTTTTACAGGAGGCCCTGGCTGAGGAGGTATTCCATTACCTGGACGGAGCCCCTGGCGGCACCCTTCTTCAGGTTGTTGGAGAGGACCAGGTATTTAACCCAGTTGGGCCCCAGGTCGCATTTCTCTATCCGGCCCACCAGGGTGGTCATGCCCCCGTCCACCTCGGCATCATACCTGGGCTGGGGGGACCTCTCCAGCAGGGTGATGGTCTTTTGCGGGCTGGAGGGGAGGCGGCCAAACCTCTCCCCGCAGAGCCTGTTGAAGTCCTCGTAGGCCCCTTTCACGTCCTCCGCCGAGCAGCCCTTCACCGTCTCCACAAAGACGGCCTCCAGGTGGCCGATGTAGTTTGTGACCCGGACACAGAAGCAGTCTATAGGGAATTCCGCCGGCACTATGGCCCCGTCCTGATACCGGCCCAGTATCTTGAGGGTTTCCCTTTTTACCTTGGGCTCCTCATCGGCGATGAAGCCGATGACATTGCCCTCAAAGAGGAGGGGGGGCTCCGCTATCAGCTCCGCCGATACCGGCCGGGGGAGGCCGGGCTCCTTCTGCTTGGCCCAGAGCTCAAGGGCGGGGCGGCCAGCCCCGGAGACCGCCTGGTAGGAGCACATTACCACCCGGCCCACGCCGAAGCTGTCCAGGATGGGTTTCAGGGACATCACCAGTCCCACGGTGGTGCAGTTGGGCTCGGGGGCGATGAACCCCCGCCAACCCCTCTCCTTCTGCTGGGCCCTCAAAAGCTCTATATGCTCCGGGTTGACCTCGGTGATGAGGATGGGGACATCCTTCTCATAGCGGAAGGCGGAGGCGGTGCTCATCACCGGCACCTGCCGGGCGAACTCCGGCTCTATCTTCCTGGCCTCCGCCGAGGGCAAGGCGGAGAAGACCGCCTCCATGTCCCCGCCGGGCGCGAGCTCCCTGACCTGCCTGCTGGCTATCTCCAGGGGTAGATGGGAGGTGTCCAGCTTGCAGGCCTCCCTGAAGGCTTTCCCGGCGCTCCTCTCCGAGGCGTAGAGGGGGCCTATTTCAAACCAGGGGTGGCCGATGAGGGACTCAATGCCCTCCAGCCCCACCGCCCCCGTCGCCCCCAGGATGCCTACCCTCTTCATGCGAGATATTATTATACCAGCTTCTCCCGGGAAATGAATTATAATGATGCCGCCATGCCCGGAGAACTGGTCCCTATCCGCCGGCAATACCTCAGGATAAAACAGCAGTATCCTGAGGCCGTCCTCTTCTTCCGCCTGGGGGACTTCTACGAGACCTTTGAGGAGGACGCCCGGACTGCCTCCCGGGTGCTGGAGATAACCCTCACCAGCCGGGAGATGGGGAAGGGCCACCGCCTGCCCATGGCCGGCATCCCCGCCCACGCCCTGGAGCACTACCTGGCCAAACTGGTCTCCCAGGGCTACAAGGTGGCCATCTGCGAGCAGCTCACCCCTCCGGGGAAGGGGCTGGTGGAGAGGGAGGTGGTGAGGGTGGTCACCCCCGGCACCCTGATGGAGCCGGCCCTCCTCCCCGGCAGGGCCAACAACTACCTGGCGGCGGTGGTGGGGGAGGGGGAGACCGCCGGCCTGGCCTACGCCGATATCTCCACCGGCGAGTTCGCCACGGCACAGCTCCCCGGGGAAAGGCTCCTGGCGGAGCTGGAACGCCTCCGCCCCGCCGAAATCCTCACCCCAAAGGACTGGGATGTGGACCTCCCGGGCCTGGGGATGTCTCTCACCAGGAGAGAGGAGGCCTGGTTTGACCGGGAGGAGGGGGAGAGACTTATCCTATCCCATTTCGGGGCCACCACCCTGGAGCCCTTTGGCTGTGCCCACCTCCCCCAGGCCGTCAGGGCCTGTGGGGCACTCCTGCGCTACCTAGGGGAGACCCAGAAGGGGGCCCTCCCCCAGCTTGCCCGCCTATTCACCTACTCCCCGGACGGGTTTATGGCCCTGGACTCCTTTACCCGCAGGAACCTGGAGGTCCTGGCAAGCCTGTCTCTCACCGGGCCTTCTCTTTTGTCGGTCCTGGACCTCACCCGGACGGCCATGGGGCACCGGCTCATCAAGAAATGGCTCTCCCAGCCCCTCCTGGACCCGGAGGCTATCCGGGTGCGGCAGGAGGGAGTGGAATGGTTTTTCAGGAACGCTATCCCCCGGGCAAGGGCGGGGGCACTGCTCAAGGAGATGGTCGATGGGGAGCGCCTCACCAGCCGCATCCTCACCGGCCTGGCCACCCCGAGGGAGCTCCTGGCCCTGAGGGAAAGCCTGGAGGCGGTCCCCCGCCTGGGGGAGGCCCTGGCGACCTCCCCCTTTGCCGGGGCCATCAAACCCTGCCCCGAGGCCTCGGAGCTCACCGGCCGGGCCGTCGCCACCGAAGCCGGGATGACCATAAGGCCGGGCTTCTCCCCCGAGCTGGACGAGCTCCGCTCTTCTTCGCAAAGCGCGAGGGAGTATCTCTCGTCCCTGGAGCAGAGGGAGAGGGAGAGGACGGGCATCAAGGCCCTCAAGGTGGGCTACAACCAGGTCTTCGGCTACTACATTGAGGTCACCCGCCCGCATCTCTCACGGGTGCCCTCGGACTATATCCGCAAGCAGACCCTCACCGGGGCGGAGCGCTTTATCACCGCCGAGGTCAAGGAGTATGAGACCCTCATCCTCCACGCCCAGGAGCGCATCCAGGAGATGGAGCAGCAGCTCTACCAGCAGGTGCTGAAACAGCTTTCAGCCTATGCCGACGGCCTCCTCTCCCTGGCCCGGGCACTGGCGGAGGTGGATGTCTATCTGGCCCTGGGGGAGGTGGCGGCCAGGTATGGCTACACCCGGCCCGAGATAGATGATGGCTATGTTATTGACATAAAGGGTGGCCGGCACCCGGTGGTGGAGAGGTTGCTGGAGGGGGAGTTCGTCCCCAATGATACCCTGCTTTCCCGCCAGGACTGCCAGCTCATCATCCTCACCGGGCCCAACATGGCGGGGAAGTCCACCTATTTGCGGCAGGTGGGCCTCATCGTGCTCCTTGCCCAGCTCGGGAGCTTCGTGCCGGCGGAGAGGGCCAGAATCGGGCTGGTGGACCGGCTCTTCACCCGGGTGGGGCTCTACGACGAGATATCGGCAGGACGCTCCACCTTTATGGTGGAGATGGTGGAGACGGCCCATATCCTCCACCAGGCCACCCCCCGCTCCCTCATCCTGCTGGACGAGATAGGGAGGGGGACCAGCACCTATGACGGCCTGGCCATCGCCCGGGCGGTAGCGGAGTTCATCCACAGCCACCCAGCCCTGGGGGCCAGGACCATCTTCGCCACCCACTACCACGAGATGGTGGACCTGGCCCGGTATCTCCCGAGGGCCAGGAACTTCAATGTGGCCGTGTCCGAGGAGGGGGGGAAGGTGGTCTTTTTGCGCCGGGTCATCCCCGGCGGGGCAGATAAGTCCTACGGCATCCATGTGGCCGAGCTCGCCGGCCTGCCCCGGGCCGTCACCTCCCGGGCACGGGAAATATTGAAGGACCTGGAGAGGGAAAAGCCCAGGCCCCGCCGCCAGAGGCCCGAGCAACTCCCCCTCCTGGCCCCGAAGTCCGAGGTAGAGGAGGAGCTCAAAAAGCTGGACATAGACGGTCTCTCCCCCCTGGAGGCCATCACCCGGCTATATGAGCTGAAGAAGAAGGCGGAGGACAAGACCTCGGCTTGAAGGTAAGGAGGCAGGTAGCTTGAAAGAAAGCATGGAACGGACCGGCGCAGCCGGGGAGGCAGCGCATTCTGGCGAAGGCGGCCATCCGATACCTTCGCCGGCGCCATCCGAACTTGACCAAGAGCATCAACTCCTGTGGCACGAACTACCGGGTTGGAGAGAGGCGTATGGGAAGGCCTACTCTCAGGTGGTGTCCCGAGGAATCGCCCGAGGCCTGGCAGCAGGGTCACTGGCCATAGCCGTCTCGGGCACAATCTCTGGTGTTGCCTGCATCTTTTGGTGGGTTGCAGCAGGTAGGTGGCCCGCTGTCTCGGATGGGTTTCTCGCAAGCGTAGGCTTTGCGATTACCGGAGCCTCAGCAACTGTGGTAGCTGTCATGATAGCTCTCATGACCTTCTGGGTAGGAACTGGTGAAAGTGAGCGCCGAGAAGCGAGGGCCATATTGCTGGATCAGCTTGGTGAAGCAGGCCAGTTGGTGGAGGAAATCCGCACCTACGCCGCCGGGCCAAAAGAAGGTATCGAGCCTGCTGCAGCGTTGAAGGCGTCCAGGCTGGCCAAGGCAAGCGAGGATTACATTCAGGTGATCAACCGCCTGACAGGCAGGTTCTCCCGCACAGAGCTAGATGTCCACTACCCATCGGGGGATTTGGCGGTCATTGAGATGATCATTACACAACGAGGCGGCGAATGGTTCGTTGCTTTTGGTAGCCTGTTTCAAGACCACCAGACACACGAATGGGGTCGCACAATATTGAAGCGGACGGAGAGGGTCTCAAACAGGCTTTGGCGTGCCAACGTGCAGATGGAGCATGGCTACGAGAGCCTAACCTTCTCTTCAAGACTGATCGGTCGGACAGCCTCAGTCGCTGTCGTTCTCTTGGCTGCCATAGTCGTGGCTCTACTTGCAGGCACTGCAGGTTCTTCCTCCGGAGTCCCTGATGCGCCGAATTCCGTTCTCGCGGGGGCCGTGTCAGGTGGCTTGTTGCTAACACTGGCCCACTTTGGAGAATTGGTCTGGCGGCGGCTTGGCGTCCGCCTGTCGGTTGTGGACGCCAATTTGGAGACAGAGCGTCGGCGCACCGCTGAACTGGAAAAGGGCTACGAGGAGTCGGACACAAGTTCTATTCACGAATTCGCGAAACGGGTTGCGAGTGCAAAAGACCGGTTGCGAAACCGGGGAAAACGTTCGGAATGACCATGCCATGCCTATAAAGGTCCTCTCCCCAGAGCTGGTGGCCAAGATTGCCGCCGGGGAGGTGGTGGAGAGGCCGGCCTCGGTGGTGAAGGAGCTATTAGAGAACTCCCTGGATGCCGGGGCCACCCAGCTCACCGTTGAAATCCGGGGGGGAGGGGTGGGGGTCATCAGGGTGACCGATAACGGCTCGGGCATCCCCGGCGGGGAGGTGGAGCTGGCCTTCCAGAGATATGCCACCAGCAAGATAGAGAAAGCCGAGGACCTGGAGGCTATCACTTCCCTGGGCTTCCGGGGGGAGGCCCTGCCCTCCGTAGCTGCTGTGGCCCAGGTGGAGGTCTTCACCCAGACAAAGGACGAAACGGCGGGGACCTTCCTCTGCTTCAGGGACGGGGCGGTGCTGGAGAGGGCCTCCCGGGGCCGTCCCCCGGGCACCACCATCACGGTGAGGAACCTGTTCCATAGCGTCCCGGCCCGCCTCAAGTTCCTGAAATCGGCCTCCACCGAAAACGGCCACACCCTGCGGGTGGTCTCCCGCTATGCCCTGGCCTGGCCGGAGGTCAGCTTTACTATGTATCTGGAGGGGAGGCCCGCCCTCAGGACCACAGGGGATGGGGGCCTGCGGGAGGCGGTGGCCCAGGTCTTTGGGCATGAGCTGGCCTCGGGCCTTTTGGAGGTGGAGGCCCCGGGCCTGTCTGGACTGGTGGGGCCGTCTGCCCTCTCCCGCTCCGGCCGGGACTACATCCAGTTCTTCCTGGACCGCCGGCCCATAAGGAGCCCCCTGCTCTTGCGAGCGGTTGAGGGGGTCTATGCCGGGCTGCTGCCACCAGGCCGTCATCCCGCAGCCTTCCTCCGCCTTTCCATTTCGCCCCAGGAGGTGGATGTCAACATCCACCCGCAGAAGGCGGAAGTGCGCTTCCGCAACGAGTGGGGCCTGTTCAGGGCCCTCCAGGAGGCCCTGCGCCGGGCACTGGGCCGGGGCCCCCTGCCGGAGGTGAGGGCGGAGTCCCCCTTCCCCCAGCTTTTCCCTTCGCCCCCCGCCACCCTGCCCCTCCTGCGGGTCCTGGGGCAGATGGCCCAGAGCTACATCATCGCCGAAGGGCCTGAGGGGCTGTATCTCGTTGACCAGCACGCCGCCCACGAGAGGGTGCTCTTTGAGAAGATAAAGGGGCGGAAGGCCCGGGAGATAGAGGTCCAGGGCCTCCTGGAGCCCCTTGTCCTGGAGTTGTCCCCTCGCCAGGAGGGGGTGCTCCACGCCCGGGGTGAGGAGCTGGGGGGCTTCGGCTTCGGGATAGAGCACTTCGGCCCCCGCACCTTCCGCATCACAGCCATCCCCGCCCTGCTCAAGGACAGGGATATCAAGGCTGCCCTCCTGGAGCTTCTGGACGCCCTGGGGGAAGAGAAAGGCCCCCCCTGGGAGGAGAGGGTGGCCCTCTCCCTGGCCTGTCACGGGGCAGTGAAGGCCGGCCAGAGCCTCACCCCCGAGGAGATGAGGGGCCTCCTCCAGGAGCTGGAGAGGATTCCAAACCCCCATACCTGCCCCCACGGCCGCCCCACCCTTCTCCATTTCTCCTCTTCCCAGCTGGAGAGGGGCTTTGGCAGGAAATAGGGGGAAACATTGAGAAAACAACACCTTTCGGTGTGTACATGCCTCTGGTTTCCTCTGGCTCCCCACCACCATGCTGAAGAAGCCCTTGCCAGCCAGGCCGTGTTCCTTTAGAATCTGATTAGCAGTCGGCAGTGGCGACTGCTAATCAGATTCTGGGAAGGAGGTGGCGAGTGGCAGTGAAGCTGGAGCCCTTGGGTGACAGGATAGTGGTGAAGCCCCTGCCCCGGGATGAGGTGACGAAGGGGGGCATTATCATTCCTGACACGGCGAAGGAGAAGCCGCAGGAGGGGGAGGTGATGGCGGTGGGGCCGGGGAGGGTCTCTGATGAAGGCAAGCGCATAGCTATGGAGGTAAAGGTCGGCGACAAGGTCATCTATAACAAATACTCCGGCACCGAGTTCAAGATAGATGACGTGGAATATATGATCCTCAGAGAAAGCGATATCATAGCCAAGAGGGCCTGAGGAAGAAGGAGGTAAGATGGCGAAGCAGATCATTTTTGGTGAAGAAGCCCGCCGGGCTCTGAAGAGGGGGGTGGATGCCCTGGCCAATACCGTCAAGGTGACCCTGGGGCCCAAGGGGAGAAATGTGGTCCTGGACAAGAAGTTCGGTCCCCCAGGCGTTATCAGCGATGGGGTGACCATTGCTAAGGACATTGAGCTCAAAGACCCCTTTGAGAACATGGGGGCCCAGCTGGCCAAGGAGGCAGCCTCCAAGACCAACGATATTGCCGGGGATGGCACAACTACGGCCACGGTGCTGGCCCAGGCCATGGTGAACGAGGGCTTCAAGAATGTCGCGGCCGGGGCCAACCCCATGTCCCTCAAGCGGGGGACCCTCCTGGCGGTGGATGCCATTGTAGAGGAGCTCAAGAGGATGGCCACCCCCGTTACCAGCAAGGAGCAGATATCCCAGGTGGCCAGCATCTCCGCCAATGACCCCGAAATTGGCGGGTTGATAGCCGAGGTGATGGACAAGGTGGGCAAGGACGGGGTCATCACCGTGGAGGAGTCCAAGGGTATCAAGTTTGAGACCGAGTATGTGGAGGGGATGAAGTTTGACCGGGGCTATATCTCCGCCTACTTCATCACCAACCCCGACCGTATGGAGGCGGTCCTTGATGACCCCTACATCCTCATAACCGACAAGAAGATCTCCGCGGTGGCTGACCTCTTGCCTGCCCTGGAGAAGATCCTCCAGGTCTCCAAGAACCTGGTATTTATCGCGGAGGATATAGATGGGGAGGCCCTGGCCACCCTGGTGGTCAACAAGCTCCGCGGCACCCTCAACTGCCTGGCGGTGAAGGCCCCTGGCTTCGGCGACCGGAGGAAAGCTATGCTGGAAGATATGGCTATCCTCACCGGAGGAAAGGTCATCTCCGAGGAGGTGGGCCGGAAGCTGGAATCAGTGACAGTGGCCGACCTGGGCCGGGCGCGGCGGGTGGTTGCTGATAAGGATGATACTACCATCATTGAAGGCAAGGGCTCGGAACAGGCCATCCAGGCCCGCATCAAGCAGCTCAAGGTCCAGACAGAAGAGACCACCTCGGACTTTGACCGGGAGAAGCTCCAGGAGCGTCTGGCCAAGCTGGCGGGTGGGGTGGCGGTGATTAAGGTCGGGGCGGCCACGGAGGTAGAGCTCAAGGAGAAGAAGAACCGGGTGGAGGACGCCCTGTCCGCAACACGGGCCGCGGTAGAGGAGGGCATCCTGCCCGGGGGTGGGGTGGCCATTGTCCAGGCCTCCAAGGTTCTGGATAAACTCAAGCTGGAGGGGGATGAGGCTATCGGCATCCAGGTGGTGAAGAAGGCCCTTGAAGAGCCCATGCGTTGGATAGCCATCAACGCCGGCCGCGAGGGCGGGGTGGTGGTGGAGACGGTCAAGCGCAGTGCGTCTGGAGTGGGCTACGACGCTGTCAAGGACGATTTCCACAACATGGTGGAGAGGGGGATTATAGACCCGGTGAAGGTGACCCGGGCGGCCCTCCAGAACGCTGCCAGCATCGCCGGCATGATTCTGACCACCGAGTCCCTGGTGGCTGATATCCCGGAGAAGAGAGAAGGGCCTCCCGGGGGAATGGGTGGCGGCGGCATGGAATACTAGGGGGTAAATAGAAGAAAAAGGGGGGCCTCTCGCGGCCCCCCTTTATATTTGGCAATTATCCCTTTACGTCAAGGGACGAGACACCACTTCAATTCACCGAGCATATCGTAGACATCCAGGCAATGGATATTGAAGTGGCCTGCCACATCTGGGATTTTGGGCTTCTTAGCCTGGGGCTGAGGAGCCTCAAAGGTGACGATGCGGCCACCATTTGCCTTGGCATAGGCAATGACCCAAGGGTCTGCCTTAGCTAGAAACAGCGCGACTTGATGGGGCTTGTACTCATGAACCCCTTGGACGTACTGGACTACCTCTCGATAGCTAGCTTGAACACTTTCTGAAGGCTCAAGAAACATCACGCCTTTCAACTGCTTCGCCCACTTCTCCAATTCATCTGCGCCCTTGGGGTCGTTAGAGCTTAGTTCCTGCTCCAGTACTATCTGTGGGCTAGCGACTATGCCTTCCTTGGCTTTCTACGCTAGGAACTCCCAGAATTGAGGTAGAACAGAGAATCGGTACGGCCCTCGATAAGGACGGATGAAGCTGTTGGCATCGAGCCAAAAGTCAGGCATTCTCTCTCTTGCTGAATCCGATATATGAGGCTAAGCATGTTGAGCAAAGCCGAGGTTTCCGTGGGGGATACTGTCCCTTCCAAGAAAGACGCCAATAGAGTACTTGTGATTGTCCAGCTATTGCGCCAGATAGCAACGCCATAACCCCCACCACCCGGTTTGGGCGGCTTGATGTTCTTCCGCAGTTCCTCATATTGTCTCTTGAAATCTTCATGTTCGATGATGCCCATCTCATAGGCGCGTCTCAAGACAACGAACATGCTGACTTTATAGTAACCGGCAAGCTCACTCAGATTCTTTACCATGCTTGTATCTTTGCGCCACCTCAATTCAAAGTCCTCATGTGGCACCAGTACTTCGGCAGCAACCGCATCGGCAATGCGTTCGTCATCGTTAGGTTGGTCACTCGATTTAGCCAAGTACTCAGTGCCAGAGACTCCGGAGACACCCATTCAGATGTGCGTCAGTTCGTGGACGAATGTAAAGACCTGGGCGGCCTTGAAATCTCGTGTATTCACGAAGACCAATGGCGCCATAGGGTCGCTGATGGCAAAACCTTGAAATTCGGCGGGGTCAAGAGGACGCGTGGTGTTGCTGCCTACAATTCCAGTACGCAGGACCACTACGCCAGCACGTTCAGCACGTCGCGTCAGTTGATTAAAGAAGTCGTCTCTACCTATGACACTGTGCCTAAAGGCATGGTCCAGATGTAACGTATGGCGGATATCTTCAGCAATCGCGAGTGTTGGGGAAGACCTAGTGAAACGCCCTACGAATGGGACTCTTTCTGCTTGCTCATTCTTCAGATAGTCACGATACCAATCCTGCTTTCTCAGAGCGTCATAAGCAACATCAAGAAAATCGGGACTTGGCTTTCTGGGCGGGGAGCCGGACTTGGTGCGTAAATCCGGTATGGGGAGCGTTTCCTCAGGGGGCTCAGAAAGATATAGATACCCGAATGGAATCTTGAACTTCCTAGCTAGGTCTTGCGCCTTGCGAAGCGTTGGTCTCTCTCTACCTTGCTCCCACGCTTCCAGCTTTTCAACCGCTACATGCAATTTCTGTGCGGCTCCTGCGATAGTGTAGGAGTTACGCTTCCTTGCCCACTCCAGCATGGAAGCCGTGACTAATGCCTCAGTCACCAGATACCCCCTTCTGCAACCCCCCTGAGGCTTGCAGAAACGCCTTATATTTTAAGGAGGTCCTCCAGGCTCTCGGGGGAGACGGGGCCCACCACGGCCAGGTTGAGCTTGTCCCCGGTGACCAGGTTCCTGGCTACCCTCTTCAGGTCCTCCCCGGTGACATCATCTACTCTGGCGATGACTTCCTCAGGGGTGAGGACCTGGCCGGTCAGGAGCTCCTGGGACCCCAGCCACCCGGCTACTGCCCGGGTATCCTCCAGGCGCAGGAAGAGTCTCCCCTTGGAGAACTCCTTGGCCCGGGAAAGCTCCTCTTCTGTTACCCCCTCCCGCAGCCGGACCAACTCCTCCAGGATGGCCTGGAGGGCCTGCCGGGCGTTCTTGGGGTCCACCCCGGCATAGACCAGCAAGGAGCCAGTGTCCCGGAAGTGGCTCACCACGCTGTGGATGTCATAGGCCAGGCCCCGTTTCTCTCTTATCTCCAGGAAGAGGCGGCTGGTCATGCTCTCCCCCAGCAGGATGTTGAGCAGGTCCAGGGCAAAGCGGTCGGGGTGGAGAACGGAGATGCCCCGCAGGCCCAGGCAGAGGTTGACCTGCTCTGTCTTCCGGTGCTCCACCTTCAGGCGAGGTCCTTCTTGGCGGTCATCCACGGGGGACCAGGGGTGGGTCTTCCCATCCTGCCAGGAGGAGAGGGTCCGGGTGAAGGCCTCTACCACCTCCTGGTGCTCTATATTCCCCGCCACCGCCACCACCGCATTGGAGGGGAGGTAATGGCGATGGAGGAAGCCCAGCAGGTCCTGCCGGGTGATGGTGGATATGGTCTGACGGTCTCCCGCCACATCCCGGCCCAGGGCCTGTCCCGGCCAGAGGACCTCATCGATGAGCAGGTCCACCCTCTGGGCGGGGTTATCCAGGCTCATATTTATTTCCTCAATTATGACCTGGCGCTCCCTTTCCACCTCCTGGGGGTCAAAGCGGGAATGGAGGAGCATGTCCACCAGGAGGTCCAGGGCAAGGGAAAAATGGGGCCGGGCCACCTTGCTCCAGTAGATGGTAAGCTCCT
>Ga0315294_10002210_pt1 | contig 21290 bp, 18 predicted proteins | sample YL17G13_40_MG_FD_203626 | JGI IMG/M metagenome (GOLD analysis project Ga0315294, IMG submission 203626) | Sediment microbial communities from Yellowstone Lake, YNP, Wyoming, USA - YL17G13_40 | ecosystem: Environmental > Aquatic > Freshwater > Lake > Sediment | place: USA: Wyoming | collected...
GTGGCGGTGCCACCACCAGTGAAACCAATAAACCTGTAGTGCCAAAGACCGAAAACTACTTGAAAATAGCTTCATAATTTTTATTTACTGTAGAAGTTCAGTTTATGTATCTCCCCTTTTTTGTATGCTTTTTTAATAAAGATCGGTATCTCGAATTTTGCCATATTAAAATCGATCATCTAACTGCCTCCAGATTCATTATACTACAGAGCAATCCATCATTTAGCCTTAATCGAACCAAGGCCTCTACCATCCCTTGCTCTATTTACTCTTGGTCTTTTTTCGAAAATTTCATTTTAATATCAATAAAAACCGACTAGAAAATATCTCTGAAGGGATTTGGGCGTCGGGGAATAGTAAAACCCTAAATATCGCAAATCTGAAACAAATTGTAAGACCAGTTGGTACCTAGCTATTGGTGGGGGTTGAATTTAATCACCCGGTCGTAAAGGAGTTCTGTATTGGCCGGCCCCACCCTGGTAGCCGGTTCCATGTACGCCCGGAATCCGATAAAGGCAGGCTCATCGAGTGCGACTCCGTGCGCCTTGGGCCCGGTTGGTACTGCCACACAGGTCTTTTCAGAACCGCAGCTGCGCGCAAACTTGCAGACATAAAGATATTTAGCCAGCGGGTTGCCGGGCAGATATGGCTCAGCACTCCCCGTATACCCGGTGCTGTAGATACCGACTACTCCATTCCAGCCGGCTTCACCATAGAAGTTACAGTTTGAATAGGTAGCCTTACCGCTGGCGGCATGGTTAACTCCATAGACGATGACAAACTCATTGGGGTCATTACCCAGTGTAAGGGTATCGCAGCGCAGGTAAACCGTGTCGCGGCTTTCACCGGCCACGTAGGTCTCTGTCTGGACTGCATCGTAAGACTCAGTAAGCCAAACGTAAGTCTTAAGCTCTTTTGCTGCAAGACCGCTATACTTGGCCAGTATGGCTTTGCGCAACTCCTCAAGGGCCGGCTGCAAATCTATCTCCGTTTTACCGGTACCCCTGACGCGCAACACCGGCGCCGGGAATGGGTCAAGTTTTACCGCTGATTTGGGTGTTACCTTGATACCTATCGTAACAGTATTAACATATTCCTGGCCGGCTTTTTCATCCGCAAAGAGCGCCATACGCTGCCCAAAGACGATAGTATCAAACTCAGGACCTGTGCCCAGTTTGACCATTGAGCTCGGGACTATATATGTGTTAATAATGCTCTCCGAATATCCTGCTGATACTGCGACATTGCGTATACGCTGGTCAGTACCTTTATCAGCCGTGATGATAATAATAGTCTCCTGGTTGAACGGGTTCCCCTTTGCACCATCGGGTGTGCCGGAGGTTTTGATGGTGAGGTTGTTCAGAGGATCATTAAAGCTGGTCCATACCCATTTGCGCTGTTTCTCTTTCTCATAGTACTTATTGAAGATGAAGCCAACATAGCTAAAATAGGTGCACTCCGGAGGGGTTTTAGTTACGAGAACAACTGCCTCATCGGGATTTAACTGCCATCCCTGCATGAGCCCCGGAATACTATAAAGCAGGTTATCTATTTTATCTTGAGCGCCAGACAATTGCTTAATATCCTTCATTTCCAAATTCGCCGGGGCGGCGCCAAACAATCCTTTATACGGTGCACCTGCATTGTTGCCGGCGGCATTAGCCAATTTTCCGGCTTCATATAATTTAATCAGATCCACATGGATGAACGGCGCCGGCTTCAAAGCAAAATCGCTCTTCCCCAATGTAGAATAAAAGGCGTCGATATCACCACCTGACACTCTGGGAGTATTTGCTGCGGGAGCACAGGATATCATCACAGATATGATGATCACAGAAATAATTGAAACTGAAATAATACGTGATAGTCTGAACATTGGCTTTGCCCTCCTTCTATTTCGTCTTCGCCATACCTGTTCTCTATTCTGGCTATGAACTCACTTATAGCTGTTATCCATATACTTAATGTTTCTGCACTTACCGCTATTGTTTCACTGCATTTTTACCAACATAACCATTTCTATTGTATGCCATAATGTTTATAATAGACAACATCCCCAATGGCAGCTATAATCGTTTCATGCCATCCAGGCCGAAAATCCTTGTCAGCCACGAGGATATAGAAAAGGCTGTAAACGAACTAGCCGCCGATATCACGCGGGATTATAAAGGCAAACGGCCATTATTGATAGGCATTCTCAAAGGTTCATTTGTCTTTATGGCCGATCTCATCCGCAAGATAGATACTCCGCTCGAAGTCGATTTCGTAAAGCTCTCAAGCTACGGCAGCGGTACCGAGTCTTGCGGCAAAATCAAGGTGTTAACCAGGCTTAATTCGAAGATAAGAGGGCGGCATGTTATAGTGGTCGAGGACATCATTGATAGCGGCCTCACCGTTGCATTTTTCATGGATTACCTCCGCAAGAAAAAACCAGCTTCGCTCAAGTTATGCGCGCTTACTGAGAAACCCGCCAGGCGTAAAATACCTGTCCACATAGATTATTTAGGTTTCACCGTGCCGGATAAGTTCGTCGTAGGCTACGGCATCGATTGGAATGAGAAATACCGCTACCTGCCCGATATCTGTTATATTGAATAGACTACTTAGTATGCCAATTATGTATCCGGCAGATAAGGTAAACAGACTACAAATTACAAGTTCTCTATTAAGCATTTTATAAATAGTCAGAAAAATATTAGTCGAGGAGGTACAAACGGTGGCTGAAGAAAAACTAATCTGGCATTTTGTGAGGAAATGGTCTGATCAATACCCGGACAAGGAAGCCTTGATTTTCCAGGATCGGCGAATCACTTACAAAGAGTTCTACAATAAAACACTTGCCGTAGCAAAACTGCTTCTTGAACTAGGTGTCAAGAAAGGAGACAGGGTAGTTACCCTGTCAGCCGCCCGCGACGAATTCTTATACATTTACATGGCTTCGGCTATGGTGGGAGCCATCTGGTACGGACTGAACCCGCGCTATACACGGGACGAGTTTCTTTACCTTGTAGGCGATGCCAGGCCAAAAGTGGGGTTCGTAGTCAGGAACTACGACGCACTGATGCGCGACTATAAGGATGACATGCTGGCGGTGAAGGCTGCGAATCCAGAGCTTGAACATCTTGTGATTATTGACAACCCGTGGGAAGGCACGCTGAACTGGTCCCAGGAGCTTGATAAGGACCGCAAACACCTCGATGCGGCTTTGAAGAAAAGGATCAAAGAGGTGAGCGAGCACGATCCAACCCTGATTATCTATACCTCGGGTACCACCGGAAAGCCCAAGGGCGCGCTTCTAACACACAGGAATATAATTGCCAGCGCAGCAGCCCAGAATAACCACTTCATAGCGCATAGCAATAAAAGGGGCGAGGGGAAATTATTGATTCATTTCCCCATCAACCATGTCGCCTGTGCCGTTGAACTGGTCATGGGTGGTCTACACTGGGGGTCATCGATAGTCCTAATGGACCGCTTCGATCCCGCGGGGACACTTAAAATGATACAGCAGGAGAAGATCACTTTCTTCGGGCAGGTGCCCGCCATGTTCATGCTTGAATTCCTCCTTCCCGATTTTGATAATTACAATCTTTCCAGTATTAAAACGTTTATATGGGCGGGTTCCGCTGCCCCCGAAGGAATGGTAAGAAAGCTGGCTAAAACCGGAGCGACGCTTATGACCGGGTACGGACAGACGGAGAATGCCGGCTTTATTACCTATACCCAGCCCGGCGACTCAATAGATGATCTAATTCAAACGGCAGGAAAATGTGATCCGGCCTTTGAGCTAAAGATCATGGATGATGCCGGCAAGGAAGTACCAAGAGGACAGGTGGGTGAGATATGGATGCGGGGTGACCTGATCATGAAGGGGTACTGGAACCGTCCTCAAGCAACGGCCGAGACCATTACCAGGGATGGCTGGCTCAAATCCGGCGACCTGGCGACCATGGATGACCGCGGATATATCCGGATCGTTGGCCGCATAAAGGAAATGTTTAAATCCGGTGGTGAAAATATATATCCACGCGAGATCGAGGCAGTTATCGAGCAGCATCCCAACGTAGCCTTTGTTTCGGTGATTCCTATCCCGGATGATACCTGGCAGGAAGTGGGGAAGGCTTTCGTGATGCCCATCCCGGGTAAAAATGTTGATCCTGAAGAGCTGCGCGAGCTTTGCAGGAAACATCTGGCTAATTACAAAGTGCCGAAGCAATTCGAAGTGCGACCAATTCTCCCCTTGCTTGTCAGCGGGAAGGTCAACCGCCTGGCGCTGGTGGAGGAGGAGAGGCAGGCGAGACAGAAATAAACCCCTACTATCAATGGAGGAGGTAACATGAGTTTGCCCGATTTGATAGCGGTTGCCCGCGGTGATAAACCAGCAGATTTACTACTGAAAAATGCCAGCATAATAAACACGTTTACCAGCGAGATCGATAAAGGGAATGTGGCTATTTTCTCTGGCCGCATCGCCGGTATCGGTGATTATAGCAAGGCAAAAGAGACAATCGATCTTAAGGGCAACTATCTGGCACCGGGTTTGATAAATGGGCACATTCACATAGAAAGCTCAATGCTGCATCCGGCCCAGTATGCACGGGCAGTAGTGCCACGTGGCACAACCAGCATAATCACCGACCTGCACGAGATAGCAAATGTATCGGGCATCGAGGGCATCAGGTTCGTCATGGACTGCGCCAGGGGCCTCCCGCTGGATTTCTTTTTTATGGCGCCGTCTTGTGTCCCCGCAACACATATGGAGACAGCGGGCGCTGTCCTCACCACAACCGATATCGCCAGGCTTCTAAGATGGAAAAACAACGTCGGCCTCGGCGAGATGATGAACTACCCGGGCGTCATCAATGCCTCCGGCGACGTCATCAGCAAAATAGATGCATCGCATGGCAGGATAATCGCCGGCCATGCCCCGGGTTTAACCGGCAGGCAACTGAATGCCTATATCTCAGCTGGCATATATTCCGACCACGAGACTACCGCCTTCGATGAGGGGAGGGAAAAGCTGCGCCGCGGCATGTACCTGATGATCAGGGAAGGCTCCTCTGAAAAAAACCTGAAGACGCTGCTGCCGCTGGTTACAGAAAAGACGTGGAGGAGATGTCTTTTCGTGGTGGATGACCGCAGTTGCTCGGACTTACTGCAGGATGGAGACGTGGACGCCGTGGTCAGGAAGGCCATCAAACTGGGACTCGACCCCATCCGCGCCATCCAGCTTGCTACTATCAACGCAGCTGAATACCACAGATTGTATGACCTGGGCGGCATAGCGCCGGGTTACAGGGCTAATTTGATCACTATTAAAGACCTAAAAAAACTCAGCATAGATATGGTTTTCTTCAATGGCAGGCTGGTAGCCAGCAACGGCAAATACGTGGAATCCACAATTGATCACACTCCGCGCAAGCTTATGAGGTCGGTGAACATCAAGCCCTTCGGCATAAAAGCTCTGGAATTGAAGATCACAAAAGAGGAGTTCCCCTGCATCGAGATAATCCCCGGCCAGATCGTAACTAAAAAGACGACGGTCAAAATTAACAGGGGAACCTTTAAACCGGACACTGCCATGGACATTTTAAAAGCTGTTGTAATAGAAAGGCACAAGTCCACGGGCAATATGGGTAAAGGATTGATAAAAGGATTCGGGCTGAAAAGCGGCGCCATCGCCTCCACGATCGCTCACGATTCACACAACCTAGTGGCGGTCGGGACAAGCGACGAGGATATTTACGCGGCTATAAAAGCTATTGAAGAAATGCGCGGCGGACTGGTGGTGTGCAAAGACGGCAAGCCCATTGCAAGATTGCCTTTACCGGTATGCGGACTGCTTTCCCCTGATCCTGCTGAAAAGGTCTCCCTGCAGTTCGATGCGCTGGAAAAAGCTGCGGCAGGCCTGGGCAAGCTGCCAGCGGCACCCTTTGCTTTGCTCTCCTTTATTGCTCTGCCGGTAATACCCGAGCTGCGCCTGACGGACATGGGAATTGTTGACGTACTAAAATTCAAACTGCTATAAAATTTGCTATTAATAGCGGGAGGAAGCATGCAATACAACACTTTACTTATTGAAAAGACCGGCAGTTTGATGACCGTGAACTTGAACCGGCCTGAGATAATGAATGCACTGAACAAGCAGATAATGCTCGATCTTAAGAGCCTGTTCGCAGAGTTGAGGTCGGATTTAAATACGCGTTTTGTAATCTTCACCGGTACCGGTAATGCTTTTTCATCAGGCGTTGAGTTCACGCGTAAAGCCATGGAAGAGCGGTACGCCAGCCCGGATTTGCCCAATGAAAGGTTGTGGCAGCTATTCGGTCATGAATTCATGCAAACGATGGAAAACCTTGAACAGGTCACCATTGCAGCAGTTAACGGTCCATCTATCGGCGGTGGACTCTGCCTGGCCATGAACTGCGATTTCAGAATCGCATCGGAAAAGGCCATCTTCGGCATCCCGGAAGTAGACCTCGGCATTTTCTTTACCTGGGGTGCCACACCCCGTCTCACTGCGCTCATCGGCCCTATAAAAGCCAAGGAACTGATAATGACCGGCGACCCGATCGGTGCGCAGGAAGCATACAGAATCGGCCTCGTCAACAAGGTCGTCCCGCATGACCAGCTCATGAAAACCTGTCTCGAACTGGTACAGAAAATAGCGACCAAAGGGCCGCTGGCTGTACGGATATGTAAAAAACAGGTGAACGCGGCATCACTGGCAAAGATGGCCGACCTGTACCCGCTTGAACCGGAACTCGTCGAAGAAGTGATGGCTTCTGGCCAGGCGGAGGAAGGTGCGCGTGCCTTTATAGAGAAGAGGAAACCCGAATTCAAGTATCAGGAGCCTCGGATATCTTTTTGATTTGAGCGAAGCATTGACAACAGTAATAGTAACTTGTAATATCAGCGGTTGAACCTTCAATCAGATCAATCGATGTGATAGAGAATAATATAAATCCACCAATCTTGAAGCTTTCAAACGTAAAGCTCAGTTTCGGTGGCGTAAATGCGCTTAGTGACGTGAGCCTGGAGGTAAGACAGGGTGAAATATTATCCATAATTGGCCCCAACGGTGCCGGAAAAACCTGCATCCTCAATTGCATTAACCAGTTTTATCACCCACAAGCAGGCGAGATATATCTTAAAGGACAAAATATCTCCAGGATGCCCAGCCACAAAATAGCCAAGCTCGGCATCTCCAGGACCTTCCAGAACATTGAACTCTTCAACGGCTTGACGGTGCAGGATAACCTTATGGCCGGCAGGCATTTTTTCATGACAGGAGGGTTCTGGGGTTCTTTCCTTGGAGGCATTTATTTCGGTAAGTCCCACCATGAGGAAATCAAGCAACGCCGCATAGTTGAGGAGATAATTGATTTCCTGGAAATCGAATCCATCAGGAAACAGGTAGTGGGAACGATTCCCTACGGTTTAAGAAAGCGCGTTGAGCTCGGCAGGGCACTGGCGCTGGAACCGGAATTACTATTAATGGATGAACCCATGGCAGGAATGAACCTGGAAGAAAAAGAGGATATGGCCCGGTTTGTCCTCGATATCTACGAGGAACGGGTCAATACCATCGTCCTCATCGAGCATGACATGGGTGTTGTAATGGACATATCCCACCGGGTAGCTGTGCTTGATTTCGGGCGCAAAATCGCAGACGGAACTCCGGCAGAGATCAAGGCGAACCCCAATGTAATCACGGCTTATCTGGGAACAAAGAAGGTGTAGTTTAAAAGAGCACTGAAATGCCAGCTAACACGATCTCAAAATTATTTAAACAGACATGTGACAAGTACAGCGATAAAAAGATCGCTATACGTCATAAGAAATTCGGCATCTGGCAACCTTACACATGGAAGCACTACTGGGAGCAGTCCAAGCACTTTGGTCTCGGCCTGATGAGTCTGGGCTACCAGCGAGGAGAAAGGATTACCATAGTGGGCGACAATGAGCCGGAGTGGTACTATGTCATGTTTGCCGCCATCTGCTGCAGGGGCATCCCCACGGGCGCCTACCAGGATTCCCTAGCCGAAGAGATCAAGTATGTCATTAACCAGTCCGGCAGTGTTTTCATTATAGTTGAAGACCAGGAACAGGTTGATAAGATGCTGGATATAAGAGACCAGATACCCCAGGTTAAGAAGATTATTTACTGGGATCCCAAAGGCTTGCGATTCTATGATGACCCAATTCTAATTTCCTTTGAAGATGTGATTACGCTGGGCAAGGAATATGAAAAAGAGCATCCGGGCGTTTTCGAAAAGCTTATAGCAGAAAGTGATCCTGAAGACCCCGTTTATTTGACTTATTCATCCGGTACCACCGGGATGCCCAAAGGTATCCTTCACTGCTCACGAAGCGCTATGACATCAAGTCAGGTTTGGGACTCACCGGCGCCATCAGGCGAAAAGGATGACTTCTTCTCAGCCTTCCCGCTCGCCTACGGAGCCGAGTTTATTTACATGATACCGGCCTTCCTCAGGGGTGGATCCACGGTAAACTTCCCCGAAGAGCCGGAGACCGTCGAGGCGAATGTCAGGGAGATAGGTCCCACCAAGGGAGGGGCCGTTCCCAGAATACTTGAGAACTACGTTTCTTTCGTACAGGTGAAAATAGCCGACTCCACTTTCTTAAAACGCATCACTTACAAGCTGTTAATGCCTGTAGGCTATCGGATCGCCAGAATGAAGCTAAACGGTCAGAAAATAAGCCCGCTCTGGAAAGCTCTATATGGAATCGCCTATTTCTTCGTCTTCAGGCCCATCAAGGACTGGCTAGGCTACACGGGCATGAAAGTCTTGATGATAGGTGGCTCTTCTATGGGTGCCGAGGTCTTCGACTTCTTCGTCGCACTCGGGCTAGACTCCCGCATGATGTACGGGATGATAGAGTGTACACCGACTACCATGCATATGAAGGGGGATATCGACTACGAAACCTCGGGTGTACCATCGCAGGGATGTGAAGTACGTATCTCTGATAGCGGAGAGATACTCACCAAAGGGCCTATGAGAATGCTCTGCTATTTCAATAACCAGGAAGCTACAAACAAACTAATTGATGAAAAAGGCTGGGTGCACACCTCTGACGCCGGTTTCATCACCGATAAGGGGCACCTTGTGTGCGTTGACAGGCTGGCTGATCTCATTACTCTTAACGACGGAACCGGCTTCTCACCCTCTTATATCGAAAATAAGCTAAAGTTCTCCCCATACATACGTGACGCCATCATTACTGGCGACGATAAGGAATTCGTGGGTGCCCTGATCAGCATAGACTTCCCCAATCTGGGCAGGTGGGCAGAGACACGCCGTATACCCTATACAACATTTGTTGACCTGTCGCAGAAAAAAGAGGTTTATGAACTTATTAAGAAAGACATTTTGAATATTAATAAAAAGCTGCCCGAAAGGCAGAGGATAGGCAAATTCGCACTGTTACACAAGGAACTTGATGCAGATGATGCGGAGTTGACAAGGACACGCAAGCTCAGACGCAAGGAGGTAAGCAAGCGCTACATGGACATGATAGAAGCGCTTTACAGCGATGCGAAGGCGTATATCGCCGAGGCCAGGGTAAAATACAGGGACGGCAAGGTGGCCACCGTTACCACCGCAGTGCAACTGGCATCGGTGGAGGATAAGTAACCATGGGAGCAATACTTGAGCATCTGGTCATTGGCCTGGCCGTTGGCGCCGTATACAGCATTATTGCCCTAGGATTCGTGCTTATCTATAAGGCAACGGGAATCTTTAATCTGGCGCAGGGGAGCCTGCTGGCCCTTGGAGCATACATCTGCTACATATACAGCATCACCATTGGCCTGCCCTTCTGGCTGGCAGTTATACTGACACTGGTTACGTCGTTCGCGCTTGGCCTTCTCATAGAAGTTACCTTTCTCCGGCGCATGATTGGCCAGCCACATTTGGCAATCCTTATGCTAACAATCGGCATTTACCTGATGGTGCGTGGGATAGTTCTGATTGTCTGGGGCGTTTACAGCCTATCTTATCCGCCCTACCTGCCGACACAACCCATCCACGTTATGGGAACCACGTTGCAGCCAATATTCATACTGGCCGTAATTGCCGCTGCTATTCTGTTCACCATCTTTATTCTGTTCTTTAAATTCACTTCCATAGGTGTTGCCATGCGCGCCACGCAGGATAACCAGCAAGTTGCACAATCAGTGGGAATCAGCGTTAAACGGGTGTTCGGGGTGTCCTGGGCAATCGCGGCTATGACGGCTGCGGTTGGGGGTATAATAGTCGGCACCATTCTCTCTATCGGCTACTCCCTGGACGACTACGGGCTTAAGGTGATGCCTGCCATTATACTGGGCGGGCTCGAGTCTGTGCCCGGTGCTCTCGTGGGTGGTATAATTATTGGCGTCGTGGAGCATTTCGCCTCGGCTTACCTGGGCTCTACTTTCATCGGTATTGAAGACGTAGTCCCATTTATAATTTTGCTCGTGATTTTGCTGATCATGCCTTATGGCATTTTCGGGCTTAAGAGGATAGAGAGGATTTAAGTCGTGCGTTTGCCAAGCCGAACCTTCAATATGACCTATGAGCAGGACATGGCCATTTTCAGGACGCGCCTGCAGTGGATTTTGCTGGTCGGCTCAATTATTCTCGGACTCTGTGTGCCATTATTCACCGGCACTTATATGCTCACTATAGTCATCACCATCATAGCCATGGTAATTGCTGCACTGGGCATACAGATCCTCACCGGTTACTGCGGGCAACTATCATCAGGACATGCTGCTTTCGTTGCTGTTGGCGCTTACACTTCGGCGTTGCTCACCGTGAACACGGGGATGACATTCTGGCTGGCAGTCCCCATAGCCGGATTAACAGCGGGCTTCATCGGCCTGATCGTAGGCCTGACCTCTATAAGACTCCAGGGATTTTACTTGATCATATCTACGCTTGCTGCTCAATTTGTTATAATGTACATCATCAGTCACTGGACGGTGGTAACCGGTGGTTCTTTTGGTATGTCGGCACCTCCACCTGAGCTTTTTGGCTTCGTATTCAACTCTACTGAGTCCTACTATTACATAGCCTTCGTAGCACTGCTTATAGCCACTTACGTGGCCAGGAATATAGTACGTACCAATGTGGGGCGTGCCTTTATAGCCATACGCGACAACGATCTTGCAGCCAAGGTCATGGGCATTAATATCACCGTTTACAAGCTACTCGCCTTCTTTATAGGTTGTACTTTCGCCGGAGTTGGCGGTGCTATAGCAGCCCATGCCCGCGGCGTAGTAACCCCGGATAGCTATACCCTTGTGGAGTCCTTCTGGTATTTAGGCTATATCATTATAGGCGGACTAGGTACTATTACAGGAGCCTTTTTCGGAGTGATCTTCATTGCAATATTAAACAACGGCCTCAGCGCGTTGCTGGGGGCACTGTCATCAATCTACACAGGAGCTGCCAGCCTGCTGGGTCCATTGATGCTCATAATCTTCGGCCTGGCTATAGTATTATTCCTGATGTTCGAACCAAGGGGACTGGCACACCGCTGGGAGATTTTCAAAGCTTATTACAGGCTGTGGCCATTTTCACATTAGCAGGAGGTGATGTTTATAGACAATACGTTCTTTGCAACCATAGTACTAGATAAAAATTTAATTGAGGAGGAAACATGAGAAGAAACGTCAGATTATGCCTGGCAGCAATAGTAACAGTTTTACTTATATCAGTAGTGATGGTCGGTTGTCAGCCAGCAGCACCAGCCGCACCGGCGGCACCGCCGGGACCTATCAAAATCGGCCTTCTTACCGACCTGACCGGCCCGATCGCAGCATCTTCGGTTCCCGGCTATGAATCCCTGTCTGACTGGTGGAAGAATAAAAACGATAAGGAAGGCGGTATCAAAGGGCATAAGGTTGAAGTGGTCGTGGTCGATACCAAGTATGACAACAACCTGGCCGTCTCCGGCTTCGAAAAGTTAGCCACACAGGATAAAGTGAACTATGTTTGGATTGCCGCAGCCAATCTTCAGCCGCCGGTAAAACCGCTTACTGAGAAGTATCACCTCCCCAGCTCCGGCCCTACCGAGATGACCGTGCTGCTCCCCCTAACCCCCAACTCTTTTATGTTTGGTGCAATCCCAACTTATGCCGATTTCTACCGCTGCAGCCTTACCTATATTAAACAGAACTGGAATAAAACGGATCCTCCTAGAATCGGCATTATGGGCCTGGATGCATCATTTGCCAAGAGCACCATAAAACCTACAAAGTGGATGCTTGAGAATGAATTGAAATGGCCCATCGTTGCCGAAGAATGGGCGACTATGTCTGCCACAGATGTCACCTCCCAGGTGACCAATCTCAAGAATGCCAAATGCGACTACATCCTCCTGGTATCCACCGGTGCGCCGCAATTGATCTTCCAGAAAACCGCTAAGGCGGCCGGACTACTAGACCAATCGATCGTCATCGATACCTTCATCACACAGATGCTCAGCTTCCGTAAGCTAGACCCGGCTGCCACGACCGGCCTGTGGAGCCACAGCCCGTGCGCGCTGATGGCGATGGCAAAGGACGTGCCTATGCTGAATACGCTCGATGCCATCAACAAGGCCTCCCGTCCCAATGGGCCTCCGCTGGATTGGATCCGCATCGTTAACTACGGCGGAGCCATTTCCATTGATGACATTTTTGAAAAAGCAATCAACAAATATGGCTATGACAAGCTAACGGGCGATAACATCAAGTGGATAATGGAACACGAGATGGCGGGAACCACTGCCAAGGGCATTCTGGGTCCCTGCCCATGGTCCACAACTACTCATGCCGGTTATCATGACACAATCATCGTAAAGACCACGCCGGACTTCGGACTCGAGATTCTCAAAGTCTGGATGCCCATGCCGCCGTGGCCAGCCGATGCAAGTGATGTGAACTTCTGGAAACTTTAATAATTCAATTTAGAGGGAGCTTCCCGCGGGAAGCTCCCTCATTGAAACAGGTTTGACATGCTACTGGTAAATAACATCGAGGTCTGCTACAGCGAGGTCATCCTTGTCCTGAAAGGAGCATCTCTGGATGTACCGGACAAAAATATAGTCTCGCTCCTCGGTGCCAACGGTGGTGGCAAAACCACAATGCTCAAGGCAATCTCCGGTTTACTCAAAACCGAGATGGGCGAGGTCAGCGATGGCTGCATCGAATTCGACGGCAAGAGAATAGATCATATGGAACCCGAAGACAGGGTAAAGCTGGGCATCAGTCAGGTCATGGAAGGCCGCCTGGTGTTTCAGCATCTCACCATCGATGAGAACCTCGAAGCAGGTCACTATGTGCGCCGCAATCAGACCAGGCTCAGTGCAGAACGAGATAGCGTTTTCAGCTATTTCCCGCGGCTCAAAGAACTGCGGCACCGTACTGCCGGTTATCTTTCCGGAGGCGAGCAGCAGATGCTTGTTATAGGCCGTGCCATGATGTCCAGGCCAAAGCTCTTCCTGCTCGACGAACCTTCAATGGGACTCGCACCTCTCGTCGTGGAAGAAATTTTTGACATTGTCAAAAAGATGCAGCAGGAACAGGGCAACTCTATTTTACTGGTTGAACAGAACGCTGTAGCCGCATTATCAATAGCTGACCATGGCTACGTAATGGAGAATGGTAAGATCGTCCTTGACGGGCCGGCAGCCAAGCTGATGGATAATCCTGACGTCAAGGAATTTTACCTGGGTCTAAGCGAAGTCGGTGAGAAAAAGAAGTACAGCCAGGTGAAACATTACAAACGCCGTAAGCGCTGGTTAGTTTAAGTCGATTGCCTTGCCTTCAACCGTGCGCTCTGGGCCAGCGCCCTTATGGCTTCCAACAGGTCCTGCCTGCGGCAGTCCTTGGTGAGGTACCAGCCTGCACCCGCAGCAAGCGCATCACCCGCATAGTCACCATATACTGTCAGGAACAATATTTTCACATCAGGCATTATTTTCTTGATCCTGCGTATAGCTTCGGGACCATCCATCCGCGGCATCTGGCCATCCATGAGAATTACGTCTGGCTGTAGCTTCTCAGCCTTCTCAACAGCATCAACGCCATCGACGGCCTGGCCTACGACTTCTATATCCTTATGCCCGTCGAAGATGCTTTTTAAGCCTTCCCGAACGACCTCGTTATCGTCCACTATTAATACTTTAATCGTTTCTTCCATCTCTCACCTGCTTAAACTTTCTTAAACTTTCTTTTACGCATAGCTGTAACTTCAAAACAACCGCTCTTTTTATTGAGTTCACCAATATTTATCATTTAGTTAAAACCACATGAAAATATATCTAACTAAGTTTAGCTTATCCGCTGTATCTGGATAATCGGGAGATAGGTTGGTTTTGCAAATAGTAAAGGGTTGACTGTGAAATCAACCCTTTTTATGAGGTAAAATCATACTAAAGTATGATCAGAGCTGAATGATCCCTTTCCTTAACGCCGTAGTAACTGCCTCTGTGCGCGTCGTTACATTGAGCTTCTGGAATATGCTGGTTATATGTGTCTTTACAGTGCTCTGGGTTATGGATAGCTGATCTGCTAATTCCTTGTTGGAAACGCCTTTGGCCATGAGTTTCAGCACCTCGGTTTCCCGGTCCGAGAGTGTCTCTGCAGCAGGTGGTTTTTTTGAAAGCTCGGCCAGTTTATCCAGAACCCTGGAAGCAACTACCGGCTGTATCTGCGATTCCCCCTTCGACACAGTCCTGATTGCACTAAATAGTTCTGCACGCGGTGCATCCTTAAGGAGATATGCCCGTGCGCCTGCTGCTATGCCGCGGAAGATATATTCATCGTCTGAAAACGTAGTAAGGATGATAAACTTAACATCAGTATTTTCTGCCTTTATCCTGATCATAGCCTCCACGCCGTCAAGCTCCGGCATACGCAGGTCCATGAGAACTATATCCGGCGACAATTCACGTACTTTTTCGATAGCTTCGAGCCCGTTCGTTGCTTCGCCCACGATTTTGAAATCCGGTTCACGCTTGAGCATTGAGCCTATGCCCTCGCGAACCACCGGGTGATCATCAACTATTAGGATCCTGATTGCTTCCACGAGCCAACCTCCTATGCAAGCGGAATAGTTACTTTGACCATCGTGCCAGCACCTTTTTCGCTTTCCATCTCGAACTTACCACCCTGCCCAAGTGCCCTTTCCCGCATACTAATCAGTCCGAAGCCTCCGCTCTTCCCAATTCCACCATCGGGCTCAAGCTCAAATCCAACGCCATTGTCCTTCACCATCAATTCAACCGATGAGCTCTCAAAGTTAAGCCTAACTTCCACCTGAGACGTCTGGGCATGCTTTGCTATATTGACAAGCGCTTCCTGGCAAATACGAAACAGGGCAGTACCCATTTCCGGTGGAATTTCCCTTTTTTGACCGTACATGGTGAAACTTGTGTCAATGTCGTGATCTTGCTTGAACCTGTCGACTTCATGCTCGATGGCCTCGTCGAGTCTGAGCTGTTCCAGTGCCTGCGGGCTCAGGTTCCAGACAGAGCGGCGCGCTTCCGCGAGGCTCTTACGTGCCAGGCTGCGCGCCTGGTTGATGTGCCTCTGGACATCCTCGCTAGTTTCGCCCATCGCCTGCTCCGCAGCTTCCAACTGAAGGATGATGCCGGTAAAGCCCTGGGCCAGCGTATCGTGGATCTCGCGTGCCATGCGGTTCCGCTCTTCAGTCACAGCCATCTGCCTCGTCTCGTGGTAGAGTCGCGCATTTTCGATTGCCACCGCGAGTTGATCAGCAAGGGTCTGAGCGGTGAACACATCCGCCTCGTCGAAATCATTGATTTCTGTGCTCTCAATATCAAGTACTCCCAGCACCCTGCCTCCCATCTTGACCGGCACTGCAAGCTCGGATTTAGTCTCACCTGTACCCTCAGGTTTTTTGTAACCCGATTCGCTGGTTAAATCGTTAACCAGCACGTATTCGCCTGACCTGGCTGCTCTGCCTATGATACCTTCCTCGTCCATTTCCAGTGGCACACCGACGGGGATAACATTCTTCTGCCCGCTGAAGTGTAATGTCTTGAGCATCAGCTTACCCGAGCCTGGCTCAAAGAGGAAGATATTCACGTTGTGAAAATGGAAGGTCTGACGCAGGAGGTTGCCCACATAAGCCAGCAGCTCGTCCAGGTTGACTATTGAACTGATCTTGCGGCTGACTTCGTTAACGGTGCGCAGTTGTTCGGCCCGCTGCCTCTCCTTTTCAGTACGCTCGATTACCTTTTGCTCCAGGTTACTGTAAGATTCCCGCAGGCCTGCGGCCATGTCATTGAACTGCTCAGCCAGTACCTGCATTTCGTCACCGGTGTTTACATGTATGCTGTAATCCAATTCGCCCCTGGCTATGTGCTCCGAACCCTCAGTCAGTGCCATTACCGGCTTGGTTATCGTTTCAGAAAGCAGGAAGGAAACGCCGGATACCACGACGACCATGGCAACAATGACTGCTATGAAGATCAACTCGGCTTCCCTTGCCTGCTTGTCGATCTGCTTGCTCATGTCTTCAACTGCAGACGCGATCCTATCTTTGGTCTCCTCCGCCGCAGCGGAAAACTCATCCAGATAGGTCGAAGCAGCGACAATCAGCTCCGAGGCTTCCACGGGAACCGCATACATATATTTGGTCCGTTCAGCGGTATCCGTTGCGTCCTTGTACTTGTAATATCCCGATGACTCTCCACCTAGCAAGCTCCTCTCAAAAATGGAAGAATAATATGACGGCTCGCCGCCTATCTGGCGCAAATTAGTGCCGATTAAGGAAGGATCCGCCGCAAAAAATACCCTGCCTGTATTATCATAGACTATCGTGTAGCCCGTCCGGCCCACTTTTTGCACAGCGATGGCATTAAGCTTCTCATCTTTCCTCATTTTTGCCTGGTCCGGGTCGGGGTGTAACTGCAGGTAAAAATAGATTTCTTTCGCCACATCCTGTGCCTTCTGGTAAATAGTGCGTCGTCCCTGATCCTCAAGGGCAGCTATGCTCACAGATACAACCGTCTCACCCATCGACTTGCTGTATTCTTTGGTCAAAGAACCAACAGAACCTATGTACCTCAGTGCCAGCGAACTGATGATGCCTACCGAGATGAGCGAAAGGGCCAGGAACGAGATGAGGATCTTGTCACGTATCCCGAACCTGATCCTGATTTTCTTTATCTGGCCGGCGAACTTAGTCTGCATATTCACCCCTGTCGGCAGCAAACTTTTCTCTGATCAGTTTCTCACCATATTCCATTAGCTTCTCCCGGTGTTCCAAGGAGTAGTTTTTGATCTCAAGGTAGTTCTTCAGTGCATCCAGAGGAGTTAGATTCTTTGTAATCCAGCCCGAAGCCCTGGTTCTGGCGACCTGCCGTATCTCTTTTCCTATGCTAACATTATATGCCTCTTTCAAGGCTTTAAAAATCTCACCTTCTCTTAACATTGTGGCCAGGTTAGCCGGCAGTGAGATCTTCAGTCTCACTATCGCATCAGCTATGTCGCCCTTCCTTTCTGCAATTCTCTCTAATATGCTTTTCGTGGGATCCGGGTTTCCCTCATCTACAGTTAATTCCAGCGTCAGGAACTTCCGTGCATTAATCTTATGAAATTCATATCTGACCGATCTGTTAACATCTTCTTGCTCGATTTCGATCACATAGAAGCCCTTCTCCTCTCCTTCATCTCCAAAATCCAACCTTTCCAGGCTGCCTGCATATACGATGGGAGGTTTTTCGCATAGCACCTGCCGCTTATGGATATGGCCGAGCGCAATGTAATCGTAAACCGGCCTTGCGATGCTGCTCAACATGATTACAGGATCCCTTCCGATGACCATGCTCCTCTCGGTCCCCAGCATGGCATTTGATACGGCAATATGACCTGCCAGAACGGCGGGCTTTAACGGGTTGATGCTGTCGGCAAGCTCCTCCAGCTTTGCCGTCATGGCCTCCTGGAGTTGTCGGGTAATCTCATCCACTCCCAGGTTTTTAACATCCTCACGTGCAAGCAGGGCATTACGGCGCAGCCATGGGAAAACGGCAACCTGGACCTCGCCACCACCTGTCTGAATATTGAAAATGCCCGGCCTATGCGCGATGTGAATATGCTCGATATTCAACGTATCAAATATTTCCACCGAGTTGGCTTTGCCCGATGAACCAGGCAGGTCATGGTTGCCAACCACGATGACGGTGGGTATTGCGGCTTCAGACAGACGTCTTATCCTCCTGGCAAACTCGCGCTGGTGAGTCTGCGAAGGCTCCCGGTTTTTGTATGCATCACCGCAAAAGAGAACCAGATCAACATGGTTCCCTATGGCATAGCTGATAACCTCATCCAGGGCACGGAGCACATCGAGTACCCGCGTGGACAAGCCGCTAGAAGTGTCAAGGGTGCCATACGTTTCCACCCCTATATGTGCGTCCGCGAAATGGAGAATCTTCATCTCTGCAATAAGCTACATAACTTCAACGATTTATTTTATTCCTGCAACTTCGATTTCAATATATCCACCACCTCTATTATAGGCACCCTTGCCTGCTGCATAGAGTCGCGGTCGCGTATGGTAACCTGATTGTCCTCAAGTGAATCGAAATCTATGGTCACGCAGTAAGGTGTACCGACCTCATCCTGGCGGCGGTAACGCCTGCCAATGCTCTGCGCATCATCGTACTGCGTCGCGAAATGCGGCCTTAGCTTTTCATAGACCTCCCTTGATAAGGGTAGCAGCTTTGCATTGCGGCTCAACGGCAGAATAGCCACTTTGACCGGTGCCAGCGATGGCTTGAAGCGGAGCACCACGCGCGTTTCATTATCTGCTATATCTTCGTCGTAGGAATCCACCAGCACTGCCAGAAGCGTGCGGTCAACGCCGGAAGAAGGTTCAATCACATACGGAATATACCGCTCGTTCTTCTCCTCATCAAAATAATCGAGGTTCTTTCCGCTGTATTTTGCATGCTGGGTAAGGTCGAAATCGCTCCTGTTGGCAATTCCCTCGATCTCCGACCAGCCGATGGGGAAATTGTATTCAACGTCAAAACACGCCCTGGCATAGTGGGCCAGTTCATCCTTCTCGTGCGCTCGTAGGCGAAGGTTTTCTTTCCTGATGCCCATCCCCACATAGTAGTTGAAGCGTTCTTTGACCCAGTATTCAAACCACTCGACGTCCGTCCCGGGCTTCACAAAATACTCGATTTCCATTTGCTCGAACTCCCGGGTGCGGAATATGAAGTTGCCCGTGGTAATCTCATTGCGGAACGATTTGCCTACCTGTGCAATGCCGAAGGGAAGCTTCTTCCTGATAGTGGAGCGGACATTCTCAAAATTAACGAACATAGCCTGGGCAGTTTCCGGACGCAGATAAATGATGCTTGCCTCATCCTCTACCGGCCCCATGAAGGTCTTGAACATCAGGTTGAACATTCGAGGCTCGGTGAGCGCGCCGCCGCAGTCCGGGCAGGTTTTCGAGTTTACGTCTGTCTCGCGGAACCTGTGCTTGCATGCTTTGCATTCCACAAGGGGGTCCGAGAACCCGGCAACGTGGCCGCTGGCAACCCAGATCTGCGGGTGCATCATGATACTGGCATCGATACCGACCATGTCATCGCGCTCCTGCACGACCTTCTTCCACCAGTAGTTCTTGATATTTCTTTTCAATTCGGCACCAAGCGGACCGTAATCCCAGCAGCTCGCCAGGCCGCCATATATCTCGCTGCTCTGAAAAATGAAACCCCGCCTTTTGCAGAGCGATACTATTTTATCCATATCAACTTTTTTATTATCTTGCGGCACTGTTACCTCCTGAAAGGCTTTCAAAAGATTTATAAATTATATCATTTACAGGTTAAGGCTTTATATGCAGAATAATAGCCCGCAAAGTGAGCCGGCTGTATAATTGAATCGAAGGATCCGGACTTAAAAAAGCCTTTATATATGAAAAAAACAGTTCTTACGTTTTCAACAGCGTTGCTAATTATAGCATTTTCCTTTACCCAGGGCTGCAGCAGCCTGCCAGCGCAGAAGCCACCGTTACCCCCGGCCACTCCACCACCTATCATGACGTCCAGCATAAACCAGCCACCAGAGACAATGATAACTGAGGGTCCCAGCGGAACGATAAACTACAATACCATCACCTTCAAATGGGCGGGTGCGTACGATAGTAATTCTGCGTTAAAACTGAGTTTCTCCAGCTATCTTGACGGATACGACCGCGACTACTCCCCTTTTACACCCGAGACCAGCAGGACATATAAGAACCTTGCCGCAGGAAATTATACATTTTATGTAAAAGCGCAGGATGAAAACGGCAACATCGAGCGTACTCCTGCCAGCCAGAGCTATACAATCGCAGCGGTACCGCCCGGGCAGGCAGCACCCGTTATCGTGCCCGGTGGCACGGGCGGTGTTCTGTTAATTGGCAGTGACGTCAGCCGCATAGTGGTAGGTAGCGATGGTGCGACCCTCTATGCACTGGATTCCCTGAATTCACGACTTTACCGCTCCGACACCGCAGGTATGGACTGGACAGATATAACAGGCAAGGTTGGTGGAGGTCCCCTCTGGGTTGATATAGCTGTGGCGCCGGACGATCCGGGCCTGGTTGCTATAGCTACGGACAACGGAAGGGAAGTCCGTATTTCGGATGATTATGGTGCCACTTTCAGCGTCCTGGGGCTTTCCTCTACAATTGGGGCCGGGCAGGCCGTCAGGAGCATATGTATTTCACCTGATTATGGCGCTCCCAGGCGTGATATAGCAGTGGGAACATGGTCAGGCATGGCGAATGGCAGAGTTTATATAAATATACTCACGAGGTTCCCCAGCGGCTGGTTTGATGCCAGCAGCAGTGCTCCGGGCTGGCTCAATGCTGACATATTCGCTATCAAGTTCTCGCCTTCTTACGCTGCTGACGGGACTTTATTATGCGTTGCCTCGAGCCCGGCTAAGACGTACCTTTTCGCAGGTTTAAGGGATCTCGGTTCCGTCAATACTGTGTGGAACTCGCTGACAGGCTACCCAGTTGAGCTATGCAAGCCCGGTTCGGGTACCTCCGGCACTCCTCTAAATTACGCTGATATCACCCTGCCTGCCGATTACAACGGTAGTAACCCGTACTCCCGCCATGTATTTGTCTCGTGGAGCAAGAACCACCCATCCCAGGGCGTGTACCACGTCGTCGATTTCCAGCCCTATAGTATGAATGCTCCCGAGCCGATATCAACTATTGCTTATTACGGTACGATCGGCCGCGGCAAACTCCTGGCCGGTG
>Ga0315294_10002212_pt1 | contig 21273 bp, 22 predicted proteins | sample YL17G13_40_MG_FD_203626 | JGI IMG/M metagenome (GOLD analysis project Ga0315294, IMG submission 203626) | Sediment microbial communities from Yellowstone Lake, YNP, Wyoming, USA - YL17G13_40 | ecosystem: Environmental > Aquatic > Freshwater > Lake > Sediment | place: USA: Wyoming | collected...
ATGACGATATCAGAACTCCCTATCAGGCCTTCATGGAGAAGACGATAAAGATAAAAAGGTGAAACGATGAAGAATGGAAGTGTTGAGTCCGGTCAACGAGGGGACATTAATTCAGGACAACACAATATTTCATAACTTATATAAGCTTTCATTGCATTTATCTTTTCCATGATTACGTTGAATTTTTTGGGAGGCGCAAGGAAGTCGGAAGGTCGAGCGTTCTTCTTGACGGGAAAATAATGCTCGACTGCGGAATAAAACTGCATAGCGGGGAATCTCCGGAACCTCCGCTCGCTGCTGCTCCTGAAGCGGCAATAATTTCCCATGCCCACTTGGACCATTCGGGTTTTTCTCCTGCGCTTTTTGCAGGGGGGAACGTGATTGAATGCTTTGCAACTCCCCCAACAGTTGATTTGTGCGAGCTTCTTCTGAGAGACACGTTGAAGATACAAAAATTGAATCGCTACAAGCTCTTCTCTTCGGGAAGCTTGAAGAGGTGGAAGGAGAATGTGAAAGCGCTTCCCTACAATATGAGGATAGAATGGAGGGGATATGAATTCGGTTTTGGGGATGCGGGCCATATTCCGGGAAGCGCATGGATTGAAGTGATTAAGGGCGGAAAGAAGATTGTCTATTCCGGGGATTACAAGCTGGAGGACACTCTTCTCATGAAAAAGGGAACGGTCCCAAAGAATGTTGACATATTGATGACTGAAAGCACTTATTCCAGAAGGGAGCACCCCGACAGGGACCAGCTCGTGAAGCAGATTCTTGAGGAAACGAAAATGACGTTTGAGAACGGGGGGTGCGCATTGTTTCCTGCTTTTGCGCTCGGAAGGAGCCAGGAGTTGGCGATCATGCTTTCAAAACTCGACATTCCCTTCTATATCGACGGAATGGCAAAGAGCGCATGCGAGATCGCGATGGAATACCCTGAATACGTGAGGAATTTCGATGAACTCTATAGGGCTTTGAAGAAAGCAATGTGGGTGGGCAAGAACATGGACAGGGATGAGATCCTGAAAGAGCCCTGCGCGATAATCACGACTGCGGGAATGCTTGAAGGCGGTCCTGTGCTGGAGTATATTTTCAAGTTGAACCAGAATTCAAGGATATTCATAACGGGCTACCAGGTGAAGGGAACCAAGGGATATGAGCTCTTGAACACCGGCTCAATCACGATTGATGGGGAAAGAAGGAAGGTGAAAACCCCCTGGGCGCATTATGACCTGAGCGCGCATGCCGGAAGAAGCCAATTATTCGAATTCGTGAAGGGAGCGAATCCCCAGAAGGTGTTCTGCATGCATGGGGATTCGTGCGAATCCTTTGCGCAGGAATTGAAAGAGATGGGTTTTGACGCGTACGCGCCCCAAGTCGGGGAAGCGTTTGAGATCTGATTTTTTCAGGCAGGAAAAATAATAAATGAAGACTGAGTAGAATAAACATGGAAATAATCTTGCCTTCTTTGGAGGATATTGTTTATACCAACAGGAAAATTGGGGGAAACGTATTGAACTTGAGCAACATTCATTTTCTACTTTCAAAAATCGAATTGGAGAAGAAAAAACAAAAGAATAGGAAAAGGATTATTGGAAAAATTGCGGCAAATCTCTGGATTGGGATAACAAAAGGGCATTCGTTTGTGGATGGCAACAAGAGAACTGCAACGGAAACTGTGAAGTTTTTTCTCGAAAAGAACGGTTTCAACCTGAATTTTTCCACTGCAGGATTGGTTTATGTCAGCCTGAAGATCGCAAATGATGAAATGAACTTGAAAGAGCTTGAAAAGCTCATTATATCAAAGTGCAAAAATTTGCAAGTCAAAAGAGCACTTTGATATGTAGTTGACCGAATGGAAAGACTTGCAAGACGTTTTCGGTCTACTATAATGCAAAATTGGGTGATAATAATGAGAAATGATAAACAGAAATTCCGCATCAGAACTGCAATTGACTTGGAGACAGGGAAAAAAAGAGAAATCAAAATTCCGATAAAAGTAGCTGAAAAAGAAATAGACGCGCTCCTCAAGAGGGACAAGGATTTCCTCGACATAATGGCAAAGCTCTGATTTTTCTCTTATTTTTCGTTTTTCTTCGCCAGTTATATATTTAATTGTTTTCCTTTAATATTTATAATGGGTGGTAAAATGAACGTTCGCAATGCTGGGGGGAGCCATTTGGAAAGTTTTAGGGGTAGAGAATTTGCTGGAATGCATTCAAGGCCTGACTTTTTTTCAAGGGCGATTGGAGGAAGGCTTGGGAGAAGGGGGGCTTTAAGCGTTCCGGGATTGGGCACGGGTTCTGCGGGAAAAGTCGAGGGAGCGCTGCCGGATTTCGATGCATTGAGGCGCGCAACCGGTTTTGATTTGACTTTTGAAGCGGCTTCATTCGCAGGATTAATGACTTTGAGCGCGGCACAGAAAGTCGTAGAGCAATTGGACTGCGGATCGCAGGGAACGATATTTTACGATCCACCGTTTATTGACAGGAGACGCAAACCTCCAAATGATAAGTCCAGAGGATTATGGCTTGCCGCAGAGCAAGTATGCGCGAAAACGCTCATGAATGCATATATGCAGAATGTAGCGGTTGCGGCATTCATCGCACAATCGCTTGTTGAAAAAAGAATTCCCGATCCGGTCTTTTCCGCATTGCTGGAACACCCCGATGTCCAGATGAGGAGCATGTATCTTCTTATTCTCGCGGACAGTTTTCCTATCAGCGCAATAGCAGCGGAGATAAAGAGCATGAGGAAAGCAAATGGAGAAGACGTCGAAAAAGAAGAACGGTCAGTAAGGACTTGGATAGAAAATTATCGAGTGACGGATGTGGAGGGAAGTTTGAAAGGTTATGTGTACTTTAGACCGATTGGGGACGTGCTTATCGTACTACCAGACCTCATGGATGCTGAGCTCTGGCAATTCATCGCAGATGGGGCAATATTCGCGGGGCAGCAGGAGTATAGGCAACTCGACGTGAGGATCGCTTGTCTTGCTGCGCTTCGCGATGCGGGGCAAACCGATATGATGAGCTACGTTGCTGATCTTGGAATGAAACCAATCAGGGATTTGGCGCAGGAGTGGCTTTCGACAATGACTAAACCAAGTGAATGAGGGGTTCGCTTGCATCCGCAATCCCACCTTTTAAATATTTTGCCCTCCTTAATAAGCCCTAAGGTGGTTTCATGGCAAATTATCAAAAGAGTTCTGGTTCTGTAACATCTGGAAATGGAATGGAAGGAAATGCCCAAAATCAAATGACTCCTGCTGGAGCTTTCGCAAGGGCGGGAATAAGGTTTGGAAATGGAAACGCTCCTGTGCTTGCTTTTGGAAGGGCGGGCTTCTTGTTTTTTGGAAGGAAAAAGCAGACTTCTTTAGAAGGCGAAACTGGAGTTCAGGATGCAAGACCCAATTTCAAAAAACTTGCATCAACGATTGGTTTTCCTGAGAAAATCAAAGTTGGGGATGGTGAAAAACCTTCGAGCCTCATGGCTGGAAGGGGAGTAGAGGACATTGAAGTTGTTAAAAAAATTGCAGATCAGATAAACAATCCAGATGCTTCAATTGCAGCTGCAGCCCGGGAAGCCTTGGATGATTCGGCACGTTATGCGAAGGATGCTTCGTATGCCGACCCACTCGCTCGAGAATTAATTTCCAAGGGATTGACTGTACCAGTAGTATATGGGGCAGTCAACAGCACTTCGCGTGAAGTAAGAGAGAGATATGTTGATTTGCTGCTTGCAGTTTCCCAAGCATATGAAGAGGTGCTTGAGATCTGGGATAGAATACCTTATGATGATACGAAAAGGTTCATCGTGAAGATATTGGAGGACATGGGAAAAGTGGCAGAAACCTTGATTGTGAGGGTGGGGGGACAGGATGAGCAGGCTAAGGAAAAGGCAAGGAATGCTCTTTCAATCCTATTTGGAATAAACGATAACATGGAAATCGCCCGGAATGCAATTATAAAGTTGGCGAAGCTTGAAGAATTCACACCCATTGTTGCAGGAGCAGTTGCGAGCCCGAAAAGGGAAATAGCTGATTTGTGCCTCACAGCTCTGCTCGTAGCAAAAAGATATGATGAGATCAGGACTGTTTCCAGCGATGCGAGAGACCCGATAATCAGGGCACGAGCCCATGATTATATCAACGTGAATATGACTATTGGCATTGAGCCAGATTGGGAGGGTTTCGAAACTGCAACAAGATTGAAAGTCGAAGGGTCCATTCAGAATACAGATCAGGCGCGCAGGCTTGTGAAAGCCCTTTCGCACCGCGAACCCACAATAGTTGCTGCTGCAAGAACTAGCCTAAGAAGCGTATTGACAAGGATCGGGAGCGGGCAGTCTGAAATTGAAATAGTGAACGTCCTTGTTGATGCTGTTGAAAAACACAGACTGTTCCAATGGATAATCAATCCGGCTTCTGAGAACGGGGATGCCAGAATCAGGGGAATATTGGTGAGCATTCTTGCAAAGCACGACAGAGAGAAAGAATTGACGTCTGTGAGGGACGGCACAAAATACGATGACACAAAAGAGAAAGCACAGGAAGACCTGGACAGGATTGCGAAGAGAAAGGCCGCTGGTGCTGCGGAAAGCGCAGCAATGGAAGCAAAAGAAGGACGAGTGAAAACAACCTAAGGAAGCGGAGAATGAACCTTTCCTGATTTTCTTTTTTCTTCATTTTTCAAGGAGGATGCGAAAGCCTTAAATATTTAAATCTGCTTAGATATATATCTGTTTAGATATTAATATTGTGAAATGAAGAAAGTGGAAGGCGCCCGCTTGCTTTTGGTGAAAAGATGAATAATTACTCGATTGAGACTTTCGACCTTACGAAGAAATTCGACGGATTCACTGCAGTGGACAAATTGAACCTTAAAATCAAGGAAGGGGAGCTTTTCGGGCTCCTTGGGCCGAACGGCGCGGGAAAGACCACTACAATTAGGATGCTCGTGACTTTGACGAAACCTTCTTCCGGAACCGCAACATTGAAGGGAATGGACATAGTCAAGGATGATGCGAAAATAAGGAAAATCATAGGGGTCGTGCCCCAGCATTACAGCCTGTATGACGATTTGACTGCATGGGAGAACCTCGGGCTGATTGCTGAATTGTACCAGCTCAACAGGGGCGATGCGGAAAAAAGGATGAGGGAATTATTGGAGAGGTTCGAACTGGGGGACTGGAGGGATGAATTGGCGGGAACTTTCTCTGGGGGGATGAAGCAGAGATTGTCAATAATTGCAGGCCTGCTGCACAAGCCGGAAATACTTTTTCTTGACGAACCAACAACCGGGCTGGACCCCAAGACAAGGAACAGCATAAGGGAGATCACGCGCGAACTCAATAAGGAAGGAATCACGATCATCCATACAACGCATGACATGGATGAAGCGGACAAATTGTGCGAAAGGATTGCAATCATACACAAAGGGGATTTGATTGCGCTTGATACCCCTGCGGGACTGAAGAAAATGGTGAAAAGCGGAAAGCAGGTGATGATTCTGCGAAAGCCTTCGGAAAAGCTTTATTCTGACGTGAAAAAGCTCGGCTGCGTATACCAGACAATGTACGTAGGGGAGGATTTGAACGTCATATTCAACGAGAAATGCCAGAATGAAGTGGAAAAGATTGTGAATGCAGAGGGGGGAAAATCCAAGGAGGTTTACGAGATGGAAACGACCCTTGAGGACGTTTTCCTCCAGTTGACTGCTGCAAAAGACGGGGATAAGCAAAGATTAAGCGAGTGATTTTTAAACAACACCTTTGGATAAATGCCTGCAGCGAATGTTGCGCTTGCGCGCGTTCGCGTGTTGTATTTGAGAAAAAGTATTTGGTTGCCTTCTCAAATGCTGAAAAAGTCAGCATGGGTTGCCGCTGACTTTTTCACGCCGGAAACTTGCGCGAAAGGGCGCGCGCATTTGGTGCGATGAATTGGCAAATGGTGTTTTTAAACAAAATTATTTGCATGAATGTTGAGTAAATGTTTAGCATCAGGCGAAACAAAACACATGCGCAAATATATACGTTCTGCGCATGAATCGCATGCAAACGCAAAATGCGCATTGTCTGCGCACGACTTGCATTTTGTGTGCATTTCCGCCGCAGATGCACAATGCGCATGAGTTGTTTTTGTTTTTTGCTAAACACATACAATGGTGAATGAAAATGGCAAGCACAAGGGAGATAGCTGCGATTGCAGGGAAAAGCCTCACGTTGATTTGGAGGGACAGGGTGAGGCTGTTTGCACTGCTGCTCTTTCCAATCATAATTGTCGTATTCTTCGGCTATTCGGTTCAGAATTTCGTCTCAAAGGTTCCTTTCGGAATAGTGTGCAACGACGAGAACCCCCAGATCTGCCTCCAGATTGCGCAGGCAATGCAGTCCTCCACTTTCTTTGACGTATCGCACAGGTACGGGACTGAGAATGAATTGAAGAAAGCAATAGACGTTGGGGAAGTGCAGGGGGGAGTGATAATCCCCTTCAAGACGACGGAGAACATCCAGAACAACCAGCAGGCAGTGATCTACATAATCATGGATGAATCCAAAGGAAGCACTGCCTCAACCCTCAACCTCGCCGCAGAGAAGATCATATCCATGGGCGGAAGAACCATAACTTTGCAGTTCCTTTCCGCGGAACAGAGGGCAATGAAACAAACAGCCCAGAATCTTGCTTCTGATGCCGAGAAAGTAAAAAGGCTCAGGCAGGGACTGCAGTCTTTGAATTCAAACAGGAAGGGCGTCTTTTCTTCGCTTGAAGCGATTGCAAAGGGAAACAGCCAGAAGGACGAGGGGTTTGGCGCAGTGGGCTCTGCATTGGAAGAGCTCGCAAAGCAGGATGAAATCGCAGGCCAAAGCTATCTTCTCACGGGCGCGGATTACATAAGGCAGGGGATGGCCGCGCCTTCAATAGGAACGTTCTATTTCGGATTCGTCAATATCACCAGCACGATCGACAGCACGTCAGGATTGGTTTCTTCGGATACCAGCATGAGCGACGCAACGAAAGGGGCTGTGCTTTACAATCTCGCATACATGCGGCTTGCAGTGGGAGGATACATTTCAGGACTGAACGCCTTGAGGAATGCGACCATGAATGAATCGCTTGCGAGAAACACTCAGCAGTCCTATACTTCCCTGGGATATGTGTATCAATCCATGGGAAATGGGCAGCTTAAGAAAGCGCAGATTGAAAGGGAGCTTGCAGCAAAGTTGAAAGCAGGCTCTCTCTCAGCCAACGAAATACAGCTCATCAATATCCTCCTGCAAATGAATGAGAATGAGAACAAGGTTGTGCAGTCATTGGCTGGAATAGAACAGGGGTTGAATTTGAAGAAAGACGCGCTCCTGAAATTGGCAAGTTCTGATGCTTTGAATGCAGTTGAGCCCCTTGCATTGAAGCAGAAGGACATGTATGGGACGGGTTTGGGGTATCTGGATTTCTTTGCTCCGGGAATCATAGCATTCGTGACCATATTCGGAAGCGTCATGAGCCTCGGAAGGGCTATTGCGGGCGAAAGGGAATTGGGGCAGCTGACAAGGCTTTTCCTCACTCCAGTTGACAACATTTCAATAATGGTGGGGAACGCATTGGCATACGGCTCTTTTGAAATGCTGAGGGCGGTAATGGTGCTCGTGCTCACGATGGCTTTATTCAACATGCATGTGAAGGGGAGCCTTTTCCTCTTATTCATGGCAATGTTCCTGAACGTTGTCGCGGCAGTTGGGCTCGGCCTCATAATCTCTTCGCAAGTGAAGAACTCCGAGCAGTTCATGCAGATTGCGCAGGTTGTGATAATGCCCATGCAGTTCATTTCGGGAATATTCTTCCCTGTTGAATCAATGCCCAAATGGATTCAGCCCATTTCATACCTTTCCCCGATGTACCATTCAGCGGAAATATTGAGGGGAATAATCATCAAGGGATTCGGGATTGCGGAGCTCAGCAATCATATTTTGTTCATGCTTGGATTTGTGATACTGATGGTTGTTCTAAGCACGGTTATGTTTAAACGAGAGGTGGTTTGATGAAAGAGAAATTTATTGGAAATGAGGACAAAGCCTGCGGCAACCCGTGCAGGATTTGTCCGCATTTGAGAATACTGCATGGGATTGAAATTCTCAAATACAATGAGAAAATCTGCGCAATCAATCGCGAAAAAATGCAGACATGCAGGAATGATTCCGGGATGCTTTTTACTTTTATATTCGTGCTTGCGTTCGCAGGCTTGGCTTTTGCTGCGCCAAACATAATCATAAGGAATTTCGAGACGAATTCCTCTGAAATACATCCCGGGGACACTGTGAACGTGAGGATGTTCATCGAAAACACAGGGGATACTAGCGCAAAGCAGGTCTCTGCAACGCCAAAACTTTCCGGTCCTTTCTCCCTCATAGGAACGACTCCGATGGGGATTGGAGACATAAACAACGGCGCTTACGCAGTCAAGACGATAACGCTTAAAATCAGCGATGACGCCAGCGAAGGGATTTCCTCCCTGGATTTGGTATTCTCGTTCAAGGACATATCCTCAAATCCATACCAAACCACCCAGACGATCAACCTTCAAATAACAGGAAAAGAGGGGATGGATGTTTCCCTTTCTTCATGCAATCCAAGCAAACCCAAGCCTGAAGATATTGTCTCGTGCACTTTTGCAATACAGAACACGGGCACAAAAAAGCTTGAGAGCGTGAACGCGCTTCTCACTGGGAATGGGATTCTTCCAATAAATGGGAAGACGCTCGTGAACGTGATTGAGGGAAAAACATCCGCTTCTGCCTCATTCAGCTTCCAGGTTAAAGACAGCGCCGAAGAAACAGAGAATGTCACGGTTTCGCTTTCATACGGGAACAAGACGGTTGATTTCCCGTTCCAATTGGCGATCGACAAGAAGAAGGAGAACATCGTTCTTGACATTGTTTCCTCTGACCCGAAGGACGTTTACTATGATGAGGATGCTAAATTCGCAGCAGTGCTGTACAACAACGAGGACAATGAATTGAAGAACGTTTACGTGGAGTTCTTTTCGGACGATTTCTCTATAAACTGGGCGGACAGGAAAGTCTTTTTGGGGAATGTTTTGGGGAACATGATGAGCCCGTTCACAATGCTGATGAAAATGGAGAAGCAGAAAACAATTGGAACTCTCAAAGCGATAATATACTATGAATTGTACGGGAAGAACAAGACGAGGGAAGTTGATTTCGCAATTCCCGTGAAGGAGAACCCCAAATTTGAAATGGACCTGAAAAACCAGGGAAGGCTGGAGCAGGATTATGAGAGCGTGAAAATAGTGGCGACTGTGAAAAACAACGGGAATGGGATTTCGAAGAAAACCAAAGTCGTATTGTCTCCCGAATTCCCGTTCACCACCGCTGCTTCGCTTTTGTACATAGGAGACTTGGCGCCTGATAACCAGACGGACGTTGAATTCTACGTTGACGTGAGCAAGGATGCGAAACCCGGAACATTCGGCTTGAGCGCCTTTATTGAGTATGAGAATGGGGATGGGGATGTTAAGAGGGAGTCATTGGATGTCCCCCTGAGAATAAGCGACAGGAGCCCAAGGCCCATTGATTTCTGGTGGCTTGCAATAGTCGCCCTCGTAGTGCTCGTAAGAATGGGAAGAAAAGGTGGAAAGAAATGAGAGTGCAGAAGCTTTTGCACCATTTCATCCTTTTTGAGATGAAAAAAAGAATTGAAGGGGCATCTGGGAAGGAGATAGCAGAGGAAGTGAAAAGAATCACTTCCGATTGCTTCAAGCCCAGCGCGGGAATCCTCTATCCAATCCTCAGGGAAATGGAGAGGAAGGGACAGATAAGGAGCGAATTGAAGAAGGAAACGAGCAGGGGAAGAAGGGAGATTGTCTACAAAATAACAGGGAAAGGAGCGAGAGACCTTGAGAAGATAAGGAAAAAGAAGGGGGATTTGTTTCTGAGGAACACGAGGAGAATAGTGCCCCTGATGGTGCGCGTGTACGGACACGAAGAGATGGCTGGAGTGATGGAGAGGTTTTTTGAATTGAGGGGAAAAGTGATTGGGTTGGACAGGGAGAGGAGGAAGAAGGCTGCGGAACTGCTCATGCATGAGATGGAAAGGATTGAAAGGAAGCTTGAGACGATATGAGGGAAGCATGCTTTTCTTCTGTGCATTTGCATTCTCCACATGAACAAATGTATAATATTATTCCCAATATTTAAAATATTCTGTACAATTGTTTACTATTTAATAAAAAATATGAATATTTGTTCAAAAAAAGAGGAAAAATAATATATTATCCCTATTTCAATATATTATCATGAAATTAAATGAGAGGTGTTAGTATGGAGAAGGAGGAGATTTTGAAGGAAGTGAAGAAGAGGGGAACGAAATTCGTGGATTTGCAGTTCGTGGACATCTTGGGAGTCGCAAAATGCACTGAGATTCCCATTGCGAGGCTTGAGACTGCATTGGATGAGGGGATATGGTTCGATGGATCTTCGATTGAGGGATTTGCAAGGATTCATGAATCAGATATGCTGTTGAAGCCTGATTCGAACACTTTTTCAATCCTTCCATGGACTGAGGGGAAAGTGGCGCGCATAATTTGCGATATCCACAAGGATGAGAAGACTCCGTTTGAAGGGGATCCAAGATACATATTGAAAAAGCAATTGGGGAAGGCAAAGGAGATGGGTTTTGATTTCTTTGTCGGACCGGAATTGGAATTCTTTTTCTTCAAGGAGAATGGAACGGAAAATAAAATGGAAGTGCATGACAAGGCAGGATACTTTGATTTGGCTCCAGTGGACATGTCTTCCGAAGTGAAAAGGGAAGTGTCATTGTATCTTGAAGAGATGGGATTGAAAGTGGAGATGCTGCACCATGAGGTTGCCCCAGGCCAGCACGAGATTGATTTCAGGTACGGGGATGCGCTGGGAATTGCCGATTCAGTTATGACTTACAAGCATGTTGTGAAAACAATAGCCGCAAAGCACGGGCTTTTCGCATCATTCATGCCAAAGCCGGTGTTCGGAATAAACGGATCGGGAATGCACACGCACCAGAGCCTCTGGAAAGACGGGAAAAACGCGTTCGCGGATGAGAGCAACGAATACAAGCTTTCAAAGGAAGCGCTTTTCTACATTTCAGGGATCATGGAGCACGCAAGGGCTTTCTCTGCAGTCACTGCACCCATTGTGAATTCATACAAGAGGCTCGTTCCTGGCTATGAAGCTCCAGTGTACATCTGCTGGGCGAGGATAAACCGCTCCGCGCTCATAAGGGTGCCGAGGGACATAAAGGGAAAATTGAGCGGAATTAGGATTGAAGTGAGATGCCCGGACCCATCATGCAACCCGTACCTTGCATTCTCGGTTATGCTCGCTTCGGGGCTTGACGGAATAAGGGAAAAGAAAGAACCGCCAAAGCCCGTTGAGGAGAACCTCTACCACTTTGATGACGAAAAGCTCAGGAAGTTCTACATAAAAACTCTTCCGGGATCTTTGGGAGAAGCGCTTGAGGAGATGGAAAAGGACAAAGTGGTGGGGGAAGCGCTCGGGGAGCACGTTTTTTCAAAATTCATTGAAGCAAAGAAGGGAGAGTGGGACGAGTACAGGATCCAGGTTACGGAATGGGAGAAGAAGAAGTACTTTGACGTGCTTTGAAAATCATCCCTCCTTTTTTCTTTTTTTATATTTTGTTTATGTGTAGATTTTATCTTTCAGAGTGACTTTGGTCACGTAGAATATTTCGCATCCTGTGTCAGAGCGCGTGAGGCTTGAAGTGACGGAGCCGAGGTTTCTCTCTTTTTCGTATATTGCAGCGCTCACCAAATAACCTTCCAGAACCACCTTGTCCCCCACTTCAATTTTCCTCAATGCTTTGTGGACGTTTTCGTTTGCGGGAATGAGATGGTTGTTCGATGCGTGGCTGATAACATAATCCCTGCTGAAGCCGCAATCCTTATTGTAGCTGAACTCCCCGAACCTCATTCCGCCGACAATGGTGGAAGTTATGCTGCTTGAATAAGATATGCAGTTTTCATTCTCTTTTTCCGCAAGATCGCCCCACGCGAACACCATGTCCATGGGGGCAAGCTTTCCGAAAACATTCCAATTGGCGTTTAGGATGTCCACGTAATAGTATCTCTTGCTCATTATTTTCACCGAGGCATTGTAGAATGCGAGAGATTTTATCTGGAAAGTGAAGTCGCCGTCTTTCTTCTCCATTGTTTCCGCAGCATCCAGCATGATTTGCACAGGGTCTTTTGAAGTGTCTATCTCCCCTTCAGTATATTCTGAGGGCTGCGGGCCGTTGAGAACGTTTTCGTTAAAAATCAAAGCAACAAGGAATAGGGTGATAACAACAATCACGAATGTGATCTTGTTGAGTATCTTTTCTCCTGCCATGCAATTAATTCGCAAAACCCCTTATTATTCGTTGCTTGTATGTGTTTAGCTTCCGACGAACAACACAAACACCATTTTGAGCGCATCATGCGCGCGAATCGTGCGTTTTCGCCGTAATGGCGCTCTGCGCGTTTATGTTTTTTTGGTGATACGCGTTCCGTTGGCTTTGCTGGATTCGAAAAAACTTTTTAAGCACAAATTGCTAGACTTCGTCAATCCACCTTCTGATTCCGTTTGGCTCATACACTCTCCATTTCCCCGAATACTCTCCGCGCTTTCCCGGGACAAAGAATGAAACCCCCTTATCTGAATTCAGATTTTCCAGTTTCTTTGTGAACCATTTTGGGGCTTTTCCCTCCAATCCAAAGCCCACTCTTCTCAAAGTGGAGAGGGGCGCCATCCTGCAGAGCTTGAGAACCGTCTTCCATTCTTCGTCTGCAGGCTTTCTCCAGTTGAGCGCCCTGTAGAGGGAGTAATAGTCGGCGTATTTAGGCTTGTGGAACATGTCGAAAATAATCTTGGGGTAGGTTGAAACGTGCAGGAAATGGTTCTCGTGGACTAGGGAATATCCTCCAAAGGAAAAACCGGTCATATTTACCGGAACCATCAATATCTGTCCATAATTGAAAACTTTTTTTGAACTTGAAATGCAGACGAATATTTTTTTTTCAATTTCCGTCTTGAGGCCATGAAGATAAAGCGCTGACGAAAAACCAATGTATCCATTGTAAATTGACTGGGCAATATAAAATTCATCTGCGCCTTTTTTAATATAAAAATTTTTTTTAGCTCTGAGAATCCAGCCAAAATCCAGCCATTTTTTCAAATGGCGGTACGCCTCCCGTTCTCCCATGTATGATGAAAAATTCCTGGTGCCAAAAAAATCCGGGAGAGTATCCAGGATTTTCTTGTTTAAAAAAATCTTTTTATCTGTCATAAATATCATTTAAACATATTAATTTAAAATACTTTCCTGCATAATTAATGCATGGACAACATGCTTAAGGAAGTAAATACGAAGACGGGAATACCTACTGAAAAGCTCAAAAAAGAAATCAAAGTCATGAACTGTCTGGGAGATGTATTTGGTTTTGCCGAAAAAAAAATCGTTCTTTTTGGCGGAACGGCCCTGAATAAGATTTTTTTTCATGAAAAACAGAGGCTTTCATATGATGTTGACCTCAAGTGCGGGAATTTTTCAGAATGCCTTGCGATTTTTGGGGAAAAATATGAGAGAGTCATTGATTCAAAAATATTTACCGCCTTCTCCAATAAGGATGGAGTAAGAATAGATCTCTCTAAAGAGGATTTCAGATTCAAAAAAATCAAAATGAACGCAAAATCATTTTTTTATTACCAGGGATTTGAAACGATTGCGGTTAATGTCATCACCTATGAATTTGAAGTTTTATTTGCAGAAAAAATTCTTGCAATGAGCAGAAGGGGAACTGCAAGGGATTTATACGACACCTGGATTGGAAGATGGAGCAGATTGGATGAGAAAAAATTGCTAAAATACTTGATAAAATTAGGCAATAAGAAAAAGGTGGATTCCAGGTTTATCATAACAAAATTCCATCAGCAGGACTTTGACATGAGTAAGCTGGATCATCCACTGGGAAAACTCGATGGGAAGAAAATGTATCAGGAAGTTCAGGATTTTATTAAATATCTGTTTTTTGACAAAAAATGAGGGGGATTTTTCAGACGAATTCCCTTAGGGGTTTTTCCTGCTGCTCTGTTTTCTTGAACACCCCCCTTATCACTTCCCTTGTCACGTCCCTTCCCCCCAGGCCTCCAATGAAGCTTGAAAGAACGGGCCTTTCCTTCTCCTCAAGGTGGTAGAGGGAATCAAGGATTTCCGAATATAAAGGAGGGACTCCTCCGAAGCTGATGTCCTTTTCGAAAACCGCGACCGACTTTTTCCCCTTGAGAAGTTCTGCGACTTCTTCAACAAAAGGCCGGTAGCTCTTGATTCTCAATGCTCCGTATTTCCTGTTTCCTTTATTGATTTCGCTTTCAACAACTGCCTTCGCGTTTCCCATCACTGAACTCATGCCCACGAATACGCATTCCGCTTCTTCAAGATTCGCGCCTTCCCACAAGCCGTTCCCATAGCCTCTCCCGGATAGCTTCGCCCATTCATCGTGCGCTTTCCTTATTGTTCCTTCGGATTTTATCATATCCTCCTCCAAATCCTTTCTGAAGTCCTGGTAATGCTCTGGGAATGCGTAGGAACCGAGAGTGATGGGCTTGTTTGAGTCGAGCTTCAATTCCGGATTGAATGGCGGAAGGAATTTTCTTATCATTTCTGTTTCGGGAACGTCAATCTGCTCAACGGAATGGGTCAAGTAGAAACCGTCCATGCAAACCATCACTGGGATTTTGGTTGATTCAGAAATCTTGAAAGCCTGCGGGACCGTATCGACTGCTTCCTGATTGCTCTCGCAATACAATTGTATCCAGCCCGAATCCCTTTCTGAAATCGTGTCCTGATGGTCGTTCCATATGCTTAAGGGAGCGGATAATGAGCGGTTTGCGACAACAAGAACCATGGGAAGCCTCATGCCTGCGGCTGCAAAAAGAATTTCATGCATCAATGCGAGCCCCTGGCTTGAAGTTGCTGAAAAGGTCCTTCCGCCTGCTGCGCTCGCGCCCGCCATCGCGGAAATCGCGGAGAATTCCGATTCCACTGCAATGTACTGTTTTATCTTTCCATCGGAATACATCTGGGCCAGATCCTCTGCAATGTGGGTTGAAGGAGTGATGGGAAAGCACGCGATTACTTCAGGTTCGCAGTTCTTCACCACTTCCGCAACAGCTTCAGAGCCTTCCAAAGTTTTATTTGCCATTAAAAACACCCGTTTTAAACGGTTTATTTGGGCTGCACCCCTTTGCCTCTTCTTCATCCATCATGTAAACTTTCTTAAAAAAAGAAAGTTTAATCAAAGAACAGGTTTATTTGGGCTGCACCCCTTTGCCTCTTCTTCATCCATCATGTAAACTTTCTTAAAAAAAGAAAGTTTAATCAAAGAACAGGTTTATTTGGGCTGCACCCCTTTGCCTCTTCTTCATCCATCATGCTGATTGCCTTCACGGGGCATTCGTTTGCGCATATCCCGCATCCCTTGCAGTAATCATAATCCATTGCGACCATCTTCTTGCCGCTTCCGTCAGTCCTTTCGATGAATGTTATGCATCTTTCCGGGCAGAAGCGCACGCAGGTTCCGCATGCAATGCACTTGTCAGTGGGAATGGGTCTCATGCTCCTCCAGCTCCCCGTCTTGTTTTCCCTGCTTGTTCCGGGTTTTGCATATGCAATCTTCATTTCATCACCATTAAGCAAATTTCATGCTTTTTGGGTTTGGTCGAAGCACTCCTTTGTCGCGGATATGTTTGCATCTGCTTTTCCTCCGAACCTTTCCCTGATTGCCTTCTCGAGGCTTTCAAAACGAACAATGGAAGCGGACTTCAACAGCGCGCCAAGCATCGCAGTGTTCACAATTGGAACTCCGAGCTTTTCCCTTGCGATTTTTGAAGCATTCACGAAATAGACTTCGAAGTCTCCCTGCGATTTTGGCTTGCAATGATCGTTAAGAATGATTTTTCCTCCTTTTTTCAGCCCGCTGGTGACGTCTACTCCCGCCTCAATGAGCGTGGAATCCAATACGACGACAATATCCGGAGTGTAGATCTGCTCGTGTATTGTTATGGGCGAATCATCTATCCTGCAGAACGCCATGACTGGTGCGCCCCTTCTCTCAACTCCGAAAAACGGGAAAGCCTGCGAGTACTTGCTGTCATCGCCTGCAGCAACTGCAAGCAGGGAAGAAGCCGTCACTGCGCCCTGCCCCCCTCTTCCGTGGAATCTTATTTCAAGCATCTTATTAACCTTTAATTATTTGAATAAATCTGTATTGGTTTTTTAATTTACAGCAGTAATTGTATCCAAAAATTTTTAACTCTTTCCAATTTTCAATAATTTTTTTTGAAAAATTTGGAATAACGCAATCTGTTCAGCTTCGACGAAAAGCCGTCGTAGGAATATAAGGAAGGAAGATTCGAAAAGTTTTTATATATGGCAAGCAGATATTTATGCATAATAGAATGGGTGTAAAAGATGGATAGGAAGAAGAAGAAAGGCGCTGTCGGAATTGGAACTCTTATTATATTCATTGCAATGGTTCTTGTTGCAGCAGTTGCCGCTGCAGTCCTGATCAATGTTTCCGGAATACTCCATCAAAGATCAATGGAAACTGGAAAAGAGGCGATTAACACCGTTACATCAAACATAATGGTTACATATATAATCGGGCAGGCTGACGGCAACTATTCGAACCTGAATATCTTTTATGTTGTCATAACCGCGGCTGCTGGCGCAGGGGAAATAGACGTGGCCCAGATGATCATAAGAGTGGGAAATGGGGTGAATGAAACCATCCAGAAGTATGCGAATGGGGATACGTATGCTGCAGACGGGGAAAATTTCACCGCCACTGAATTGAGGGATCCCAACAACCTCTTCACGAATGAAACGGCTGTGATTGACGGTTCTTCCCTCATAAGGCTCAACATCGTGCCTTCAAGCGCAACCATTCCCGTATTGGTGCCGGTCAGGACCCCCATAACAATCATCATGATTCCCGAATTCGGAAACATGGTGAAAATTGAAGTCACTACTCCTGCGACTTATTCAAGGACGTTGATTGACTTGTACCCCTGATCCATCGGGAGCGGAAATCTTTTAAGCTTTATCATGCTTAACTTATTCTACCCGCTATTACTGCAGTCCAGTGGAAGCAATAGGATTTTACGCTGAATTGCGCAGGAGGGAAATAATGATACTGAAAAAAGAAAACGTGCTCAAGGCACTCGAAGAAGTCTACAAGGACAAGGGAAAAAGGAAATTCAAGCAGACGATCGAGATGGCGATTAATTTTAGGGGAATAGACTTTTCAAAACCTGAAAACAGGCTTAATCTGGAAATTCCGCTCCCAAAGGGAAAAGGGAAGGAGAGCGGAGTGGTTGTTTTTGCAGATGGGGACATTGCAGTGAATGCAAAAAAGATTGGCGCGCAGGTATTTTCAGGCGATGAAATTCCAAAAATTACGAAGCAGCAGATCAGGAAGCATTTCTCAAGCGTTCTTATTGCGCAACCAAACCTCATGGCTGTCGTAGGAAAGAGCCTCGGAAAGTTTCTTGCTCCGAGAAACAAGCTGCCATTTCCATTAAGGGGGGATTTGAAAGCAATGGTGGACATGGCCAAAAGAACCGTGGTTGTGAAATCCAAGGGAAAATACCTTCCCGTGGCCCATGTTCCCGTTGGTTCTGAGGACATGCTTCCGGAAGATATTTTTGAGAACATCGAAGCAATATACGAAAAAGTGGTGAACAAAACCGGGGAGCACAATATTAAATCAATATTTTTGAAATCGACTATGGGAAAAGCGCAGAAAGTGGAGATGAAATGAGCTTTGCCATAGACAACAGGTGGAATTCATGAGAAAAAACATTGAGAAGAAGAAAAAGCAGGTAGAGGAGCTTGCTTCAGAAATAAAGGGCCATTCGGTTGTCGGCTCTGCTGACATTTCGGGCCTTCCCAACAGGCAATTCCAGAATGTGAGGAAGAAATTGAGGGGGCAGGCCAGTTTCAAAGTAGCAAAGAAGTCGGTTTTAACCAGGGCGGTTAAAGAATCCGGGAAGGCAGTTGAACTCATTGAACAAATCAAAGAGCAGAGCGCAATTTTCATATCCCAGTCCAATCCTTTCGACCTTTTCAGGAAAATAAGCTCTGTAAGGACCAAGCTCGCGGCAAAGCCGGGGCAGATTTCACCTGAGGACATAGTTGTTCCTGCCGGGGAGACTACTCTTGCGCCCGGACCTGTTCTAACTGAATTGAAGAATGCGGGAATCAACGCGAAAATCGACAAGGGGAAAATCGCCATAATGAAGGACGCCGTTGTTGCCAAAAAGGGGGAACCAATCTCGGATTCTGCGGCAAAAGTGCTCCAGATACTCGGGATAAAGCCTTTTGAAGCGAAGATGAAAATCAGGGCGATATGGGAGGATGGAATCCTCTACCATGAGAACGTGCTTAATGTTGACATTGATGAATTCAGGAAAGACGTGGTTGCGTGCGCAAGAAACGGGTTCAACATGACTTTCAACATTGCTTACGCGACTCCGATGAATGCGGGGCTGCTTCTCCAGAAAGCGCACAGGGAAGCTCTTTCCGTGGGAATAGAAGCGAACGTATATTCCCCTGCAACAATGAATCATATTATCTCTAAAGCTCATAGGGTGGCTGCTTCAATAAAGGGCAAAGTTGGATGAAATATCATCCAGGTTTTGCGAAAAATAAATGGCAAGGTGATATGAATGGAATACATATATTCGGCATTGCTTTTGCATGCTGCAAAAAAGGAAGTAACTGAGGAAAACGTGAAGAAAGTCCTGAACGCAGCAGGTGTTGCTGTTGACGAAGCTAAAGTGAAGTCTCTGATTTCTTCGCTGAAGGAAGTGAACATCGAGGAGGCAATCAAGAATGCATCAATCCCGATGGCAGCTCCATTGGCAAGCGCGGCTCCAGCAGGCGAAGCAAAAGCAGAGAAGAAAGAGGAAAAGAAGGATGAGAAAAAGTCTGAAGAGGAAGCTGCAGCAGGGCTCGCAAGCCTGTTCGGATGACTTATTGGGAATTGGCTTTTTATTTTTCCCCCATATTTTTTCTTTATGGTTTTTCATTCAATAAGCATAACTTAGATTTTCCCTGAAACGAACTTCTTTAGGTAATTCCCCCAGTCGATTTTTTCCCCTTTGCTTTTCTTTTCAATGATTTTCTTAACTTTCATGATTCCTGTTTTTACATCCAAGCTCGTGTCTATCTCATAAATTTTCGCAAGGGGGTAATTCTTCTCAGTTGAGATTGAGCAGTAATCGAGCATCTCCGCCAAAAGATTCTCCCAAAGCTTCTCATCCTGGAATTGCTTCTTAATCAGGCGCTTCTTGAGGATTGAGGGTTTTGTCCTAAGCACGATCACGCTGCTTACGTTCAATTTCAAATCGCATCCCAGATGGCCTTCAACGATTAATTTCTTCTTTTTCTTCAATATTGAGTTGAGAAGGCGCTCAAGTTCTTTCATCTTCACGATCTTCTCGCCGAACTTCCCTTTCCTGCTCCAGAGCTTCTTCTCGTCAACAATGTCATTTATCTTTATCAATTCGCTTCCAAGCGCTTTTGAAAGCTGCTCGGAGATTGAAGTTTTTCCTGTTCCGGGACAGCCAGTAATCAGAATTTTCATCATCCTATCACACAAACAAGCATCATTTCTTTGCGCGCGTTTTCCGCTAAAACATTTTAAAAAAGTATCATTTTATTTTTATATCCTTAATAACGCGTTTCTGCGCAAATATTTATTGAATATTTATTTATTTTTCTATTCGTTGTGTGCAATCTAAAATTTTTTTTACTTAAGCAAAGTATTGGAAAAAATCATGCCCTAATGGTTTGTTCATAGACTGCCGAAAGCTGTTTTGCCTTATGGAGCCAGGAGTATTTCTCTTCTACTTTTATCCTTCCATTGATTCCCATTCTCACTGCCCTATCGTTGTCCTGAAGTATCTGGGAAACCCCCCATGCAATGGAATTTGGGTTCAAATACACTTTGAAGCCGTCTTTCTCGTGTTCAACCAGCTCCCCAGGCCCGCCGATGTTTGTCGCCACAACCGGTTTGCATGAAGCCCATGCCTCAAGCACGACAAGCCCGAACGGCTCGTTCCTGCTTGGGATTGCGACTGCTTCTGCGGATTTGTAGAGGGCAAGAAGGTCGCTTCTCGGGAGGTAGCCGAGGAATCGGGTTGCGTGCGCAACTCCGTTCCACCATGATTTCTGCTCAACCCACGAGCGCATGTATCCGTCGCCTACAAAAACGAATCTGGCTTGGGAATTGTTCCTTAATATCTGGGGGATTGCGTCAACGAGAAGATCCGGGCCTTTTTGGTATGCCATCCTTCCCACGAAGAGTATTGTCGGGTCGACCGGCCCAATCCCGTATTTGTTCTTGATCGAACCCGGGTCAACGGTTCCTTCGTATTCTTTGGCGTCGATTCCGTTTTCAACGACTGCGAGTTTTTCTTCAGGAACCCTGTACAGCCATTTCGCCTCTTCTTTCATTGCGTTGGAGCATGCGACGATCTTTTTTGAAATGTACGTTCCGTAGAACTCGATCCCCCTTATGTGCTCTGAAATTCCTCCGCTGAATTTGTTCCCGCACCTTCCGAATTCTGTTGAATGCACGGTCCAAAGCACTGACCTGTTGAGCCTGTGCTTTATTTCTGCAAGCCCATTGACAATGTGCCAATCGTGGCCGTGGATTACGTCGAATCTTCCGTGCTCGTGCTCTTCCCTGAATAGATGCCAGGCGAATGAGCGGGACATATTGTTCATTTCCTGGATGAAATCTGGATTCAAATCAAATGGACAGCGGTGGTAATGCACTTCATTGATTTTATCGTATGCACTCTGCCCCGGAGCCATTCTTGTGAAAATGTGAACTTCATGGCCCAATTTGGAGAGGGCTTCGGCCATTTTTGTAATGTGAACGGCAAGTCCTCCTACCTGCATGCCGTAAAGAGCCTCCCAACTGAGAAACGCTATCCTCATGAAAAAATCATCTCCCATAATTATTGGAATTAAATAGTAATATAAACGTATCGCTGAATATAAAAGCGAAAAAATGCACGTGAAAAAAATATACTAAAAACATAATAAAATTATAATGAAATAGGGGGCGACGTCCCCCTATGACCCCCTACGCGCTCGCCCTCCCTCGGCGGGCGAAACCCGCCGTATCCGAGGGCTCGCGATTCAGGAAAAAT
>Ga0315294_10002213_pt1 | contig 21271 bp, 13 predicted proteins | sample YL17G13_40_MG_FD_203626 | JGI IMG/M metagenome (GOLD analysis project Ga0315294, IMG submission 203626) | Sediment microbial communities from Yellowstone Lake, YNP, Wyoming, USA - YL17G13_40 | ecosystem: Environmental > Aquatic > Freshwater > Lake > Sediment | place: USA: Wyoming | collected...
TCTGAAGGATTCTTAAGGAAAACCTTGAATCTGAAGTTGCCTGATTCAATATCCCTTTTTTCAAGAAGATTGAGTCCAAAAGTGGTGGCCACCCAAAGGTTACCTGAGGAATCAACCAGCAGGTGTCTGATGAGGTCGCTTGACAAATTGCTGTTTCCCTGATTGATCCTTATAAAATTAAGGTTCTCTTCTCCGGGCTTCAGAACAAGACTAAGACCATTGCCATAGGTTCCTACCCATATATTGTTCATTTTGTCCTCGCAGACCGAATAAATATTATTATTCCCGATGCTTGTGCTGTCGGCATCAGAAAATGTATATCTTCTGAAACTTAGGCCGGTATAATCCGGAGTAAGCTTGTCAAGGGATCTGGTTGATACACTCAGCCCGTATCCTTTTGACCCGATCCAGAGATACCCCCTTGAATCATTAAAGAGAGCATAGGTTATGTTCCTTAGTGACTCATGTCCTAATCCTGGGAGGTAATTGAAAATCTTTTGTTGTTTTAATGTACTGTCGAATAAATGAATTTCACCTGCTTTTGTTGCGACCCATAAATACCTGTTCTGATCTTCGAGAATCGCCCTTGATACATTATCGAGCACATCAGCCGGCTCTTTCTCCAATTGAAAATGTTCAATTGCCTTGTTTTCAAGAATCACTTTTTCGACTCCGCCCAATACCTGGCCGGTTCCGATCCAGAGCTGCCCAGATTTATCTTCAGTGATGCAGTGGATAAAATTAGATGAAATAGTATTTGGATCTTTGGGATCGTTCTTGTAGAATTTGAAATTATCCGTGCTTCTGTTGTAAAATCCAAGTCCATTCCCATGAAGTCCGAGCCAGAGGTTATCGTTGGAGTCCTCAAAAAACTGTGGTCTTTCAAGGTCTGTAAGAGGCTTTATCTCCTCAGGAGTAAGAACATAAAACCTGGTATCAAGGCTTTTCAGATCAAGTCTTGTCACCCCGAATTCAACTGCAGTAAGCCACAACCGGTTGTGCCTGTCCTCATAGATCTTATCCAGATTCTCAGAATGGAATTTAACATTTAGCCATTCTTTGCCGGAATTTTGTGTGATCATCAGACCCTTGTTCCTGAATCCGGCAATGATCTCTCCCGTCCGTGTATGATAAAGATGAGTGATTTTGTCTGATTTGAATCCAGGCATCGTCTCTATGGAGATCATTCTGGTATTACCAGTCGGTTTATCAAGAACAATTATCCCGTTCTCTTCAGTTCCAAACCATATCTCAGATGACGTTTCACAAACCGAAGTGAAAGAAAGCTCAGGATACTTCCGGCTGATTTCCGGATCTTGTGTCCCGATGACATTGCCTGGAATATTGTTTAATCCTTTTTGTGTCCCTATCCAGACGTTATTTTCGGAGTCGCTGTATATGAATTTTATCCGGTTATCTGGTATTGTATTCTCTTTTTCAGCAGTAAATTGCTGAACGGCATAAGTCTTCTCCGCATCATCATATCTAAGCAGGTATAATCCTGATTCAGACGAACCAAGAACGATGATATCATTTGAGTACTGAAGGAAAAACTTCATTGCTCCATTATGTACATCAGATCCCTGGTAATAGGGGATTGACTGAAAAACTTCAGTTACAGGATTGAAGAAATGATAGTAACCGTCATATGTCTCAAGCCATATAAAACCCCTTTTATCTTCCCAAAGCTTTACTACTCTATTGTTGGTGAAACTTGAGGGATTACCGGGACTGCTTCTGAAAATCTTAAATTCATACCCGTCATACCGGTTAAGACCATTCCAGGTTCCGATCCACATGAATCCCTTACTGTCGAAAAGAATACTGTTTCCGGTATTTTGCGAAAGCCCGTCTTCGGATCCAATATGGTCGAATCTGAAAATATTCTGTCCCTGAACTGTGGCAGGTACTAAAACCAGAATTATTATCGCTATGATTCCCAGGGTTCTGTTCATTCTCAGGGATTGTACTCTCAAAAATAGCATAATCAAAGCCATTTCGATCAATTTATCTACCTAAAACTGATAATTTATATACCACGATTTTGACAGTTAGGTGGTAATTTAGATCATATAAATCTGGCTTAACCGGTCCATGTCATGAAAAGAACTCTTTCATTCTTTCTTATTGTCACATTTCCTGCTCTTTTGAATTCTCAGCATGTCTGGACCAATATTGTTGATCATGGAGCCGATCCAATGGGAAAAATCAAATGTACTGATGTTATTAACAATCTGATTGACAGTCTCTCTGGTTCCGCTGGCGGCACCCTTTTTTTCCCGGCAGGAACCTTCTTAACAGGTCCAATAATAATGAAGAGCAATATTACCCTTTATCTTGATGCAGGATCTGTTGTCAGGTTTTCTGACGATTTTGATGATTACTTGCCAATGGTCCAGTCAAGATGGGAGGAAGTCCGGGTTAAAAATTTTAAATCCCAGGTATATGCCTATCAGTGTGAGAACATTTCAATCAGGGGCGACGGGCGATTTGAGGGACAGGGTAAAAAATGGTGGGATTTCATGAGAAGTGTAATGTCAAATCAACCTGTCGATAATAAATGGCAGGAGATATTCAGGAAGGAAAACGAAGCACTTCTTGCAAGGAATCAGTATATAAAAGGTAAGAATAATTTTTTAAGACCTCCAATGGTGACAACCTATGAATGCAAAAATGTACTGATTGAAGGAGTTAGCTTTTCAAATCCCCCATTCTGGACAATTATGCCTGCTTTTTCCGAAAACGTTACAATTACAGGTATTACAATTGAAAATCCGGGCAATTCACCTAATACTGACGGGATTGATCCTTCATCATGCAGGAATGTCCATATCTCAGATTCCCATATCACTGTGGGAGATGACTGCATTGTTATAAAATCGGGTCGCGATGAGGACGGGCGTGAAGCCGGAAGACCGACTGAGAACATTACTATTACGAACTGTACAATGCTTGAAGGGCATGGGGGAGTTGTAATAGGCAGTGAAATGAGCGGAGATGTTAAGAGAATTTCAATTTCCAATTGTGTATTTGAAGGAACGGATATCGGCATACGGATTAAAACTATGAGAGGAAGAGGTGGTGTTGTTGAAGATGTAAGGGTTTCAAATGTCACTATGTATAATATTGTAAATGAAGGTATACTTATAACTCTTCGTTACCAGCCAACAGAGGCTGAACCACTTTCGGAAAGGACGCCGGCTGTAAGGAATGTTCATCTTTCAAACATCAATATCCGGGATGCACAGCGGCCAGTTGCAATTTATGGACTGGAGGAGAGAGCAGTCTCAAATATTTCATTCAATGATATAAGGAGCTTTTCAAAGAAAGGGATATTGCTTGAAAACACCTCAGGGATAAGTTTCCATGACATTGAGATGGAAATATCAGATGGAAGTCCGCTTGAAGCAAAAGACTCACAGGATATATCCTGGGATAAGGTATCTGTAATTTCACCTGTAAAGGACTTTCCTTATCTGAAACTTATGAATTGCAACGATGTGCGGGTTACCAACTGTTACCAGCCAGAAATAATTAATAACTTTATTATGAAGGATGAAAAATGCAGAAATATCTATTTAATCAATAATATACTGCCAGGCACAGTTATGCCTGAAAAGAAAAAAGGCAAAGAAATAATTACGAAAAACAATTTAACCACAAAATCACTCTAACCCATTAATTTATGAAATAATATGAAAAAAATTCTCTTTAACCGCATTTTAGTCTTCATGCTGCTTATGATATTTTCAGCCGCATCATTCGGACAGAATGCCAGAACAATTACCGGAAAGGTCACTGACTCGGGAGGAGCAGCTTTACCGGGTACAAACATAATAGTGCAGGGTACAACGACAGGAGTTCAGACCGACTTAAACGGTAATTACACCATTACTGTTCAGGATCCTTCTTCTGCTATCCTGGAGTTCTCATTCATAGGCTATTCAAAACTTCAGGTTCCTGTCGGAAACCAGAGTAAAGTTGATGCTGTCCTGAAGGAAGAATATACCGGGGTGGATGAGATTGTGGTGATCGGTTATGGAACCCAGAAAAAGAGTGATATTACCGGCTCTGTTGTTTCCGTTTCAAACGAACAAATAACCGCCCGCCCTGTAAACAACGTATTCCAGGCCCTCCAGGGTAAAGCAGCAGGTGTCGATATTACCACCTCTATTCGCCCCGGTACACTGGGAAGCATTTCAATCCGCGGCGCGCGTTCGCTTACCGCTTCCAACTCGCCTCTTTATGTTGTTGACGGTATTCCCATTATGTCGAATTCCGGGATTGAAACACTGAACGCGCAGGATATAGAATCGATAGAGATACTGAAAGACGCTTCGGCAACCGCTATTTACGGTTCGAGGGGCGCTAACGGTGTTGTGCTTGTAACAACAAAACGCGGTACCGATGGACAATTTCAGCTTAACTACTCGGGTTCGCTTACAAACGAGCAGATGGTTTGGCGTTCTGAATACATGGACGTTGCGGAATTCATGGAATTCTCGAGGTGGGGCGCATATTATGCATCTTATAATCCAACCACCGGCATATACTCAAGAGTGCCGGGTAACGCGCCAACCCTTGCCAACGATGGCACTATTAATTATTTTACAGCCGAACCTATTGCCTGGCAGAACATCCAGAAAGGCTGGGCAGGCAGCACATGGGATCCCTCTCTGGTTGAAACATTCGACTGGTTGGGAGTGGTAACACAGCCTGCCTATACCCAGGAGCATACCCTCAGCGCGAGCGGCGGTACAAAAACAATGAAGGCTTACGGTTCGGTAGGTTACCTCGACAACCAGGGTACAACAAAAGGACAGGAGTACCAGCGTTACACCCTCAGGACAAATGTCGAACTTAACCCGAAGGAGTGGATTACATTTGGAGTCGGCATCAACGGATCGTATCAGTACCAGGATTACGGGCAAAGCGCCACGGGAGGAAGCTCCAACGTGACAGGCGACCTGATAGCGGCAGCAGCACGGATTGAACCTTATTCCCTTCCTTATGATGCAGATGGAAACCGTATCGTGCATCCCGGGGGAAAAGCACGCGTGTGGAATGTTATAGACGAATGGAAATACTCGACCAACCAGCGCGAGACACTCCGTCTTCTTGGCAGCCTCTTTACAGAAGTAAAACTCTTTAAGGGCCTCAGGTACCGTATGAACTTCGGCCCCGATTTCCGCTTCTACAGGAACGGCTATTATAATGACTCTAAGTCAATTGTAAGGGAACTCAGCGCTTCAAATGCCAGTGTCTCCAATACGAAGGACTTCTCCTACACTATCGATAACCTCCTTTATTACGACAATAAATTCGGAGCCCATACAATTGGAGCCACATTGCTTCAGACCGCATCGAAATGGACCAGTGAGTCATCCAGTATTTCAGGACAGGGTATACAAATCCCGAGCCAGATGTGGTACAGCTTCGGTTCCCTTACGAGTTCCCAGCTTTCAGCCTGGAGTTCCGGCCTTTCCGAACGCCAGCTCGAATCGTATATGGCACGTGTGAATTACAATTACAACAACAAATACCTTCTTACATTATCAGGCCGCTGGGACGGCGCTTCACAGCTTGCTGAAGGAAATAAATGGGCTTTCTTCCCCAGCGCTGCCATAGCATGGCGTTTAGACCAGGAGAGCTTCTTAAACGGTGTTAAATGGATCGACCAGTTAAAACTGCGTTTAGGCTTCGGTACAGTAGGTAACTCTGCCGTAGACCTTTACTCAACAAAGGGCGCTATCACTCAGCTTACAGTACCGTTTGGCACCGGTACCGAAACAGGTTATACACTTACAAGCTCTGTGGCAAACCCGGATCTTGGATGGGAAAAGACAACCCAGTACAACCTTGCTGTCGATTTCTCTTTCCTGGAAGGGCGGATTAGCGGGACCATCGAAGCTTACAGGTCATCCACTTCCGATCTTCTTTTAACTGTAGCCCTTCCAAGCGTTACGGGCTATACCTCAACATTTGCAAATGTGGGTGAAACAAGCAACAGGGGTATCGACCTCACTATAAATGCCAACCTTTTAAATGTGAACGATTTCTCATGGGATATAAATGCAACCGCGGCATGGCAGAGGGACCAAATAGAATCGCTGATGAACGGCAAGGAGGATATGGTTGCAAATAACTGGTTCATAGGCGAATCGATCGGTATAATCTACGATTACGAAAAGATCGGCATCTGGCAGGATACTCCTGAAGACCAGGGAGAGATAGCACTTTTCAATGCTAACGGATCCCAATTTGCGCCAGGCAAAATAAAGATCAAAGACCAGAATAACGACTATCGTATCGACGGCAATTACGACAGGGTTATCATAGGCAATACAAGCCCGCGCTGGACACTTGGACTCACAAATACTTTCAATTATAAAGGTATCGAGCTGTCCATGTTCATCACCGGACGCCTCAAATATTTGACAGGCGTAGGTCAGGGCCTCACAGGCATGTATGGCGACCAGCGCAAGCTCGATTACTGGACGCCCGACAATACCGATGCCGAATACCAGAGGCCGTTTATGAGCGAGGCAGGCGGCGACACTTATGCCGGCACCTATTATAAAGATGATTCATGGATCAAGATCAGAAACATATCGCTGGGATACCAGCTGCCAACGACCCTGCTAAACAAGGTTAAGTTAAACAGCCTGAGGGTCTTTGCACAGGTACAGAATGCAGGTATGCTCTGGGCGAATAATAACTTCATGGATTCCGAATATGGCACTCTCTATTATAACCGCGGGTATGTATTCGGTATTAACGTGGGATTCTGAGAAAGTACTGAATGAATTTTAACCATAAAATAAAAATACACGAGATATGAATAAGTTATTAAAAACCATATCAGCGCTTTGGGCAATTATCCTGATTGTATCAGGTATCAGTTCATGCACAGAGGATTTTCTCGACGAAGAGCTGAAGACCCAAAGAAACACCGAATATTTTAAAACTCCCGAGGGGATTGCTGACCTCGCCGACGGCTTGTACAACAACTACAGGAGCTTTTTCATGGGCAGGGAGCAGTCAGTTTCCACTAACCAGTGCGGTACTGACGAATTCATAGTTGGGGGCGACCAGGCTCAACAAACCTGGAACGATTATAACTCTAACCTGGGTTCCATAGTTCCTAATGTTCCAACCGCTAATGTTACAAAAACTTATGAGATATGGGACATGATGTACAAGGCCATCAGTGATGCCAACATGCTTCTTGCAAATGTCGATGCAGCTATTACTGATGCCAATAAAAACAAGCTATATAAAGCCGAAGGGTCGTTCCTTCGCGCGTTCTCATATTTCAGACTTGTACAGCAGTACGGGCCCGTTGTGCTGAAACTGGAGCCATCCTCAGGAGTTGAAAGGTTCTTTGAACGCGCAACGAAAGAGCAGTGCGTTAACCAGATAATCACCGATTTCAGGACAGCATACGCAGGACTTCCTGATGCCGAGGCCTTAGAAGGAAAGCTTTACAAGGACGTAGCAGCCCACTTCCTGGCAAAAGCTCTCCTCTACAGGTGTTCTGAAATAAACAACGACTGGAACTCTTCGTACAAAACAGCAGACCTTGCAGAGATAATAACACTTACAGACGAGGTTATTGCCCGTCACGCGATTGCACCAAATTTTTCCGATATTTTCGCTTTCACGACGCCTGACGGTGCAAACGAGAAACTCCCTGAGGTGATTTTTTCCGCACAGTTCTCCAGCACAACAACCATCGCTTCTGATGGTAACGGGAACTACAACCATCTTCTTTTTCTTTCGGTATATCAAACACTTACCGGCTTTGTACGCGATATAGCAGGCGGACGTGAATACCAGAGATGCAGGACAAATGAATACGCTTACAATGTGTTTGACATGGAGAACGATTCGCGCTTTTGGAAAAGCTTTAAGACAAAGGCAAACCTTAACAATATATCGAACCTTGCCCAGCTTAACGGAACAGACCCGAATACTGGCACGCCTGTAACTTATGCACAGGGCGACCTGGGATTGATCTACATTATCAATAAGACGGGCGACACCAGGTTTAATGATCCTACTGCCGGAGGAACCCCAAAGGTAAAAAGTACACATACCGGAGTATATTTCAATAACCCTGTTACTGGTAAACCCACACCCCATACCTATCCACGCTACCTTGCAGGTGGCAGCGGTTACTTAAAGTTACCCAGCAATGTCAGCAGGTTCCCGTCTCTCAGCAAATGGCTTGACGGATCCCGCATAGCCGTAGCCGCAACTGCAGGCCGCCGCGATGGAATATTTGCAAGGGTATCCGAGACATATCTCATTAAAGCTGAAGCTCTTATCCGCCAAAACAAATATGCTGAGGCCATCACGGTTATGAATATTGTCCGTGCACGTGCACAGTTCAAGAATGGTGAAAACAGGACTGCATACAGGGATGGTGGTGCCGCAGTTCTTACCAATTCAAATGCACCGCTTAATGCAAACGGCGTATTGATAAATTCATATTGCACTTCAAATTCATACTACGAATCGCTTAATATTCCTGTAACGACTGCTGCTTCGGACATTACCACCGGGATCACCCCGGCAAGCCTTCCGGCAGTGGACGAGGCCATTATAACAACACTCGGCTATACAACAGATTATGACAGAATGATGTGCTTCCTGCTCAACGAGCGTTCACGCGAGCTCTATGGCGAGCTTTTCCGCTGGGAAGACCTTGCACGCACTAAAACGCTTATAAAACGCACCAAGGCTTTTAATGAGGGATCAGTAGCGGCTATCCAGGAAAAACATTACCTGCGCCCGCTACCGCAGACTTTCCTCGATGCTATTTATAATACTGAGGGGCATGCCCTTACTGCTGATGAAAAAGCAGCAATGCAAAATCCGGGCTACTAATTCAGGATTATTGGATTAGTTTAGACTAAAGATGGTATTATCTAAAGGAATTATAGGCAGCTTTTAGTAATACCGGGTTTGAAAAGAGACTCTGGCAGGGAGTCTCTTTTCTTTTTATTTTTGTAACAGATAAATCAAACTATATGAACAGAACTACCCTGACTGTTGTATTAATCTTGCTGTCATCCTGCAATTCCCAGGCATCAGGTAAAAAGGACAAAACCGTGGACCTGAAATGGTCGGTAAGAATGGCAAATTCGGTCATGAACCGGTCCGACAGCCTGGTTTTTTATGTTGATAGAAATCCGAAATGGGCTTATGATGTTGCATTTTTGGGGATGGCGATCGACCGGATGGGAAATATCGATCCTAAGTATTCAAAATATATGGAAGACTGGGTAAATTATTTTGTTCAGCCTGACGGTTCCATAATTGATTACAGGAAAGAAGAATACAATCTTGACAGGATTTTCCCCGGTAGGGATGTGATGACACTCTACCAGAGGACCCACGAAATAAGATACAGGTATGCACTTGATAATTTCATTGATCAGCTTAAGGGTCACCCAACGACAAAGTCGGGCGGTTACTGGCATAAGAAAATTTACCCGTGGCAGATGTGGCTCGACGGGATATTCATGGGATCAACCTATATGGCCCGGTACGCAAAGGAATTCAATGCACCGGAATGGTTTGATGTTGCGGCTGCACAGGTAAAAATAATTTATGAAAAAACTCTGGATCAAAGTTCTGGTTTGCTTATGCACGCATGGGACGAAAGCAGACAGCAGAGATGGTGCGATCCTGAAACAGGGAAATCTCACTACCCATGGAGCCGGGCCATGGGCTGGTATACTATGGCCATTATCGATATTCTTGAATACCTTCCTGAGGATCATCCTGACCGTGGTGCCCTTATCGGAACTTTGCGGAAAGCATGTGATGCGCTTCTGAAAGTGCAGGATCCGAAAACCGGCCTGTGGTTTCAGGTACTCAACCAGGGCGGGAGGGAAGGTAACTATATTGAAGGCTCAGGATCAGCAATGTTTGCTTATGTTTTTGCAAGAGGAGCCCATAAGGGTTACCTTGATAGCAAATACCTCGGAATTGCTGAAAAAGCTTTTGATAGTATTATAAAAGAGCTTATAACGGCAGATGAAAAAGGATTTCTGACAATGCATAATATTTGCGGAGGATGCGGCCTTGGCGGTAATCCCTACCGGGACGGGTCATACGAATACTATATTAACGAGAAACGAGTCGATAACGATACCAAAGGGGTGGCCCCGTTCATTCTGACAGCTGTCGAGCTAAACAAATAACCCGCAGATATGCCTGTTATAAATATTCTCAAAAACAGAGTCTGAGACCACATCTTCATGCTCCTCTAGCAGCCTGAAATAGATATCCATTTTCTGCGCAGCCAGCTTATATGCAACATGTATCAGCTGTCTCATATTGGGATTATAATCCGGGTTCCCGGTAACATGCCTCAATGATGCTGCTAACTTTCTTCCGTTCCATGCCGTAACTTCTCCGGACGACGGAAGGGCTGCAATATCTATATCTATCACGTCTGCATAAGGGGTACACAGTTCTTCAATGTTTTCAAGGGATTTTGAATAAATCTCTTTAACAAAATCAAGCGCCATACCTTCTGCCTCCGCAAGCCCGGTCACCTCTTCAAGCCAGGTTGTTCCTGCAGTTTTCAGATGAACACCCTTATCATGCTTTTTAAGAAGCGAACCAATATGCGGATATATTGCAAACTTGTCAGATCCGGAGTGGATACTGATCTTAAGGTTTTCAGGGAGTCCGAATTCCTTGACAGCAAATGCGATAACCATCAGATCCTCTTCAAACTCCGATGCAAATTTCAGGGGATCACCTGCATAGTCCACTCCTTTGTTGAATCTTCCGGAGAACTTGGGTGCAATTGTCTGAAGTGGAACTCCCTCATATCCGAGCATACTCAATATGAAAAATAATTCCACAGGTGTCTGCGGCTGCGCAACTTCATCCATCGAAACTTCCGTTATGAAGTTTCCTGCACCTTTCGATTTTTCAATCTTTCCGTAAATCTCTGCCGCTTTTTTTGCAGCGAAAAGATATTTTTCAGCCATATCAGCCAGCTGTTTCCCGGAACATTTCACCCCTTTTTTAATTCCCGGAACATCCAGCCTGCCGGTATATTTACCGGCAGTATCAATAAATGAGCTGATGTCTGAATCACTGGCACGCTTTCCTATATATGAAGCGACATCCACCGTAAAAAAATCAGAACTCTCAATGAATTTGTCAACCGTATCCAGGTTTATGTGGTCAGCATCAACGAAATATGGTTTTTTAAAGCCAGCGGCTTTAGTTACAGTGTCTGCTTCCTTCCTGACATCAGATGGCTGGGTGCCGATTATCATATGCTCCCTGTTTGACTTGTTCCAGACGGGTGTGATCTCGACACCTTTCAAGCCGGCCTCAATTATTGCTCTAAGCTGAGCATGACCCTGGTGCCCAAACCTGTCACCCAACCCAATCGAATATTTTCCGAGTTTTTTCATTCCAACGTTACTTTCTTGACCTTTGGTGCAAATACCTGCATTATTATCCATGCAACCAGATATGCGCTTCCGGCGATAGAGAACATCACAACATAACCTGTTTCAATATGCCCCAGGTCTTTAAAATGCTGAAGTATACCACCTGCGATATATGAAATAAAGGCACCGCCAATAGCACCTGCCATTCCGCCGATTCCTGTAATTGAGCTGACGGCTTTCTTTGGAAAGGCATCCGATACGGTGGTAAAGAGGTTTGCGGACCATGCCTGGTGTGATGACGCTGCAAGAGCAATGAGACAGACAGCACCCCATGTGCTTACTCCTTTTGATTGTGCAAATATGATGGGCACAACCAGGAGTGCAAAGATGAGCATAGTTAATTTTCTTGCCTTGAAAGGTGATATGCCTTTATTGATCATAAACCCTGAGATCCACCCTCCGCCAATGCTGCCTATTGTAGTCATAGTATAAATGAATGCAAGGGGTAATCCGAATGAAGAAATACTGAGACCTGCCCCTCTGACAGTTGAAAGCCATCCGGGGATCCAGAACAGGTAAAACCACCATATCGGGTCAGTAAGACCTTTACCAATAAAGAAGAGCCAGGTCTGCCGATACTTGAACAGCTTCAGCCATGGTACTTTCTCTTTTGTCTCATTCTGTTCATCAACATCAATGTTAATGTATTCAAGCTCACCTGCAGATATCTTTTTATGTTTTTCCGGCAGTTCATAGAAAATGAACCATAGAATTACCCAGATGAAGCCTATTGATCCGGTGATAATAAATGCTGCCTGCCAGCCCCATGCAACCAGCATGGCAGGAATAGCGAGTGGAGCTAATATTGCCCCGACATTTGTTCCCGAGTTCATTATTCCGAATGCAAGAGCCCGCTCTTTCTTTGGGAACCATTCAGCTATCGCTTTATTTGCTGCAGGAAAGTTACCGGCTTCGCTTATTCCGAGGAGACCTCTCCAGATTCCGAAACCCCACACACCTTTTGCCAAAGCGTGTCCCATAGCTGCAATGCTCCATAAAACAACGGAAACCCCATATCCTATTTTGGTCCCGAATTTATCTATCAGACGTCCGGCAAAAAACATACCGACAGCATACAGGAGCTGGAAGGCTATTATGATATGGGCATAATCTTTCTCACCGATTCCAAGGTCAGAATCCAGCAGGGGCTTGAGGATCCCAATTATCTGCCTGTCGAGGTAGTTGACTGTCGTGGCAAAGAATATCAGAGCACAGACAGTCCATCTGTAGTTGCTGAATTTTTTTTCTTCTGGCATTTTAATTAGTTATTGGTGATTAGTTATTGGTGATTAGTTATTGGTGATTAGTTATTGGTAATTGGTTATTGCTTTGCCCGCCATAGCTTTAGCGAAGGTAGGTTGATTTGTGTTTATACATTATAGGTAGATGATGATGTTGTTCCGCCTCTTCCTGTCCAGTTGGTGTGGAAAAACTGACCCCTTGGCTTATCGGTGCGTTCATAGGTGTGTGCACCAAAATAATCGCGCTGAGCCTGCAACAGGTTGGCAGGAAGCTTTTCACAGCGATAGCCGTCAAAATAACCAAGTGCAGAGGATATTGCAGGAACCGGTATGCCGTTAACCGCAGCTGTCGAAACAAGATTTCTCCAGCCTTTCTGGGCTTTCTCGACTTTATCTTTAAAGAACGGATCAAGAAGCAGGTTGGTGAGAGAAGGATTATTAACGAAAGCCTCTTTTATTTTCCCGAGGAATACAGACCTGATGATACAGCCTCCCCTCCACATCAGCGCAATTCCTCCGTAATTAAGATCCCATTTGTATTCTACCGCGGCTGATCTCATAAGTGCATAGCCCTGCGCATAGGAAACTATTTTTGATGCATATAGCGCATCTTTCAGATCATTTATGAATTTTGTTTTGTCTGTTGATATAGCAGGAGAGGGCCCATGCAGGACTTTTGATGCCTTGATCCTCTCTTCCTTCACTGCTGAGAGGCATCTTGAAAATACTGCTTCTCCGATAAGTGTAAGTGGAATTCCCTGATCGAGAGCGGCGACGGCGGTCCATTTGCCTGTTCCTTTTTGTCCGGCCGTATCGAGTATCTTATCTACCAGTGGTTTGCCGTCAGCGTCCTTGAATGCAAGTATATCCCTTGTTATTTCAATCAGGTAACTGTCAAGATCACCTTTATTCCACTCCTTAAATACGAGATGCATCTCATCGGCGCTCATATGAAGGAGATCCCTCATTATTTGGTACGCTTCGCAGATAAGCTGCATATCGCCGTATTCTATCCCGTTGTGAACCATTTTTACAAAATGGCCTGCTCCATTTTCTCCTACCCAGTCACAGCATGGTGTTCCGTCTTCGACTTTTGCGGCAATTGCCTGGAAAATTGGCTTAACCTCATGCCAGGCAGCTTTTGAACCTCCCGGCATGATTGATGGACCCAGCAGAGCACCTTCTTCTCCGCCAGAAACTCCTGTACCGATGTAAAGAAGACCCTTGCTTTCAACCTGGGCGGTCCGCCTGTTTGTGTCGGGGAAATGCGTATTGCCGCCGTCAATAATTATATCGCCCTTTTCAAGATGAGGTATAAGAGTATTGATCATGTCATCCACGGCACTTCCGGCTTTGACCATTATCATTACTTTCCGGGGTCTCTTCAGGGATTTTACGAGGTCCTCAACTGAATGAGCCCCGGTTATTTTCTTACCTTTTGCCCTGCCTGCCAGGAAATCGTCGACTTTTTGCGTTGTCCGGTTATAAACAGTAACCCGGAAACCTTTACTTTCTATATTGAGCACCAGATTTTCACCCATTACTGCAAGGCCGATTAAACCGATATCTGATAGTGCGTTCATAATTATGTGGTTATTATTGTGTTTCATGTTGCAGGTTGCAACTTGCACTTTGCAACTTATTTCTTATAGTACTCTTTAACCACTTCATCCATAACCCAGCTGGTTCTAGCGGCTGAAATCCCGGTACTCACAACTTCTCCCTTGCCTGATAGGGCCCTTACAATTTGCTCAATGAGATAAAACTGTATACTTTCAGGTCTCTCGTTAATATATTCCCGGCGTCCGTTTCCGTTGACAAGAACAATCGGTTCGTAGGTAAATGCAGAGGTTTTAATTATTCCTTTGTCACCAACAATCTCAAAATTATCCCTGATTGCCTCATGCGAAGCGCTGAAGCTCCATATACCGGTTCCAACAATATTATCGCTGAATAGAAAGCTCGCTGAAACAAAATCCTCAGCAGTGTAATGGTTTGCCTGATTGACAACTACTGATGATACTTTCCGGACAGGACCGAACAGGAAATCGAGATAATCAAGCTGATGGGCTCCAAGGTCAAAAAAATGTCCGGCTCCGGATATCCCCGGAATGACCCGCCATGGGAGTCTTCCTGCTTTTTCATCTTCTGACGGGTAGTTAAATATCTGAAAATTGGCAAATCTAGTTTTCCCGATCTCTCCTGCCTCAATCAGATTTCTAATCTTCAAAAATCCGGGAAGAGTTCTGCGATAGTAGGCAACGAAGACAGGCAATTTGAATTTTTCTGCTGTTTCATTAATTCTTAAGCACTCTTTGTAATTCAAAGCCATCGGCTTCTCAATATAGACAGGCTTGCCAGCCTCAAGAACTTTTATTGCATATTCGGCATGGCTTCCGGGGGGAGTAGCTATATATACAGCATTAATCTCTTTATCATTTATAAGATTGTCGGCATTTGTATAGAACTTAGGAACCTTATGCCGTGAAGCATAATCTTCGGCAAGTGCCGCGTTTCGCCTCATAACAGCAACAAGCCGTGAATCAGCAACCTTGCTGAAAGCGGGACCGCTTTTAAGCTCGGTTACGTTTCCGCAGCCTATAATTCCCCAGCTGATCATTTAAGCTTATCTTTTGAAGCCCACAGTCCCACTGCCGGATTTGAAATATAGTAGATTTCTTCGCCGCCGGCAAGCTTGTTGACGCCTTCCCGTAGCTTTGCCGGATCATATTTCTTCATCATTGTTTTCAGATCAGAATACCTGAAATTGACTGATTCAATTTCGGCTTTCGTCAGAAAGCCAGGGCAATATGTGATTGAAAACCTGCCCTCTGAGCTTCCGTGAATAAGATGAGCGGCTGCACTCAGATTATCCTTCAGTTCTGCATTCTCATCTGTCGATTTTAATGTTGCAGGTGTTCCCCTGTAACCATATTTTCTTATGAGTCTGTCGATCTCCTTGTCTTCTCCGAATTCTTTCAGCCCGGGAGCCAGAATTATCAATTCCCCATTTTCAGCCATTGCCATCCTTGTCCTGTAAATGCTCTTGTTCCCAAGCCATGTGCTATTGAATTCAGCCGGATCGAGATAAACAACTGCTTTCTTCAATGGCTTGTCCAGAATGGTAAAATTAACTTTTAGCGAGAGTTCGGAGGCTAGCTTGAACGATTCATAATCATCACCGATAAACAGACCCCTGATCACCAGCTTCCCTGCTTCGTCACGTCCGACCACAGTATGAATGTAAACTACGGGAAGATGTGCAATGAACTTGTCAGATGCATAGTTAAGAAGCTTTCTGACAGGTGTATCCGCTTTCCCCATCATCCTTTCCATTCCGTAAACTGCTCCGACGAAATGACTCTTATTGATCCCTTCAGGGCCTCCTGTCCCTACAAAGAGGTTTTTATTATAGTTAGCCATTCCCACCACCTCATGGGGAACTACCTGTCCGACAGAAAGTATAAGATCATGTCCGCCGTTTATTACAAGCTTATTAAGCTGTGCCGGCCAGGAATAATTCAGTTTTCCCTCAGTGATTTCTGAAACAAATTCACCAGGAACAGTGCCGACGGTTACAACATCTTTTCTCCAGTCGTGTATCCGGAAAAGATCATGAGGCACTCCCTTGTACATTTCGGTTATTTCCTTTCCGGTCATAGGAGAATGAGTGCCAAGCGCCGGAAGAATATCCTTAAGATTTTCCTTATAATAATTAAATATCAGGGTGGTTATTTCGCCTGACCTTGAATGGAACCTGGTAAAATCGGGAGGAACAACAAGAACTTTTTTTCTCGGAGCCAGCTTTACAAGCGCAGAAAACACACCATATTCAAGGTCATTTGGGCCCATAACCGTGTTTTCAGAACCGTATTGATAGTATATCATTTGCTTTTATATTTACATCGCTTATCGCCTATAATACATAATACATAATACATAATACATAATACATAATACATAATACATTTCTCATCATCAGCCATCAGCCTTTTGCCTTAAACGCCGCTATATGCACTAAAGCCTCCATCAACTGGAACAATAACTCCTGTAACAAATTTTGAAAGGTCCGAAACAAGGTAGAGAAGTGTTCCTGTAAGTTCTTCGGGCGTACCGAAACGCTCCATCGGAGTACTGTTGATTATTTTATTTGCTCTGGGTGTCTGCTGACCTGTTTTTTCGTCTATAAGAAGGAACCGGTTCTGGTTTGTAAGAAGAAAACCGGGGGCGATGGCATTCACTCTTATTCCTGTTCTTGAAAAGTGGACAGCAAGCCATTGTGTGAAATTATTAACAGCAGCCTTAGCAGCAGAATAAGCTGCAATCTTTGTCAGCGGACGGTATGAATTCATTGATGAGATATTAACAATAACACCTGATTTTCGCTTTACCATATCGGTGCTGTATACCATCGACGGCAGGAGAGTTCCTTTGAAATTAAGATCGAATACCTTGTCAAATCCATCAAGCTTGAGTCCGAAGAATGTTTCGTCAGGATTTTCAGAATCTGAACCGTCCATTTTTTCGATTTTCGTGGTTGCGCCCGGAGAATTTCCTCCTGCTCCGTTGATAAGTATATCTAGCATTCCGAACTTCTCATTGATAATCTTTTTGGATGCCTCAAGTGAAGATTTATCAAGAACGCTTGCTGAAAGCCCCATTGAAGGCGTTTTAAATTCTTTTTCTATTTCGTTCGCCACTTTTATAGCGGAATCTCCGTTCAGATCAATGATTACAGTTTTTACCCCCTGAAATGCAAGCGATCTGGCCATTTCGGAACAGATCAGTCCGGCTCCGCCGGTTATAACTGCTATTTTGCCTTTTAAATTAAGTTCGTTCATATCGTGTGGTTTTATTTACTTTAAAACCCGAAATACTCTTTTGCATTTTTATACGATATACCTTCAATCAGGGGTTTCACAAGTTCATCATCGTCAGGTATCAGTCCTTTTTCTATTTCATTTCCAATGAAATTGCAAACAATCCTTCTGAAGTACTCATGCCGCGGATACGACAGGAAGCTCCTTGAATCAGTCACCATACCTACAAATCTTCTCAAAAGTCCTAATGCTGCAAGGTCTTTAAGATGTTTTTCCATTCCGGCCAGCTGATCAAGAAACCACCATGCAGCACCGTATTGCACTTTCACCGGCCTGCTTCCGTCATTAAAATTACCTGCCATTGTAACCATCATTTCATTATCGGCAGGATTAAGATTGTACAGGATTGTTCTCGCGAGCTGGTCAGAATCATCAAGGGTACTGAGAAATCCCGACATTTTAAAAGCATCCTGGGGAATACCGATCGAATCCCATCCCGTATCCGGTCCCATAAGTCTGAACATCCTCGAATTATTGTTCCTCATAGCCCCGACATGAAACTGCTGGGTCCAACCTCTTTCGTGATTCATCCTGCAGAGTTCAAGCATCACTGCGGTCTTGTACTTTTCGGTCTCCTCTGGCGACAGGTGTTGCCCATTCAGAAGTATCCTGAAAATTTTATCCGCTTCACCGGCGGAGCATGGGGAATAATAAAACCTGTCAAGCCCGTGATCAGAAAGGCGGCCGCCCATTTTATGGAAAAACTCATGCCTGCTGTCAAGGGCTTTAATAAGAGTCACGAAGCCGTCGATAGTCATACCTGAAGCTTTCTCAAGCCTGGCAATATATTCCCTGAATTTTACCTGGTCTTCCGTCTTAACAACGTTGTCGGGGCGGAATGTGGGAAGAACCCTGATCTCAAATGATCCTTTCAGCATCATGTGATATTCAAGGGTGTCCGACGGATCGTCGGTAGTACAGATTATCTCAACATTCATCTTCCTGATAAGTGATCTTATACTGAAATCCTTTGACCGGAGCATTTCGGAAGCTTTTTCATAAATTTTTCCGGATGTTGCCGGAGACAGGAGATCATATATGCCAAAATACCTTGCCAGTTCCAGATGTGTCCAATGATATAAAGGATTCCCGATGGTTGCCGGAACTGTTTCAGCCCATTTGTCGAATTTTTCCCGGGGGGTTGCATTGCCGGTGCAGAATCTCTCATTTGAACCATTTGTTCTCATTGCGCGCCACTTATAATGGTCACCGTCAAGCCATGCCTGTCCCAGGTTATCAAATTGCCGGTCAGCCGCTATAATGGAAGGTGAAAGATGACAGTGGAAATCGATTATCGGCTGGTTTTTCGAAAATTCGTTATACAATCTTCTGGCAATTTTGTTCTCAAGAAGAAAATCTTCATTGATAAATGGTTTAGTCATTTTGCTTTCAAACTTACGGAAACAAGAGAAAAGGCTTCTGAATAATGAATGATCACGAAAATAGCAATAGCAAATTAATAAACCAAGCCAATAGGGAAAAAGAGTTCTTTAGATCATGCATTATTACAATGAGAAAAATGAATTAGAGGTTATGAAATAGTTGTCTTTCACTTCAAAGATTGTATTTTTGAAAACAGAGAAAATCATTGTCAGGTAACTTAAACCTCAGGATATGAAAATTGAACTCAGATATGCAGTACACCCTGCAGATTTCAAAAAATATGACACAGTGAAACTCAGGAAGGAATTTCTGATCGAAAATATTTTTATCTCTAACGAGATTTCCCTTGTATACTCTATGTATGACAGGTATATGGCAGGAGGGGCCATGCCGGTTGAAAAGGCTCTTAATCTGGAAACTGCCGACGATCTCAAAGCTCAATATTTTCTTGAACGCAGGGAGATGGGAATAATAAATATCGGAGGCGAGGCTGAAATTGAAGCCGGAGGAACCATTTACACGATTGGATTCAAGGAAGCTCTATATCTGGGCAAAGAGACGAAAGATGTCATTTTCAAATCAGTCGACAGGTCAAAACCAGCAAAGCTCTATATTAATTCAGCTCCGGCACATCACAAATATCCATCAAGAAAAGTTACAAAGAAGGATGCTGAAATTACAACTCTTGGCACACCCGAAGCTTCCAATCACAGGACAATAAATAAATTGCTGATCAACAGCATTCATCCGACCTGTCAGCTTCAGATGGGCATGACGGAGCTTAAAGCAGGCAGTGTATGGAATACAATGCCGGTCCATACCCATAACCGAAGAATGGAGGTTTATTTTTATTTTGAGGTACCGGAAAATCAGGGGATCTGCCATTTCATTGGCGATCCGGATGAGACCCGCCATATCTGGATGAAAAATGAGCAGGCTGTTCTTTCACCGTCATGGAGCATCCACAGCGCTGCAGGAACATCAAACTACGCATTTATCTGGGGTATGGCAGGCGAAAACCTCGATTACGGGGATATGGATGTCCGGCATCCTGACACACTTAAATAAATACGACAATGCAGGAATTATTTGATCTGACCGGCAAAGTTGCCCTTGTCACAGGCGGTACACATGGAATTGGTCTGGCGATAGGGCTGATCCTGGCAAAAGCCGGAGCAAAAGTATGTGTAAACGATATCCAGGAAGAAAAACTTCTTTTATGTAAAGAGGCCTTCAAAAAAGAGGGTCTTGAAGTCTATACCCTTAAATTCAATGTTACAGATGAGAAAGATGTCGATAACGGCATCACACTGATTGAAAATAATGTAGGAACAATCGACATTCTGGTAAATAATGCGGGAATAATAAAGAGAATACCCATCCTCGATATGCCTGTGTCAGATTATAAGCAGGTGATTGATGTTGACCTTGTTGCACCTCTGATTGTCTCAAAAAGAGTTGCCCCTAAAATGATCGCGAAAAGAAGCGGCAAGATTATTAATATGTGTTCAATGATGAGTATTTATGGCCGTAATACTGTATCCGCTTATGCTTCAGCGAAGGGAGGATTAAAGCTTCTGACACAGAATATGACCTGCGAATGGGCCAAGTATAACCTGCAGATTAACGGGATCGGACCGGGGTACATTGAAACTGCCCAAACAGGACCAATACGTGAAAATGGTCATCCTTTCAATGATCTTGTCATGACAAGAACTCCTGCCGGAAGATGGGGACAGCCTGAGGATGTTGCTAACGCTGCACTTTTTCTTGCATCAAAAGCAAGTGACTTCGTTAACGGACATATTCTCTTTGTTGATGGTGGTATCCTTGCTAATTTCGGGTACGTTAAAGGAGAAAATGAGGTCTAATTTTCATCATCCTCCGGAAGTGGTTTGGCATACAGATCTTCTACCCTTACTTTTCCGTTATATTCATCTTTCTTAGACTCGTTGACAAATTGCTGATCCTCGCGTGCTCTGCCGTTAAAATAAAGTATGCAGGCGAAAATTGGTAATAGCGGCAAAGTCAGGCCGTTGAGCAGGGCTGAAAGAATTATATAAAGAGGTTTTGAGGTCATATCCATTAACGCTGTGGCCTCTTCAGGGTTTTTAACAGCTGAAAAAAAACTGCCTGTAAAGGGTAGAAGTATAAGTCCGGACAATATCATTGTAATTACGAGAATAATAATAATAAAGACCGCTGTCCATCCGATGTTTGACCAGAAATCCCGGTGCGCAAGCTTTATTGTCCTGCTGATGGTGTTAGCGATGTTTGG
>Ga0315294_10002215_pt1 | contig 21265 bp, 22 predicted proteins | sample YL17G13_40_MG_FD_203626 | JGI IMG/M metagenome (GOLD analysis project Ga0315294, IMG submission 203626) | Sediment microbial communities from Yellowstone Lake, YNP, Wyoming, USA - YL17G13_40 | ecosystem: Environmental > Aquatic > Freshwater > Lake > Sediment | place: USA: Wyoming | collected...
GAAAAAAGATATACGTGAGGGGACGTCTCGCCGTCCCCTCAACCCCTTGCGAATTGCGAAAATTCATCTGCCAGCGACACTGGCAGTATTCTTTTCGCACCTTCGGTCCATGCGAGCCTTATAATAATGTACGCGTTATTCATTCATATTTCTTTCTTTGATTATAGGGCCCAAGGATAATATTTATTAGCTTATTTCGTAAAATCATTTCATGGAATTGAAAAGAATTCTAATTGCCGGAATTATTGTGGGAATCCTATTCCTTTTTCTTGACATGCTAATGGCCATCTCAACAATGCCCATTCTCTCAAAATATGCGAGCCTCCCGATTTGGAAAAACCCTCCAAACATCACTGCGGGAATGGTTTTTGATTTGTTTAATGGGCTGATTCTCGTTTTCGTCTACTCCCTTCTTTTCAGCGCAATTCCCGGAAAAGGATGGAAAAAGGGATTGAATTATGGAATGATTGTCGGCTTGTTCAGGGTAGTCATGTCCTCATTTTCCTCAATAGTCATGTACAGCATCCCAGATGAAGTCGTGATTACGAACCTGATTGCAGGATTCATAGAGATTGCGGTTTTGGGAATTCTGGTTGCGCTTGTTTTCGAGAGGATAAAATAACTGCAATTGACTGCAAAAAAATTCATTGCAGTTACGTTGCAGTTAAAAAGGGGAACTTGCAGTTTCCCTTTTTTCCAATCCCTTCAGCATAATGGGAGTTGCTATTTCATATGGAATTTTGACTTAATCCAAAACACTCATTTCATTTCATCGTAACTGATCAAAATGCGGAGCGCTTGCAATCCGTACGTTTTATTACGCTTCAAGGAATTTCTTTTCATTATTTGGTCAAATTTTAGTTGAACGCCAGATTGCCAAAAAATCATCCAAATCAGCTTGAAATACCCTTTTCTCAAGAAGCGCATTCGATTGATCCCTGATTTCTATTTTCGCATGCCTGAGCGCGCTCTTCAGTTTCTTTTTCCTGTATGGGAATACCTTTCTTATGAATTCCTCGAAATCCCCCATTTCCTTCTCATCCAAAAGCTTCTCCTTGCGCGTGAATTCCATAACAGCTGAATCCACTTTTGGAGGGGGGCAGAATGAGCTTTGCGGGACCATTTCAAGAAGTTTTATCCCATATCCCATCTGCGCCATGAGGGAAAGCCTTGAATAATTTCTTTCTCCAGCTTTTGCGCAAAGCCTCTGAGCGAATTCCTTCTGGAACATGAGTATTGCTTTTTCCCATCCCATTATGCTTCTTAGTATCTTGAAAACAATTTCTGAAGAAATATAGTAGGGAATGTTTCCAATCACGCGCTCGCATTCCGGAAGAACCGTGTTCCTTATGTCCCCGATTATGATTTTCACGTTCCCTTTGTTCTCAAACCTTTTCTCCATGAACCATGCAAGCCGCGCATCCTTCTCGACAACATGAACCATTTTCGCGTATTTGAGAAGTTCTTCGGTGATGTTTCCCCTTCCTCCCCCAATCTCAAGAACGGTTCTTCCATTGCAGTCGAGCCACTCGACTTCCCTCTCAATCAGCTTGAAGTCGATGAGAAAGTGCTGGCCTAGTTTCTTTGAGGTTTTCATGTTTCATCAGTTGATTTAGAATGGGAAAAAATAAAAAATAAATAGTTGACTTCTATTAAACCCGCAAGCATATATCTGCAATATTTTCGTAAAATAATATGGCTTGCCCTTCATTCCATTGGTCAGCATTGACATTTCTACTCTCATGCCGTGCACTGGCGAGTTCTCGCAAGCTTCTTTCATAGGATGAACCGGATAATGCATGTAGATCAGAGGAGAAATCCAAATTTGCAACAATTTTCACGGCTAATTGAATGTTTCCCTCTTCGTTTCTCTCGTCCAATGCAACCGCAACTCTTATTCTTTCTTCCCTTGTCGGCTCAAGAGGATTCTGCACTGTTACCCCTAATTGTTTTGCTTTGTATTCGAAAAAGTCCCTCACTGCTGGCGGAAGCGTTTTTGCACTTTCCCCTGCAGTTTCTATTCTAAGAAGCGCAGCACCTGCAACTTCTTCAACTATGACTGTGACCCGCCTGCCCTGCGTAAGCGATGGATGGGATCCATCAAGACTTAATGTTAATATTGTTCCGCCGTTTGCGGTTGTCATGACTCCCCTTACATCTCCAGACATTCTCATGAACTCACCCAAGAATATATTATTCACAATAAGTTTTAAATATGCTTTTCTTAAATGAAAATGGAAAAAATAGAAGAGATTATCTTCTGTAGCGCCTTTGGTAGGTGAATTCCTCCTCCCTTCTTGGAGGCCTCACGAATATGAAGTACTTGTCCACTCCTTTTATTTCCGCTTCAATCCTGTCAGCAACCAGCTTGGTTGGATTGGGAAGCAGTTCAACCCGCGTGCTTATCTCCTCAAAACTCTCAAAATGCTTCTTCTCCCTCTCGCGCAGAATGTCTTCGGCGTGCTTCTTGCCTATTCCAGGGAGAAGCTCCAATTGGTGCTGCCTGATGTTTATCGCCCCGCACTTGTTGAAGAATTCCACGAATTCCTTCTCGCGCTCCTTGATAATTTTCAATATTGAGGCGTTCAATTCGGTTTTCGCAACTCCGGTGAGATCTTCGTAATTGATTCTTCCGACTATGCGCTCCACCTTGTCCCTTTTTTCCTTTCCAACGTATGCTATGTCTCCTATTTTGATGTCCGCTTCTTTCCTGGGCACAGCTTCCAGCAGCGTGAAGTTCTTTGTTCCAAGCAGCTGAACCATTTCCCTCGGCCTGATTTCATCAGCCCTTCCCCTTGGAAGATAATCAAGCACAACCGCATAGTCCTCAAGCATTTTCAAACCCCTCATATATACGTGATTTCCTTGCGGATGGAACGTTCAAAGCGTTTCCATCAACAAGCCATTCATTGATTCGTGTTTTATGGGCAGCTCATTTTCTCATTGCCGTGGATCCAATATTCCGCATTCGTCCCTAAATTCATTTTTCTGCTTCCTTCACCAATTTCAGTATTTCCTCGGCTTCGCCCGCACTCAAAGTGACCTTGCTCTTTGCGGCGATTTGCTGGATTTGTTCTGGATATTTCGGAAGAAGGTTTGCAATCATTACTGCAATCTCATCGTTCACTCTTCCGATTTTCTTCAGCTCTTCAATCAATTTCAATGCTTTTTTAGCATCCAGTTTCGAGAATTTATCCAAATATTCTTTCGTGCTCTGCTGCTCAAAACCGATTTCGCCCTCGCTCTCCCTATCTTTCAGAATGTCTTTCGCTTCACTATTCGTTACTATCCTTTCTTCGATTACTTTCTTTCCAATCATCAAACCACCTTCTCCAAGTGGACCGGAGTGACTATAAGTTTTTTCTTCTTGTTCATGTCCCTGATTTCCACGATGTAGGCAGTTCCCTGCCTGCCAATGACTTCGCCCGTTTTTCCCCTGAATCTCGGGTGGGGGATATCCTGGTATCCTGGCTTCATTTTTAAATTCACTTTTTCGCCGATTTCAAATGTTTTAATGAGGTTTTTCAAACCAAGCCTCTTTCTTCCAGATATATGCTTGCTTCTACCGCTTAACTTGCCTTTAGATCTCCGCATAGCCAATCCCTCCCAATAAGTTTATAAAGATATTATTTAAATACCTTTACATATAAATTTGTTACGGGTGGTTATAAATGGCAAAGAGTAAAAAACGAAAGAAGAAGATAAAGGCTACTTACAAGATCGAGAACATTGTTGCGTCGGCAAACTTCAACGTGGAATTGGATTTGTATTCCCTGGCGATGGAAGTCGACAACGTGGAATACGAACCTGAGCAGTTCCCGGGAGCTATACTGAAGCTTAAGGATCCGAAGGCGTCTTTGCTTCTCTTCAAGAACGGAAAAGTCATATGCACTGGGACAAAAAGCGAAGAGGAAGTGAAGAAAGCATTAAAAAGGGCAATAGAGCTCCTCCAACCGCACATTGAATGAATTTTTTTTATTTTCCTATTTTTATGTTTTTCAACTTAAATTCGCCAGGCGAAACTTGCTCCCTCGGAATGTTTGATCGCAGTGATTCACTCCGAAGAGCGCTTCTCGCCGAAGAACTCAGACTGCCATTCCTGAAGGGAATGGCGCCTTCGCCTTTGGCGAAGGCAAGGTGTGAAGTGGCGAAGTTAAGTTTCAACGCAAGCGTTTTATTAATATTTCTCCCAATGTTTTTCAGTGATTTGATGATTGCCATTATTGACTACAATGCGGGAAATTTGAAAAGCATAAGCAATGCGATTGCAAAGCTGGGGGAGACTCCGCTGGTCACAAAAAAAGCTGAAGATTTCGAAAAAGCGGATAAAATAATTCTTCCGGGAGTAGGCTCTTTTGAGAGAAGCAAAGAGCTGAAGGAAATCAAGGAAAGTTTGCGAATTGAAATCATAAAGAACAGGAAACCTTTTTTCGGAATCTGCCTCGGAATGCAGCTCCTGGCCAAAGAGAGCGAGGAGAAAGCAGGGGAAGGGCTGGGATTACTGGAGCAGAAAGTGGTGAAGATTAAGCACGCACCAAAACTCCCCCACATGGGCTGGAACAACCTTAAAATCGTGCATGAGCACCCATTTCTCGAAGGAATAAACGAGAAGGATTATTTCTATTTCGTGCATTCATATGCGCTTCCAGTAGCTACGGAAACCATTGCAATTACGGAGTATGGGGAAGCCTTCTCTTCCATAATCGCAAAGAACAACGTTTTCGCCTCGCAATTCCATCCTGAGAAAAGCGGGGAGAAGGGGCTTCTGATCCTGAAAAGATTTTTGAAATCCTGATGAATGTGATTTTATGCAGTCTCAAATGCTATATGTGAGCTGGGAAGAAGTGGAGCAGATGTGCAGGGGGAATGCAGAGAGAATCAAAAATGAGTTTAAACCTGATTTGATTCTGGGAATTGCAAGAGGGGGGCTTGCGCCCGCAAGAATAATGTCTGATCTGCTCGATGTCAAAACAGTTTTCATTGTCTGCGCGGAATTGTATAAGAACATTGGAAAAACCGGAAATTTGAAGATCAAGCAGGATTATCCGAAGAATGCGCTAAAGGGAAAACGGGTTCTCATTGTCGACGACGTTTCGGATACCGGGAAAACATTGAGCGAAATCAAGGGAATGGTTGGGAAGGAGGCTCTTGAAGTGCGCGTTGCGACTCTTCATTACAAGCCCCATTCAATCTTTAAGCCGGATTATTATAGCCAATCAACTTCTGACTGGGTAGTCTATCCGTGGGAGAAGGAAGAAACGAAAAGGGAGCTGAAAAAATAATTTATTCTAATCTAAAAGTCCGCAGGAGATCTGCTTCCAACTCGATCAACATTCTTTCTGCTCTTTTGTCCCTAGCTGAAGGTATCACCAAGGCAAGAGCTCTTGCGAATGCGATGGCGGCTTTCTTTTGATTGACGCATAATTCTCCATCTCCCCTTTCAAAAATCCATTTGCCTGCGCCACTCTGATGGACGCGCAAAGGTGTTCCGTGAATTGGAGCCATTCTGAAAAGCCTTTCGCTTCCGGAAACTTCCAAAACTAATGTCGAATCCATGAATCTCAATGGCGTGCCAAAATTTCCCTTCACATGATATGCTCCGATTATAGTCATAAAAATATAAAACGAAGTCTATGTTTATAAAACTTGCGGAAAAAATAAAAGCGCATTCTTATTAAGCAATATTTGCAAAATATAAATGGGTTTTTCCTATGGAGAAAGAAGTGATTCTCGTTTTCGGTTCTGGCGTTGCTGGCTTATCGATATCCATGCACAGGGAAGAGGGGCTTCTTTTCTATGAAACTGAAGAGAGCAGCTCGCTCAAAGCGCAGGGAGGGATTGCAGTCGCAATTCACAAGGACGACTCCCCGAAACTCCATTTCGACGATACAATGCGCGTCGGGGAGGATTTATGCAACAAGGAAGCCGTGAAAATACTTGTCAATGAAGGAAAGAAGCTGGTTTTGGAATTAATGAAAATGGGTTTGGAGTTTGACAAGGAGGAAGGCGTGAGGCTGGGAATGGAAGGCGGCCATTCCAAGAGCAGGATTCTCCACATTGAAGGCGACCATACCGGAAAGCACTTCACGAAATTCCTGCTTGGCCAGTCTCTCATTGAGAGAAGAAAAGGAAGGCTTTTGGAATTGATAAAAAGAAAGGATGAAATCAAAGGGGCGATTGTTGAAAAAAAAGGCGAAGTTGAGATTTATTTTGGAAATGCTGTAATTGCAACAGGGGGCTGCTCTGCGCTTTATTCCGAAACAACCAATCCCCCGAACAACATGGGAGAAGGGATTGCGATCGCCTATGAATCGGGCGCGGAAATGGAAAGCATGGAATTCCTCCAATTCCACCCCACAGTCTACAAGAGCTTCCTGATTTCTGAAGCGATGAGGGGGGAGGGCGCAAAGCTTGTCAATGATGAGGGGAAACGTTTCATTGATGAACTCCGGCCAAGGGACGTAGTTTCAAGGGCAATATTCCAGCAGAAGGGGACCTTTCTGGATGCTCGCGCAATTCCTCCGGAAAGATTCCCGCAAGTGTTTGGGGAATTGAAGAGAAAGGGGATTGATTTTACAAAGGAGCTCGTTCCCGTTGAGCCTTCGGCGCATTATTTCATTGGGGGGATAAAAACAGGCCTTCGTGGACAAACGAATCTGAAGAACCTGTTTGCAGTTGGCGAATGCGCAAGCACGGGAGTTCATGGCGCAAACAGGCTTGCAAGCAACTCCCTGCTTGAAGGGCTTGTTTTCGGGAAAAGAGTTGGAAAACTGAAGTTTGCAAGGATTGCAATTGACATGGAAGACAAGGGGATTGCCGAAGAAGCAAAGGAGAAATGGGAGAGCATCCTTGAAGATGAGAAATTGAAATTGAGGGACAAGGAAGAACTGAAGGAGGGAAGGGAAGCGTATGAGGAATTCAGGCTCAAGCTTTGGGAGAACCTTGGGATAATAAGGTATGGGAGCAGGATGGGTGAATTCGTGGATTACGTGAAATCAATGGAGAAAAACGAACTTCTCAGCACAAAGGAGAGGCGCGGGATTCTTCTCGCAAAACTCATGGTGGAGAGCGCGCTCGCGCGCGAAGAGAGCAGGGGATGCCATTTCAGGAAGGATTTTTCGGAAAAAAAGAAGGAGTTTGAGAAGACAATTATGAAGAAAATCCAGCCAAAAACCGGCGTTCACGAACAATGAACTTTTCGTTCACGAATCATGAACGCTTGCTTGATGCGCACTTTTCCCTATTTGAATATCGAGTATTCCTGGCAGTTTGTGTTGGCCAACAACCCCTCGTCCTGCCTTTTTGTTTCCGCAATTCTTTTTGCATAGCTTTCCGCTTCCTCCCTGCTCTGCATATCTATTGAAAGCACCCAAAGTGTTCCCTTATCCACTCCCTTTATTACATTCCCGTATTTCTTCTGAAGGATTTTGCGCATTCCTTCTGCAGCGCTGTCCTTGCCACTCTCCCTAACCAGAATTCTCACTTCCTGCGCCTTTTTTGTTTTTTCTTTTCCTTTCAGCTCAAGCGCTCCTGAATTCTCCCTCAAAATGAAGAAATGCTTGTTTATGTTGATCATCTCGCTCACTGTGCTTATGGTATTCTTGATGTTCTGGATTGCGCTGGAATCGTCTGCAACTTCAATTCTCCAATAATCCCATCTGTCCAAATCAGCCATTTTGTCATAGCACATGACGTGCTGAAGAGTGTGTCTTGCGGTTGCGGCAACAACATCAGGGACTTTCAAATGAACGAAAATTTCTAGATACATAAAAAACCCCAAATAAACCGGTTTTGCCTTTTCGGATACATTCTCGAATATTATATTATTTTTTTTCTCCGCCTGCATTGGATTCCTGTCTTTTTTCTTTGCCCCATCTCCCTATCCCGAAAAGCTTGAAGAATATCCCGATATAGCCGAAAACGATGACTCCCAAAAATACGACTATGTAAAGGACGTATTTTATGAATTCAAAAGTGGCGAATATTTTTGTTTCAGTTATTTCGTCTGCAAGGGCAAAAACATTGAAAATGAAATTTATCACGAAGAGGCTGCCGAAGGCTGAAATGACTGGGGAAGGGAGGTTGAAGGGGAAGGGAAGCACATAGAACAATTCGCCCACGAGAAGGATGAAGGACATTATGATGATTGAAACCATGTTGTCATCGAAAAAATCAACAACCCTGAACAGGATTGGATTCTGAAAATAATTGGCAAATATTTTTATTGAAAAAATCAAGGCGAGGAATAGGATGAATCCCGCAACCCTCATGAGGAACACATTGAAAAAATGCTTATTTTCGCCTTTTGCCATTTTTCCACATAAATAGATTCAAAACCAAAAAATATAAATTTATCTGGTTGCACCCGATTCGATCCCCGCCTCTTTCACTTCTTTTGCAACCTTTTTCCCCACTTTCTTATCAAGCGCAGAGGGCATTATGTTGTTAGGTTTGGGATTTTTGACGCAATTTGCAATCGCAAACGCAGCTGCAAGCTTCATCTCATCGTTTATTACCCTTGTCCTCCCGTCCAATGCACCGCGGAATATTCCCGGAAACGCCAGAACGTTGTTTATCTGGTTTGGATAATCGCTCCTTCCGGTGCCCACTATCCTTGCTCCCGCTTTCAATGCCTCTTCAGGGCTTATTTCAGGAATTGGATTTGCCATTGCAAACACTGCACAATCCTTTTCCATACTCCCAATCATCTCCTTCGTAAGTACGTTCGGAGCTGAGACTCCTATGAAGATATCTGCCCCTTCGAGAGCTTCCGCCAACCCTCCCGTAATATTCCCTTTGTTTGAGAATTGCGCGATTTCCTCCTTGTATTTGTTCATGTTATCCTTTCTTCCCCTAAAAATTGCACCTTTCGTGTCGCAAACGATAATGTCTTTCACTGGGGTGCATATATCCTTTCTCACGCCCGCACATTTGAGCAATTTTGCAATCGCGATTCCAGCAGCTCCTGCCCCGCTCACCACTATTTTCATCTCTTCCAAAGGTTTATTCAGCACTCTTGAAACGTTTATTGCGGCTGCTCTTACGACAACTGCGGTCCCGTGTTGGTCGTCATGAAAAACAGGAATGTCGAGCCTCTCCTGCAGAGTTTCCGAGATTTCAAAGCATCTTGGGGCGGATATGTCTTCGAGATTGATTGCCCCGAAGACAGGGGAGATGTTTTCAACCAGTTCGATTATTTTTTGGGCATCCTGCGTTCTTATGCATATCGGGAAAGCATCCACTCCCCCGAATTCCTTGAAGAGAATGGCTTTTCCCTCCATCACTGGGATCGCCCCTTCCGCGCCAATGTTTCCGAGCCCCAGAACCGCGGAACCATCGCTCACAACGGCAACAGTATTCCATTTTGAAGTGTATTTGTAAGCTAGTTCCTTGTTTTTGCTTACTTCAAGGCTGATTTTTGCAACTCCGGGAGTGTAGAATGTTGACAAATCCTCCCTGGTTTTCAGCGGGACTTTGCTGCAGACTCCTATTTTTCCCCTATATTTCTCATGAAGCAAAAGCGCTTCCTCTCCATAATCTTTTCTCATAATCATCACGAAAACAGTCAGCAAAAAACCAAATTCAAGCTGAAAAGAATATGTAGAAGAATTTGAAAGTAGTACTATTTAATACTTTGGTGTTACGAAGTAAGACCGATTCATAAAATGAAAAAACAACAATGCAGTTCAGGGGCGCTGCAAGCGCTGATTCATATAAAGTTACGAAAATCGAATTCACAGCGTTTGGTTTCATCCAGAATATAAGCAATGAATATAAACCTTTATTCCAATATTGTGTGCACCGGTTATTTATTCTTAAATGGCGTCATTGATATCTAGCCAACAAAGTCTGAGATTCCCTGCTGAAGATGCGCAGGACTTGGTTGGCTACCCATTAAGGTGTTGGTTTCATGATTGATTACGAAGGAGAAACAGTGGAGGAGGAAGCTCCTGCAAAGGCGCCGGAAAAGAAGATGAGTGCAGAGCAGGCAGAATTCATTGAGAAATTTGAGCAGTTCTTCGACTTGTCCCTGAGCGAAAAAGTCTCTGAATTGAACGCAAACTATCCCGTTCAGAAATCCATTGACGTCCCTTTCATGGAGCTGGAAAAATTCGATCCTGACCTGGCGGACCTTCTTCTCGAGAATCCGGACCTTGTGGTTCCTTCGGCAGAGCAGGCATTGTTCAATCTGGCCCCCTCAAAACCCAAAGCCATCGCATTCGAGCCCCACGTGAGGTTCTTCGATTTGCCTAATAGGATCATCATCGAGAACATTGGCTCGGATTGCATCGGGAAATTGGTCGCAATCGAGGCATTGGTCACGAAAAGGGGCGAATTGCGCCAGAAACTCAAAAAAGCCTATTACGAATGCTTCCTCTGCGGTGCAACGCAGACTGTTGATCTGACGAAAGATGGGATTCCTCCAAAAATCTGCGATACGTGCAAAAGAAGAAGCCTGAAACTCAACAAGGAGAAGTCTGAATTCATCAATTTGCAAAGGGCTGAGATCCAGGAGTTGCTGGAGAATCTCAAGGCAGGAGCGCCTGCAGCCCACGTCCACATGGTTCTTGAGGACGATTTGGTGAACGTTGTGATTCCCGGAGAAAGAATTGAAGTCACAGGAATTCTCAGGCTGAGGGAAATGTCGGATGAATCGGAAATATACATTCAGTACATTGAAGTCGTTTCAGTGAAGAAATTGAAAAAGGATTTTGAAGAATTGGAGCTCACAAAAGACGAGGAGGACAAGATAACTTCTCTTTCCCAGGACCCGGACATCTACAAGAAAATAACGAACTCGGTCGCCCCTTCAATCTATGGGCACGAAGAAGTGAAGGAGGGGATTGCGCTTCAGTTGTTTGGTGGGACTCCCGGAAAAACTTTGAGGGATGGGGGGGAAATCAGAAGCGACATTCACATCCTTCTGATAGGAGATCCCGGTGCCGCAAAAACAAGGCTCCTCCAATTCGTGCATGCTTTGGCTCCCAAAAGCATCTATGTTTCGGGAAAATCAGTTACCGGCGCAGGGCTTACTGCTTCCGCCGAAAAGGACGAGATAGGCGGGGAGAGGGGATGGGTTTTGAAGGCAGGAGCGCTTGTCCTTGCAAGCGGAGGCATTGGAAGCATTGATGAGTTTGACAAGATTGGCAAAAATGACATTTCCGCGCTGCACGAAGTCATGGAAAGCCAGACTGTGAGCGTTGCAAAAGCAGGAATCGTGACTCAGTTCAAAGCGAAGACGTCAATTCTTGCAGCTGCAAACCCGAAATTCGGAAGGTTCGATCCCAACATGCTTGCAGTGGAGCAGTTCAACATTTCGGAAACCCTGCTTTCAAGATTTGATCTGATTTTCGCGATGAAGGATGTCATGGATGAGGAAAAGGACAGGAAGGTTGCAGAGCACATATTGAAATCCCACAAGGAAGCAGGCGAAGCTGTGCAGGCAGGAAAAAAATCAGAAAACATTGTTGTCGAGGATCAATTGGAAGACGCGTTGAGCCAGCCTTTCTTGAAAAGGTATATCGCCTATGCGAGGAAGAATGTTTTCCCTGTTCTTTCAGACGAAGCGAAAGACAGGATCAGGGACTATTATACTTCTATGAGAAGGCTGGGAAGGACTACGGGCACGGTCACTGCAACTGCAAGGCAGATTGAAGCATTGGTGAGAATGAGCGAATCGAGCGCAAAAATGCGCCTTGCCAAAACTGTGACGCTCGAGGATGCGGAAAGGGTCATAAGGCTCATGGATTTCGTTGCTAAGAGCATTTATACTGACAAGGAGACGGGAAGGCTTGACATCGACATTATCACAACGGGCCAGCCGAGGTCAAAAGTCGAGAAATACAAGACAATCATCAACATCGTTGAAGAACTTTCCAAGCAGTTCGACTCTGTTCCCATTGAAGAGGTTTTGAAGGAATCAGGAAATTTCGACATAGACAGGGGCACTGCCGAAAGGCTTGTGCAGGATTTGATAAGCAAGGGCGAGCTTTACACCCCCTCGCACGGGCACGTGAGGATAACTTCAAGATCATAAGGAATTTATTCGTTTTCAGCGATAAATTATTTTCAATACACGTGGTGTGGCTTCGCGGGCAAAAGCTTCATTTGCTTTTTCCAATCGTTTATGCCGAAAGAAAGAGATAATTTTGGGGGATATGAGTGGATGAAAACGGAATAAAAAACAAGATAAGAAGGGCGATCACGGGTGTTCTGAAAACAGGAATAACCTCTTCTCCCACGGATCTTGCAACCATGATAAACAAGAGGCTGGAGATTGCAGACGAAAAGTGGCTCCATTACACTCTCGTGGAACTGATTAACGACATGCAGAAGAACGATTTTCTGAAAATCCAGAAAGAGAACATGGCTGTTTTCATCCCCCACTGCTTGAGAAGCATGAATTCCTGCAAGGCGAAAAACACTGAGGAAGGCTACATCTGCGCCAGATGCGGGCAATGCAAAATCAAGGATATTGTGGAGATGTGCGAGGAGAGGGGGCTCAGGCATTTCATTGTGGGCGGGGGAAAGCAGGTGATAAACATCCAGAAAAAATACGATTTCAAGGGAGTGATCGGGATAGCGTGCTTTGCGGAAACCCAGCTTGCGCTTGAAAAGCTCAACATCCCCTGCCGGGCGATTCTCCTGAAAAAAGACGGCTGCGTGAACACTGAAGCTGATTTGGAAGACATAAAAAGGGTTCTGGACATGGTGCACGTCTGATATTTTGAAAAATGTAGTGGGGAACTATTTTTGGAAATATTTAAAAACTTTACCCACTATGGAATATCTTTTGCGCGTTTTGAAAAGCAAGTTTTTTTAAAACTCGCAGTGATAAGAATCTCATGAGAAAAAATTTCATAATTGCAGTTGACACGAACTTCCTGATTTATTCGGTTAAATACAGGATTGATTTATTCAGCGGGCTTCTTATGCTGTTTGGCTCCTATGTTTTAATCTACCCTTTGGGAGTGGAGAGGGAATTGAAGGGCCTGTCCAGGAATAAAAGTAAGGATGGGATGCTTGCAAAAATCGCTTTAAGTCTGCTCTGCAGCATGAAGGGAATGAAGCACAGCGAAAGCGTTGATGAATTCTTGATGAATGCAGACGCCCATGGGATTGGCGCAGTGTGCACCCATGACAAAAAAATCATCGAATCAATTAAGAATAAAAAGATTGCAGTGGTTATTATTAGGGGAAAGAAGCATCTGGACATCGCCTGAAATTGGGTAGTGAGGAAAAGGCGGCTTTTACTTGCTGCTTAAGTGTGCGGTTTGCATTTTTTGGGTGTTTTTTTGAATGAAATACTGAATTTTTCCTTATTTGCAGGAATCTTCGGCGCAATATGCGCTGTCGTTCTAGCCGTTAAAGTGTATTATGAAAACAGGGGAAGCGAGCGGATGAGGGAGGTTGCACGGGCCGTCAGGCAGGGTGTTGTCGCCTTCTCCAAAGTCGAATATTCCGCGATAATATTTCTCACAATCATTCTTTCAATTGTCATTTATTTTGCTTTGGGTTTCAGCACTGCGTTCTCTTTCATCATCGGAGCTATTGCAAGCGCAGTTGCAGGACTCGCGGGCATGCTTGTCGCAGCAAGGGCAAACGTCAGGACTGCCGAAGCTTCAAAAACAAGCTTTGAAAAGGCTTTGAATATTGCGTTTTTGGGAGGAAGCGTCACTGGGTTAATTGTTTCCTCCCTTGGATTGATTGGCATAATAATGCTTTTGTATTTATTCAATGTTGAGCCCTCGCGCATAATCGGTTTTGGCTTTGGCGCGAGTTTAGTAAGCTTATTCATAAGGGTTGGCGGCGGAATCTACACCAAGGCTGCAGACGTTGGCGCGGATCTGGTGGGAAAAGTCGAAGCGGGAATTCCAGAAGACGATCCAAGGAATCCTGCAGTGATTGCGGACAATGTGGGGGACAACGTGGGAGACTGCGCGGGAATGGCCGCGGACATGTTCGAATCCTATGTCGTCACGATTATTGCCGCGATGCTCCTTGCTCCGAAAATCCTTGAAGGTTCGGATTCAAATCTGATCCTATTTCCGGTTCTGATTGCTTCTCTGGGATTGATTTCCTCGATAATTGGGATATTCTTCACAAAAGACAAGAAAGACGCGATGAATGCTTTTTACAAGGGAGTGGGGGCGACAAACATCGTTTTCATCCTCCTTCTTTTCTCTGCAGTCACCCTTCTCTCCATTCCAATCCAATACTTCTTTTCATGCATAATTGGAATCGTTGCGGCGCTTCTTCTTGGCTTGATTACGGATTATTACACTTCCCCCAAGCACAAACCCGTGCAGCACATCGCAAAAATGTCGCAGACTGGAGCGACGACGAACATCCTTTCGGGATTGACTGTTGGGATGGAAAGCACGCTTGTTCCCGTGCTCGTGGTTGCTTTGGGAATAGTGTTCGCATTTGGATTCGGCGGTTTGTTTGGAATCGGGCTTGCAACCACTGCGATGCTCGCAACTATTGGGATATTCCTCTCCATAGACGCTTATGGCCCCATCGTGGACAACGCAGGGGGAATTGTTGTCATGGCAAAATTGGGGGAAGAGGCAAGAAAAACAACGGACAAACTGGATTCGGCAGGAAACATCACTAAAGCAACCACAAAAGGGATTGCAATTGGTGCTGCTGCTCTTTCAGCAGTGGCGATTTTCGCAGCTTATGACGGGGTGCTCATTGATTCAGGGATTAAGGTTTTAATGGCGCTGGATTCCCCCAATGTTGTTTTTGGCTTGGTCATCGGCGCAGTGCTTCCCTTCGTTTTCTCTTCATTCTGCCTTGGCGCGGTGACAAGCGCTGCTTTTGAGATGGTTGAAGAAGTGAGAAGGCAATTGAAGGATGGGGAAGTATTGAAGGGGAGAAGGAAGCCGGATTATGCAAGGTGCGTTGAAATCAGCACGAAAGCATCATTGAGGGGATTAGTAAGGCCTGCGCTGCTTGCGCTTGCTTCCCCCTTAATCATAGGCTTTTTATTTGGGCCTGAAGCGCTTGGGGGATTGATTCTGGGAGTGACTGCAACTGGTTTTGTGCTTGCATTGATGATGGCAAATACCGGCGCAGCTTGGGACAATGCGAAAAAATACATAGAAGAAGGGAATTACGGCGGGAAGGGGACTGAGACCCATTCGGCTGCAGTGATTGGGGATACGATTGGCGATCCCTACAAGGATACTGCGGGACCGTCAATCAATGCGCTAATAAAAGTGATTGGAACGCTTTCTTTATTGATTGCCAGACTCCTGTAGTGAACCTTTTCACCGAAAAGTATATAAATAACGACTTCATTAAATAGGATTAGCGTTTGAATAAGAGGTGAGGATGTGGATTTAAAGGCAGTAATTCCAAAAGGCATTGAAAGAAATGATGTTCAAAGACTTGAAACGCAATTGGAAGTATGGGAAAGAAAGGGAAGGAGGGAAACTGCGAGAAGGGCCGCGCATGGGCTCTATGCAGGCATGAAACGCAAGAAGACCATCCCATTGACTCCTGAAGTAAGGGAGAAAATCGCCCTCATTCTTGAGAGATTCGGTTTTATTGCACAAGCTGCAAAAACGAGAGACATGCAGGTTTGGAAAATGCAGACTTTAAAATCATTATTAAGAGAAGGTGGAGAAAGTATATCGTTCTTTGCTATACCTGAATCTTCAGAAGAAAGGGCTGGATTTGCACAAGCAATTGCAAAGTATATTGAGCAAAATCCTCAACTAGTCGCGGCTGCCGAGAAGAGATTTGAACAGGGTGACGATTCAAGAAGATTTATGAGGACGATTCCACCTGCTAGTAAACGGGCGCGCCCTGCTGGCATGTATGATGGACTCCTTAAATCATATGCTCATCCCCAAGAAAGGACAAGAGCGCGTCCAGTGGATTTGGATGAAGGTATAGGTCCAGAAAAAATTATTATCCAAAGGCCCGTATCAAGGAAAGGGGAAGAAGATAGCAGAGAAGGCCAGAAGTCCCAATGAATTTGATTTTTTCTTTTTTCTCTTATTTTTTTCAATTTTTCTTCCATTCTTATGAATTCTATTTCGCACTCTCCCAGAGAAGCTTGAAATTGCTATAGTAGGAGCGCGCGACTTCCTCATTGATTATGAGGATTCCCGTGAATTCCCTTTCCCTCGGAAGGAAGATTATGGACTTGTCCCCATAGACGATGGCGTATGCGCCCGTGCTGTAATTCTCCGGAAGGAATTTCACTCTCGTGTATTTGTACTTCAAATCCCTGTGGTTTTTCAATCCTGCGCTTGCAAGAAGGTTCCTCCAAATCTTTTTTCTTATCCTTCTCTTCTGCCACACCCTTTCATAAAGGGGGGCTATTTTCTGCCCCATGCCTCCATAGCCAAGCACGCAATAATCCTTTCCTTCATGAAGTATGTCCTCCATGAGGGTTTTGTATCCTCCAATTCCGGAATACACTTCGACTTTGATGGAAGATGCTTTATTCCTGCGCAACAGTTTTGGTATTGCTTTTTCCAAATCGCTTTCAAGCTCATTCAATTCCTCCTGCTTCTCCTTGATTATGAATCTGAGCTTTTCAGGCGAAGGGGCGTCGAAGTATTTCTTTCCCCCGATTATGATGTGATTCAGGAAGCCCTTCTCTTCCATCCTGTTGAGCAGCCCGTAGGTTGCGCTCCTGTTCAAATTCAATATCGAGGAAATCTCCGAAGCCTTCTTCGAGCCTTCGTGCAGAAGAAGCGAGTATATCTCGTTTTCCTTCTCGGAAAGCCCCATTTTCCTCAGTATTTTCCCCAACATGTTGTCGTATATTGCAACAACAAATATTTATAGGTTTGGGACTGCGAAGAATTACTCATGTGGGAGGAGGAGCGTTTCCATCCGTCGATTTTCCCCGAAGGGAAAATGCCGAAAATCCCGTTAGAGAATCCGTTGGACGGAATATTCATCACTGATACAACTTTCAGGGACGGCCTCCAGTCCATGGAGCCCCTGACTCCCGAGCAGGCCCTTGCGCTTTTTGATTTCCTGAATAGGCTGGAGGGCGGAAGGGGAGTAATAACACAGACAGAAGTATTCATCTACAGCAAAACGGACCTTGAGATTTTAAGAAGAATGAGGGAAAGAGAATATGAATTCCCTGAAATCACTACGTGGATAAGGGCTGCGGAAAGCGATTTTGAGCTTGTGAAAACCCTTAGAATTGATGAAACGGGAATGCTCATGTCTGTTTCAGACCATCACATTTCCGCAAAATTCAAAGGGGATGAAAATGCGGCATTTAAGAATTACGTCGGGACTGCCGAAAAAGCTTTTGCGCACGGAATAAACGTGAGGGCTCATTTTGAGGATATAACAAGGGCGCGCATGGGTTTTGCAATTCCTCTTGCTGAGCGCCTGCTTGAACTCGCTTTGGAATATGGAGGGGAGATTAAAATCAGGATATGCGACACTTTGGGATTGGGGCTTCCTTTTCTGGAAGCAGGACTTCCGCGCTCAGTTCCCAGAATAGTCCGTCTTCTGAGGGAAGCAGGCTATTCGCAGGCTCAGCTTGAATTCCATGGCCACAATGACATGCATATGGCAACTGCTAATTCATTCTCCGCCTGGCTTCATGGCTGCGGGGGGGTTAATTGCACGCTTCTTGGAATAGGAGAAAGAACTGGAAACACTCCGTTGGAGGGAATGCTTTCATTTTATTCACAGCTCACCGGAAAGGAATTTGATTTCACAATTGTTTCCGAATTGGCGGAATATATGAAGGGAATCGGGGTTCAAGTACCAGATAAGATGCCCTACGTTGGCGCTGATGCTTTCAAAACAAGGGCGGGAATCCATGTGGACGGCGGATTGAAAAGGGACGGGCTTTACGTTCCGTTTCCGCCTGAACTCTTGGGAAGAAGGGAGGAATTTGCAATAACCGAGAAAAGCGGAACAGCGGGAGTGGTGCGCTGGATTCTGGACAATTTCGGGGAGAAGCTGGATAAAAGCGATCCAAGAGTTGCAAGATGGTGGGCGGAAATACAAGAACAATATGATAATGGGAGGGTCACTTCGATTTCTGATTCCGAGATGCTCAGGCTTGCGCAGAAACATGGAATAATCGAGAAATCAGGGAGGAGGGGCGCGCGGGAAACAGGGATTGGAGCTGGGCGCGAAAGCGGTTTTGTTGTAATCAGATAAATTTTTCGGCGAATTTTTGAAAAAATTGATAGGTATAAAATTGAAAATAATCAGTTGGACGAAAGTTAGAAAAAAGAAAAAAAATAAAAAATAAAGAAAAGAGGTTCAGCCTCTTTAGGCTCTCTGTCCGTTCAAGTCGTTGATCAACTTGTCGACAGCCGCTACTGTGTCTGCTGCAGAGTATCCCGCAACCACTATCTTGTTTCCGATTTGCTTCACGACTTGTTTCTCGCTTGCAAAGTCGATTGCAGACTGCTGCACTGCTTCCTTGGTGAGTTCGTTGACCACTGGACCACCGACGAGAATCATTGCTGATCCTTTTTCCGCCATGGCCTCTGAGTCAAGCAAAACCAACGGCAAGCTTATCTCAGACACAACGTATGCCTTTGTCTGTGAGGGAACTGCTGTCAATCCAGACTTGTCGACTGTGCATGCTCCTTCTCCTGCTGTGCATCCGCCGACTGTTTCATCGATGCTTGCTACCTGGATGACGATTCCTCCAGCGAAGCTCTGGCTCTCCTTCTCCCTCAAGGTGACCAATTGGGTTTCGCCAACCGCCTGCCCTGAGCTCTTCGCGTAGAACTGCGCTTCTGCGACCTTCTTCGCAATCTTGAAGGAAGCTGCAGTCGAGTCTACTGATACGAAGTTGGAGCCTCTCTCCGTTATGTATCCCTCGTCAACTTCTCCGCTTGATGCAATTGTTGATCCCGTCTCAGTGTAGTTGGCTTTTGTGGTTGAGATGAACTTGTAGTCCCCGCCAATTGAGACGTTCAGCATGTCGTATGCATCCGCATCGTTGACTTTTCCTGCTGGCTCATACACCGTCAAGGTCAGGTTCGCATTGTTCGAGGCCGCTAAGAAGCCGACGTGGCTCGGGAAGATGTAGAGCTTCTTTTCGTCGCCAGTATCATACTTGATTCCGGTTGTCAATGTTCCCGTTGTGGTGGCGACTGTCGTGTTTCTGTAGCAGCTCTCTCCTGAAAGCTTATAATACAACTTCCAGGTCTGCGCTGCAGAGTTCGCCAAGTCTATGTAGAACTGGTTGACCTGCTGGCCTGCAATGGTGAATGGCTCACTCATGCTTGACTGCACTGAAACCAAGTTCAGGTTTGTTCCCTGTGACGTGTTGCACTGCGCTCCCGAATCATCCAGCGTTGTCATTGATATTCCCGTAAGTACGTTGTATGACAAGCTGTCGTAGTCAGAGTCGCCGAGGTTCAATCCGTCAAACTGCAATTGCCAGGGGGTTGGTTTCGTCACGATGTTGAATGCCTGACCCTTTTGCAGGTTCACCATGGCGTTTCCTGGTGCTTCATCGTAGAGCCAAATCTGCTGCAAGCAGTCTGCGAGAGTTCCTGGACTTACTACTGATGACGAATAGTCTTTATTCTTCCAGATAAGTTTTACATTCCAGTCGGGGTTGTCGTCGTCAAGCTTCTTTGCATCTTCCAGGGTCTTTTCCTGTGAATAGACAGCCATCTCAGCCCATTTAGCCTGCAATGTATAACCAGGGTTGGTCTTGTAGACTTTTATTCTCACTTTAGTTCCATCAGGTGCGTTCCAAGTGTATGTTGATCCGGGTGATACCTGATCCTCTTTGAGCATTACTCCGTTTGCATCAAATATTTGTATTGATGCCTTTGCATCATAGGTGAGTCCTGTTGCAACGGTGATATCTGCCAGCTTCACAACATACGCTCCTGCGGTCATGTTTTCTCCTATGTGGATAACTCCATATGAGCTCTCCTTTGCGAGTTTTATCGTACCGCCGGTAAGGTTGTTTGTTGGAGATGTCAATGCAGTTGTCGGCCTTGTCATTTCGGAAATAATCCAGTCTTCACCCAGAAACTTTATTTTCACTCTGTGCCTGTCCGTCTTATCTGAATCTGAGCATGTTCCCCAGTCTCCATTTGACGAGTTCCTGTCCGTGCAGATCGGTATTCCGTATTGGTCATGGGTGAATTTTATTACATATCCGACTGCCGGATAGTTGGCAACGACTGCCTTGATCGTGGTATCATATTTCGTTTTCGCTTTCACCCACAGATACTGCTCTTCCGTATAGCTCTTTCCCCCATAGCTGTCTGTCAATGTTGATGTTGCCAATGAAGCGAAGTTGCTTCCAGTTATTTTCTTTGATGCATTGGCTGAAGCCATAACTTGGAACGGAGAATCCGCATCTTGGTCATCGGTTGTGCTCATGTTCCTGTTCTTGGTCTTCTGGTCCACGTAGTCTGCAATGTAGGTCGTGAAACCATATGCGCCAGTCACTGTTCCCGGAATAGTTACGTTCAACGTAACCTTCTCATCTGTTACTGGGCATGACCCACTTGCTCCGCCCGTTACTGAGCAGGTCGGAGTTCCTTGCACTGTTGCGGTTATGTCTTGGCTCTTGTATGCAAGGTTGCCAATTAGTGCTGCCAGGTTGGCTGCAGCAACTCCATCAGAGGCTGCGGCCCTCGCACCGACAACAACTTTTACCTGTGGGACGCCATTCTCATTCACAATGGGAATGTTCCCATAGCTTACTTCAGCTGCCACAACAGAGCCGGCAAGCGTTGCAGCCCCTAAAACAAGCGCCGCGATTTTCCTTATATTCAATCGCTTCACAAAATCACCTCATCTTTTTAGTCGCCGATTTCAGAGCGAGGCGACTTTCGCCCACTCAGGCTCCACCTGGAAGATAGAGCCATCGGAATCTAGTGTACATAACAATTGATTTTGAGCAGGTATTTAAAGATTGCGTCTATTTATATACTTTATTGTATATATTATTTTATGAAATTCGACATCCGAAAACTTCCAATTCGTCATTTGACGTACCCCAGTATTACTTCGTATGTAATCGTCTTGCTTTTATTCCTAAAGCTTTTAGTTCCTAAAATTCATTCCATTGATATATTATTAAATAATTCCTAAAATAAAACATTGATATATTATTAAATATACTTTAAATTACTTATTATGGAAGTTAAATTACTTATTAGGAAGTAAAAATATTTATGAATTTATGAATTATTTCAATAATATTATGGCAGATTCCGGGATTATGGAAGCTTCCTATACACTCTTGTGGGAATGTCAATGTATTTGAAGAGCTTTTCAG
>Ga0315294_10002216_pt1 | contig 21264 bp, 23 predicted proteins | sample YL17G13_40_MG_FD_203626 | JGI IMG/M metagenome (GOLD analysis project Ga0315294, IMG submission 203626) | Sediment microbial communities from Yellowstone Lake, YNP, Wyoming, USA - YL17G13_40 | ecosystem: Environmental > Aquatic > Freshwater > Lake > Sediment | place: USA: Wyoming | collected...
AATAAAACAGTTTTTTCATTATTTTTATTAAAACTCAGATTCAATCAAAAAACACTAGAGAATAATTAATTACTTAGCAAAAGAGCAAAAATTACCCAGTACAAAGTTATCCACAATTTGCTCTTGATATAGCCTTTAAAGCCTCATGTATCGAGGCTTTTAAATTATAATAAAAAATATCAAAATTTGTGGTATAATTATAGAACGTCAAAATTAAACCATTCGGCAAGATTAAATTCAATAAAGCGAGAATATGAATCAAGAATTAAGCAAAATTATCACAATATATTCAACAGGAACTCATAAAGAGTTGAACAATGAACTGTTAGGAAAATCCAAAGACACACTTATTGGGATATTAGTTGATTTACTTACAATGTATATAAATGATAAAAACTCTTCAACTATAAGAGAGTTTATAACTGTGATTTTGGCAGGATATACTCAGAAGACAACTAAAATAGGATATAACGGTTTTAAACAAGATGCTTTTGTCCCCGGGGAAACTATTGCGTGTGAAGCTAAACCTAAAAATGTGGAAGCTGAGGAATTTGAAAAATATAAAAGGGGTGAAAGAAAAACAAGTCCAGCAAAATTAGACGGCGGAGGAAATTTTACTGATTATACTCCTCTAAGACTACAAAGAGATAAAGAGAAGCAAAAATTAAATATGCTAGTGAGTGGATTTGTAGACGGTAAACTTATTTATATTATTGAGCTTCCTTTCAATTCTCCAGATTTTGTAAAGAATTTGGAAAACAAAATTAAAAAATGGGAAGCAAAACTATCAGGAAGTGTAAGTACAAAAGGTCAGTTTTTAAGAGGCGCAGGCTTTGATTACAAAGATTTTATTAACAGTCCTAATTTTAAAATTGTCTATCTTTTAAATAAAGGTGAATTGGTAAAATATCAATCATTTATATCCAAAGGTTTTTATGAATTTTTATATAAAATGGCACAATGATTATTAAAAAATATTTAAATAGAATAATTCAAGGTGACGCTTTAACGGTTCTGAAAACCATGCCTGATGAATTTGTTGACGTTGGAGTAACGTCACCACCTTATAATAAAGGGGAAAATCAAAAGGGTTGGTTGGTCAAAAATGTTAAATATAAAGGTGCAAGTGATAAGATTCCTGAGGAAATATATCAAGAGCAACAAATCAAAGTATTAGATGAAATTTTCAGGATTACAAAACCAGGTGGCTCATTTTTCTATAACCACAAAACGAGATGGGTAAGAGGAAAAATGATACACCCTATAGAATGGCTTCAAAAAACAAAATGGACCATTAGACAGGAAATAATTTGGGATAGAATTATAGCAGCCAATATTAGAGGTTGGCGGTTTTGGCAAATTGATGAAAGAATATATTGGCTTTATAAACCAATTGGCAATGATAAAATCGGGAAAGAATTACAGCCAAAACACGCGCTATTAACTTCTATTTGGCGTTTTCCACCAGAAAGAAAAAACGGACACCCTGCTCCATTCCCATTGGTTTTACCAGCAAGAATAATTTATTCTATTTTAGATGGTAAAAAAGGTGTGGTTTTGGATCCATATGTTGGTAGCGGGACGACTTGCTTAGCCGCAAAACTGTTAGGATCAAATTATATTGGTGTAGATATTTCAAAAGATTATGTAAAAGACGCTAAGAGTAGATTAAAAAATTCTTTCAGCTATAAAAAAATAATTGAAGAAGAAATTTCGAAGCATATAGTTAAAAAAACATTTAGAGATAGAAAAAATAGGAATGAATATACAGGGAAATATCACAAAAAATAACTTTGACTTTGCACTAGTATGAATTATGAGATTATAGTTAAACAAGGAATAGACAAAATAAATGAAGGATTTGTTAAAATGGGCGGGAAAATTAAAAACCCTTCTTCTTTGGAAAGATATTTAATAGCTGCAACATTGAAAATTATTGATCTAACTAATGCTATTATATTTTTATGCAAGAATAATTTTACCAATGAGTCTTTAATTATTTTACGAAGTTTAATAGAACATTCTATTAATATGCGCTGGATTACAAACAAGGATACTAAACAAAGATTGAAAGGATATCTATCTGATTTAGGTAAAATGCAATTTGGTACTTTATGGTGTCAATCTGATCTTTATGCACGGATGAAAGAGGTAGGATTTAAGAATAAGGATTATTATGATTTTGTAGTGAAATTAACCTATGCCTATGCTCATGTTAATGCTTCGGTTCTTGAGTGGGGAATGGTTATAGATGATCCAAAACTAAAAGGAGCTACATTTTCTAACAATGCTATCTATTCTATAGTCGCACAAATGTTAGGGCATGTTCTAAAAAGCTTAGATACAAATTTTCAGGGTTTTTTTGATTATTATAATGATATTTGGAAAAGTATAAAAGTTGATGATCAGAATAACATGAGAAAAAGACTTAAAGAGATGGCTGATCGCATAAAAACCGAAAGTTAATTATAAATTAACAGTAAACGGTATAAGTTAGTTAACTAAAGATTTTAAATAAGTTTCAACATCGCCCCCATAGCCGTGCTAAAAGATATAATGAGTAGTAGGGTAGGTTAAAATAAAACATTAAAATTATTATGAAAACAAAATACATTTTATTTACTGCAGATGTGCAAGTTATCCAAGCAGCCAAGTTGAGAGAAATTATTACACAAACTATTAAGCAAAAATATGATGAATTATACTTTTTAATTTCATCAAGCGGTGGAAATGTGACTGAAGGATTAAGTCTGGCAGCTTATATTAAAGCATTACCAATGGAAACAATAATGCATAATATAGGGCAAGTTGATTCTGTGGCGACTGCTATTTTTTCGGCTGGTAAAAAAAGAGTTAGTAGCCAAAATGCATCTTTTATGTTTCACGGGGTTAGTATGAGTTTAAAGGAATGTAATCTTCTTGAGCAACAACTTAAAGAGATATACGATAGTTCAAAACGAATGAAATCTGATATTGCCAAAGCCATTAGCACTTACATTGGTTTGCCCTTATCTAAAATTGAGGAGCTTATGATTGATGGCGGAGTAATACTGACTGCAGAGGAAGCAAAAGGGAATGGATTTATAACTGATATAATAGATCCCCAAATTCCACAGGGTGCTGATATTAGTTCTATAAGTAATGCTTGAGAGAACCTCGTTAAACTTCATAAGGTGTATTTGTTAAATTGGGAATATCAAATATACTCACTTTTTGATTGTATTATAGTTCTAACATCTTTCAGTTTCCGGAGCCAAATAAGTTCCAACATCGTCCCATAGGGCCATGCGAGTAAAGTAAAACTGTTAGGTTATAACATTTGTATGTTTGATTTTGCTATTCAGTAGTAAATAAATTATACTACAAATATTGTGGGAAATAAGACTCTTAAAAATGAAGACAAAAAATATACCAAGGGTGAGTACACAAACGCTGAGAGGATTTGGATAAAAATTCTAATTTTTTTTAGAGATATACGCTCGATTTTAAGATATAAACAAGCATATATTTTTGATACTAATATGCTTGTAACTCGCAACAAGTCGGACAAACGATATCTTAAGCTTTTCACCCTAAATCGTAATTATTGGGTAACAATGGCTACTTTTAAAGAGGCAAATTTTTTGATTTTTCATAAGAAATATAAGTATATTTTCAACCACAAATTTAAAGAACTTTCGTTTGCCAAACTGAGAGAATATTATCCAAACACCTGTCCTCTCTATTATAACTACATATCTGCAATGAATAATCCGGCAATTGTGTGGGGTGAAAATTTTAGTGCAGAATTCATCATTAGATCACTTATAAAAAATAGGGTTTTAACAGAAGAAGAACTAGAAATAAATAAAAGAGTTATTAGTACCTTGAATAGTGAAAAGTATAAAGACGAAGATGCTGATGAGATACATAGGCTTTTACGTGAAGTAAATATAAGATATTTGGATAAAAAACGTAGTGCAATCCGGAAGGACGATAAAAACTATTTCAATGACTTGAGGAGTCTTGCCTTAGCCCTTCTATACTGTTTACAAAAAAAAATTAATGTCACTTTTATTACATCTGATAGTGATTTTCTCAGTCTAATCTTTGACATTTTTTCCACAGTGATACAACAATCTAGTTTCGCTAGGCAAATATTACCTCAATTAGACGACGATAAAAAACGGGACTTGATAAAAAAGAAAAGTCATACTTTTTTTCTTAACTCATTCGATTTTGTTAAGTACATGGAGAACTTAATGACCGATGCTTTTTCTGATAGTTGGAAAAAGGATTTTGTAAATTTTAAAATTCAATATTGGGATATTTCAAAACAAAAATATATCACCTTAGAATTCAGATTTAATGAAACAATGAGATATATATTCTTAAATTCTCATGGAAACTTCTTCTGTCCTTTTGCTAAAAATAACGAAAATGGTAACTGGCTTGCTTATATGTGGTGGCCTTCTAGCTCAGTTCACGATATGCATATTCTAAAAGTAGTAGTGAGAGCGAAAAATGGAATCATCAAAGAAAATACAATGGTCAGAAATGATATTCATACAGCTTATTGTAGATACCCACAGGAGGATGTTAAAGGGAATCTAAAGTTTTTTTCACACTTTATTTAAATCATATAAGACTATCTTATTTAAAAGAAAAAAGATTACCTGGTGTGCCTCTTGATGTATTTTTTGGCATCAAAGCTCAAGACAACGAAGGATTAAAATCAGCAATTCCTAAAATAGTTTTTCTACATATTCCTCCAATTGCACCATAGACTTTTATAATTATTATTACTACTATCACTATCACAATTTCTCCATAACTAAAAAGCGCCTTTTTGGGGCGCTTTTTAAATGTAATTAAATTAGTCTGTTGTGTTTGTATTTTCTTTACTACAGCAGCAAGTTTTTCCAATACCAAGCAAAGATTGTCCATTGACTACTGTGGTGCAATCTTTGGTTTGTCCTATTTCTTTTTCATTTTTATTGCAGCCCATTTTTGCTTTGAGGGTTACTGCCCATTGGCGGCAAACACTTTTAGTATATCCTTTATCTTGGCATGCTTTTAGGCAAGTTTTATCAATTATGTTAGCGGTTGAAGTTGGGATGGTAATTAAAACGACACCAGAAGCAGGTGCCTTTTGGCAAACATTATTAATACATTGACAAATAAATCCTGCTGGTGGCATGACCTGAGCGCACATTTTGTCTTTAAGAGTATTTTTTTCTACACAAGTATTCCCACACCAAGTGCAATCTGAATCTGTTTGGCATTTTTTTAGAGCCATCTGGATAGGTGTTAAGATAAAAACACTAGTAGCTTTTATTTTAGATCGAGGAGTTGTAGTTGTAGTCGTAGGTGTAGATGTAGAGGTAGTTGTAGTAGTGGTTTGTTCTGTAATGTAACTTCCCTTAACTTGGACTCTTTGGCCTACAGCTAAATCAGTGAAGGCTCCGCCTGCTACGCCTTCAGTGGTTTTCTTTTTAAATTCAGTTTCAGTTGTAGTGATAACAGTAATATTTGTAGAGCGTTGGAATTTAAACAATCCTAAAAAAGCGTAAATAAATCTCATCAAACCAGTTCTTTCCATGACAAATAATTGATTATTCATATCAACCGATTTAACAACACCAACAGTTGTAGCCATAAGAACTTTTGGTGGTTTATTTGCCGCAGCCACTATATTGGCTAAAAGAAGCAAGCTTAACGTAAAAATTAAAACTTTTTTCATATTTTTGTATTTAATTTATATTAGCTTTTAGACTTTTTTCTTGCCCATATTATTATCCTTTTTGAATTAAGAGTCAATATATGGTAAAATTGAGAAAAATATGGATATTTTAGAAGATTTAAAATATCGCGGCTTGATTAATCAGGCAACCAATTTAGAAAGTTTAAAGAAAAGACTGAAAAGGGGGAAAATTACTCTTTATTGCGGCTTTGATCCAACAGCTAAGAGTTTACATATTGGCAACCTCTTGCATCTCATCACTCTTAAAAGATTTCAAATAGCTAATCATCAGCCGATAGTTTTGATTGGCGGCGGGACTGGATTAATTGGCGACCCTAGCGGCAAAAAAACAGAAAGACCTCTTAATTCTTTAGTAACGGTAAAAAAATGGAAAAAAGAGATTACTGAACAAGTAAAAAATATTTTTAGTTCTTCCAAAAATTCTGTAATTTTTGTTGATAACTATGAATGGTTAGGGAAAGTAAAGACCATTGATTTTTTGAGAGATGTTGGCAAATATTTTACTGTTCCTTATATGCTGGCCAAAGAATCTATTAAAAATAGACTCGAAAGTGGAATTTCTTTTACTGAGTTCAGTTATATAGTGCTCCAAGCTTTTGATTTTTATCACTTATACCAGAAATACAATTGTGAATTGCAGATTGGCGGTAGCGACCAATGGGGAAATATCACAGCTGGAGTGGAGCTGGTGAAAAAGAAATTAAATAAGGAAGTCTTTGGTCTATCTTCTCCTTTAGTCATTAAGTCCGATGGCACTAAATTTGGAAAAACAGAAGAAGGAACAATTTGGCTTGATTCAAAATTAACTACTCCCTATCAATTTTATCAATTTTGGGTGAATGCAGATGATCGTGATGTTATTAATTATTTAAAGTTCTTTACTTTTTTATTTCCAGATGAAATAGAAAAATTAGCTAAAAAAATAAAAGAACAGCCGGAAAAAAGAGAAGCTCAAAAGATTTTGGCTTTTGAAGTCACGAAAATAGTTCACGGAGAAAAGGAAGCGAAAGAAGCAGAAAAAATTTCCCAAGCCTTATTTTATGAGGGAATTAAAAGTTTAACTTTAAAAGAATTAGAAACAGCTTTTCAAGATGTGCCCTCTTTCACCCTAAAAAGGATTTCTAAAATTTCTTTAATAGATTTACTTGTTCAAGCTGGTGTTTCTTCTTCTAAAAGACAAGCCAGGGAGGATGTTCAGAATAAAATTATTAGTATTAACGGCAAGATTTTTGATAGAATTGACCGGATTATTTCCCGTTCCGATCGCCTTTACAAAAAATATTTAGTGATAAAGAGAGGAAAGAAAAACTATTATTTGGTTTCCTGGATAAACTAAAATTTGCAAAAATTATTTTTTACAGATAGACTAAACTACTCTAAATTTAAAAGAATAAATAATTTGTTATGAAAAAAATAAACTGGACTTTTGTTATCATTATTCTTATTATAGCTGCCTTTTTGATTGGTTATGGAAAAAATCTTGTTTCTCATCAGGCAGTAAAACCCAATTCCCGGTGCGAGGGAAAAACCCTTCAAAATAAAGATATTACAGAAATTCAACCGCTAGGTAATGCCACCAGTTCGGCTTTATTAGAAGTTTATTCTGATTATCAATGTCCTTTTTGTGGCCGTTACTATGTTGAAGCTGTTAAGCAAGTAATAAAAGATTATGTTGATGCTGGCAAAATAAAATTACTTTATAAAGATATAGCTTTTGAAGGTGAGGGATCCCAAAGGGCAACTGAAGCTGTTCGTTGTGCCAATGATCGAGGTAAATTCTGGGAATTTCATGACAAAATTATGAGCACTAGATACGAGACTAATAGCACGGCAATTTATGACAAAGCTAATTTAATAAAAACAGCTCAGGAATTGGGTTTGGATGAATGTGAATTTACTTTATGTTTAGAATCTGGTAAATACACAAAATTAGTAAAAGATAATACCCAAGAGGCTTGGAGCAAGATTAATGGTACGCCAACCACTTTTCTTAATAATAAAATGGTGACCAATGATAAAGGAGAAAACTTGGGAGCAATGCCTTATGAAATTTTGAAAAGCAAGGTTGAGGAAGCATTAAAAAATATTCAATAAGAACTATGCAAGTAAAGGTTTATTCAACTTCATCATGTCCTTGGTGCCAGGCAGCAAAAGATTTTTTAAAGGCCAATAATATTCCTTTTGAAGATATTGATGTAGGTCAAAATGAAAAAGCCGCCCAAGAAATGATTTTAAAATCTGGCCAGACGGGTGTACCAGTAATTGATATTGATGGTAAAATTGTGAAGGGTTTTAATAAACCTCTTGTAGAAGAATTTTTAGGATTAAATAAAAATGAGAAAGAATAAAAACAACTCTGAATTAGTTGTTATTCTTGATAATATTCGCAGCACCTACAATGTAGGTGCTATTTTTAGAACCGCCGATGCCGCTGGAGTTACAAAAATTTATCTTTGCGGTATCACCCCGTCGCCACCCAATCCTAAAATTAATAAAGTTGCTTTAGGCGCGGAAAAATTTCTGCCTTTGGAAAAAATAAAAAATACTTGGCGTTTATTAAAACAACTCAAAGATAAGGGCTATTTTTTAATCGCCCTAGAGCAAGGCAAAAAAGCAAAAAATATTTTTCAGATAAAAAAAGTAAGGTCTAAAAAACTCGCCCTGATTTTAGGGCCAGAAGTACATGGTTTATCCTCTAAAATCCTAAAAAGAGCCGATCTTCAACTGGAAATTCCTATGTATGGTAAAAAAGAATCTTTAAATGTAGCAGTGGCCTTTGGAATAACTGTCTATCAAATTAGAAATTTGCTATAATTAGAGATGAAGAAAAATGTTTTTTATACTTTTATCCTTGTTTTAGCTTTATTAGGAATGGTGTTATGGGGGCTTCCCTTGGGTATCTTTTCGCCTAAGCAATCAATTGCCCCTACTCCTTCCTCCAATGTAACTTTTCCTTATTCCGAACGAAGTGAGGAAAAAGATAATTCTTATAAAACTATGGAGAAAAAAATTTTAATGGTAGTGGCTTTTAAGGATTTTAAAGATGAAGAATATTTTGTCACTAAAGAAGTTTTAGAAAAAGCTGGATTTTTAATCGAAACCACTAGTAGTCAAAAAGGAATGGCTTTAGGAACTGAGGGCGGTGAAGCCGTTACTACTCTTTTATCCAGTGAAGTGAATCCTCAAAACTATGAAGCGATAGTTTTTGTTGGCGGTTCAGGCATGGGGAAAGAATTAGACAATCAAGAGTTTCAAAAATTAGCCAAGGAGTTTGTCAAAAATGATAAAATCGTGGCAGCTATTTGTGTTGCTCCTGGCCTTTTAGCCAAAGCAGGTGTTTTAAACAATCTAAAAGCCACTGTTTGGTCTTCAGCTCTTGATAAGTCATTAATCAAAATCTTAAAAGATTATGGCGCTCTTTATGAAGATTTAGCTGTAGTTCAAGATGGGAAAATTATTACTGCCAATGGACCAGATGCTGCTCAAGAATTCGGCGAAGCAATTGCTTCCCAATTAAAAATTTAAAATTAAAAAATATTTCATCTATGCGTATTGCCATTAACGGTTTTGGAAGAATAGGTCGAGCCTTTTTCAAATTAGCTTTAGAAGAACCTAATTTTGAGATTGTGGCTATTAATGATTTAACTGATATTACTAATCTTATTTATCTTTTAAGGAGAGATACTGTTTACGGTTTATTTGATAAAACTATCGCTTATACAGTTTTTAATGAAGAATCAAAAAAAATATATCAATTCCAAGGAGTCTTACCCCAGGGATCTTTGAATATTAATGGCAGCAAAGAAATTTTATATTTTCAAGAAAAAGACCCTAAAAAATTACCATGGAAAGATTTAAAGGTTGATGTCGTGATTGAAGCCACTGGTGTTTTTGAAAATTACAATTTAGCTCGAGCGCATATTGAAGCTGGTGCCAAGAAAGTTATTATTACTGCTCCAGCTAAAGGAGAAGAAGACAAAGATGGGAAGATAGTTCTTCTTAATATAAACGAAGAAGAATTTAATAAGTTTGAGGTAATTTCCAATGGTTCTTGTACTACCAATGCCGTTAGTCCGGTTTTAGTAGTTTTGAATGAAAGATTAGGGGTTAAGAAAGCAATTTTAAATACTGTACATGCTTATACAGCTACCCAGAATTTAGTTGATGGTCCGGTAAAAGGTTCTGATTTTTTGCGCGGTAGGGCAGCAGGTCAAAATATTGTGCCTTCAACCACTGGGGCGGCGATTACTGTCACTAAAGCTATTAAAGCATTAGAAAATAAGTTTGATGGTTTAGCCATTCGGGTGCCAGTAGTTTGTGGCTCAATTGCTGACATTACTTTTGTTTCTCAAAAAGAAACAACTCCGGGAGAAATCAATGAGATTCTGAAAAAAGCCAGCCAAGAGGGAAAATGGAAAAATATTTTAGGTGTTAGCGAAGAGCCATTAGTTTCTTCCGATATTATTAAAGATCCTCGACCAGCCATTGTGGATTTAACTTTTACCAAAGTGGTGGACAAAGATTTGGCCAAAGTCTTGGTTTGGTATGATAATGAATGGGGTTATTCCTGGACTTTAGTAGAACAATTAAAAAGATTAAAATCGTAATATGCTTTATTTAGGTGCTGATCATCGAGGTTATTACCTGAAAGAAAGGATTAAAGAATTTTTAAATTCTAAAAAGATTGAATTTAAAGATTTGGGGAATTCTGTTTACGATAAAAATGACGATTATCCTGATTTTGCGGAGTTGGTTGCTAAAAAAGTTTCTCAAAAACCAAAAGATAATTTCGGGATTTTAATTTGCGGTTCTGGCCAGGGAGTTTGCATAGTAGCCAATAAATATTCGCGAGTGAGAGCGACTTTGTGTCTATCTAGCTGGATGACCCAAAAAGCCCGCCAAGATGACGATATTAATATTTTATGTTTAGCTGCTGATTTAACAGATCCCCAGACTTCTTTTAGAATCATCAAAGCATTTTTAAAAACTGAGGTTTCTCAAGATAGACGTTATCAAAGAAGGCTAAAAAAAATAGTTCAAATAGAAAAGCAGCTGAAAAAATAAATTAAAAAATTAATGTTCTTATCTTTTTTTTCTAAGTCTTTAAAAAAGGAAATCATTCCAGTTATTAACGTTAAAACTAAACAAAAGTTTGAAGAAAGACTTCGTCAGATTTCTAAATTTTCTGGCATCTTTCAAATTGACGTCGCTGATGGCGATTTTACTTCTTGGAAAAACTGGAATGTTCCCGAAGAATTAAAAACCATTAAAGGTATTCGCGAGAAATTTGAATTGCATTTAATGGTTAAAAATCCTGAAAGAGTTTTACCTCTTTGGCTGGAAACTAGACCCAAAAGAATAATTATTCATCAGGAAGCTCTAAGAGATTTTGATGCTGTTTATCAAATGTGTCAAAAAGCCAAAGTAGAATTAGCTCTAGCTTTAAATCCCAGTACTTCTTTTGATTCCATCAAAGACTATCTGAAGAAAATTAATTTTGTTGTTTTTTTAAGTGTTACTCCCGGGCCTTCTGGTCAAAAATTTCAATGGTATGTTTTAGATAAAGTTCAAGATTTAAGGAAAAAATATCCACAATTAAACATTGAAGTTGATGGCGGTATTAATGAGGAAACCTTTTCAGAGGTTTTAAAAGCAGGAGCCAATTATTTGGCTATTGGCTCAGCTATTTTTGAGAACGAAAATCCTAAAGAGAAAATTTTAGCCTTCCAAAAAATGCTCTATGAGAAAAAATAAAAAAAATAATTTACAGGAATTAGAAAAATTGTCTCAAGAAATTCGCGAAGAAATTATTAAAATGCTTCTTGAAGCAAAATCCGGTCATTGTGCCGGACCCTTAGGCGCAGTAGAACAATATGTGGCGCTATATTTTGGCGGAATTTTAAAATATAACCCTCAAGAACCGAATTGGTCAGAAAGAGATAGGGTAGTTGTTTCTAATGGCCATTACGCACCTTTATTATACGCAGTTTTAGCTCATGCCGGCTATTTCGAGCAAAGCGAGAAAAAAGGTAATCCTTATTTTTCTTTAGAGGAATTAAAAACTTTAAGGAAATTTGGTTCTCGTTTACAGGGGCATCCCCACCGCTTATCTTTACCTGGTATTGAAACTTCCTCCGGACCAGTAGGCGAGGGGTTATCTCAAGCCGTTGGGATGGCCATTGGCTTAAAAATGGATGGCTTGAAATCTCAGGTTTATTGTTTAATGGGTGATGGTGAACATGATTGTGGTAATACTTGGGAGGCAGCAATGTTAGCTGGTAAACACCAATTAGATAATCTGACTGTCATTATTGATAGAAATAATATTCAAATCGATGGTTTTACAGAAAAGGTTATGCCCCTTGAACCCCTGAAAGAAAAATACGAAGCTTTTAATTGGAAGGTTTTGGAAGTGGACGGACATAATATTGAAGAATTAACCAAGGCTTTAAATAAAGCAAAATCTATTTTTGTTAAACCTGTAGCGATTATCTGTTATACTATTCCTGGTAAGGGAGTGAATTTTATGGAATGGGAATATGAGTGGCACGGCAAAACTCCAAATTCCCAAGAAGTCGAAGAAGCTTTAAGACAATTAAGAACTTTGAAAGGAAAAATCCAATCAGAATTAGATTAATTAAAAAATAATTAAAAAATAAAAATATTAACAAATAAAAAATATGCCTAAAGCTTTAATCTTTGTAGGTATAGCTGCTGTCTTAGTCCTAGCAGCTGTTAATTCTAATCCATCAAATGTCACAATTTGGTGGGGAAGAAGCAAAATAGTAGAGAAAATCCCAGCTGGAGAAACTAAAACTGTCGAATTAGTTTTTTCCAGCACCAAGGATTTGGATAAAATTAGTTTGGATACTTCAAGCGATTTGGCGAATTTTGTTACTCAATTTACTCCAACTAGTTTAGAAACAGTTTCTGCCAATCAACCTGTAAAATTTAATGCCTTAATTACTGTTTCCCCAGACGCAGCACCAGGAACTTATGGTGGAACTATTCATATTAAGCAGGGCAAGAGAACTATCCCCAACCCATTAACGGTCAATATTATAGTCTTACCATCCGCACCAGTTCCGCCTCAACCTCCTACACCGCCAACCTGGACTAGTTTAATAAATATTTCTAAGACCACTCTTCAGTCTTACAGACCAAAAGTGGCTCAAGATTATGCTGGAAACGTTTATGTTTTTTGGTTGGATTCTAATTATTCTACTCAATATAAATTTTATTTCTCCAAATTAGAAAATGGAGGTAATTGGACTACTCCGCAAGTAGTAATATCCACTGATGGTTATAATTACTTAAGGAATGATTTTGATTTTATTATTGATAAACAAAATCGAGTTCATTTGGTTTATGCTCAGTCTGCTTCTGGTTCCGGTCCTTTCGTTTATTATACGGTTTTCGATGGAGCTAATTGGTCAGTTCCTTATCAAGTGTGTCAAGGTGACGCGCCTTCGATTGACATTGATTCTTATAATAAAGTTCATCTAGTTTATACTGGCAGCCAGGATGTCTATTATACTAGTTTTGATGGTAATTCTTGGTTATCCCCAATTGATGTATCAAATGATAGTAATTTATACAGTGATTCTACTATGGGGGCAAAGGCTATTAGAGTTGATGACTCGGGCATTATACATATTGCTTGGGCCAAGATAAATTATGGAATTATGCATGTTAAATTTGATGGCGCTACTTGGTCTCAACCTCAATTGATTTCTCCATTCGGTAGCGGTCTTAATTCCTATTGGTTGAGTCTAGGCGCTAATGGAATAATAGCTGCTGCCTATACTTATGGACCCAATGATTGCATCAATAATGAAATTTATTTTTCAAAAAGTGATGATGGAGGAGTAATCTGGTCTGATCCGGAACAGATTTCTGGATCACCAGGCATTGGTTCTAAATGGCCATCCTTAGCTATTGTTAATAGTAATAATATCCAAGCTGTCTGGGGTGAATGTACTGCAATAGTACCTTTCCGTTTATCCAATGGTCAAACTTGGTCAGAGATCATTGATATTAGCAATGGCACTCAGGGTGCAGATTTACCTAATATCTTTGCTACTCAAAGTAAGACTTATGTAGTTTGGGGTTACAGCGGAGAGATTTACTTTAGCCAGAGTCAATAAGTTTGTTATGTTGAATCCGAATCTTAAATTAAATTCAGAGATTTTCTCTTCGAAGGTTAAACAAAAATCTTCCCGTGATGGTTTTGGTGAAGGTTTAGTTTTAGCTGGAGAATTAAATAAAAACGTAGTTGCTTTATGCGCCGATGTGACTGAATCAATCAGAATGAATTTATTTAAAGATAGATTTCCAGAAAGATTCATTGAAATGGGCATAGCTGAACAAAATATGGTTGGGGTGGCTTCGGGTTTGGCAGCTACTGGAAAAATTCCGGTGATGGGTACTTATGCGGTTTTTTCTCCGGGCAGAAATTGGGAACAGATTAGAACCACGATTTGCTACAATCAGCAAAAAGTTATTATTGTCGGTTCGCATACTGGATTAAATGTTGGCCCTGATGGCGCCACTCACCAAGCTTTAGAAGACATTGCTTTAACCAGAGTGTTGCCCCATTTAGTAGTAATAGTTCCAGCTGATAGCTTTGAAGCAAAAAAAGCAATTATAAAAGCAATTGAATATCCAACTTCAGTTTATCTTCGGTTAGCCCGAGAAAAATCGCCAATTTTAACTGCCGAAGAAACCCCTTTTGAAATTGGTAAATCCCAAGTTTTCTGGTTGCCAGAAAAAGAAGAAAACTTTTCAGGAATCACGATTTTTACTTGCGGATATTTAGTTTATCAAGCTTTAGAAGCAGCGAAAGAGTTAGAGGAAGAAAAAATAGATATTACCGTTATTAATAATTCTGCCATTAAGCCTTTAGATAAAGAATTAATTTTAGAATGGGCAAAGAAATCAAAAGCTATTATTACTTTAGAAGAACATCAAATTGCTGGCGGCATGGGATCGGCAATTGCAGAATTTTTAAGTGAAAACTATCCAATCCCAATTCATTTTATGGGAATTAACGACACTTTTGGAGAATCTGGTGAAGCAGAAGAGTTAATTGACAAATACGGGCTCAATAAAGAATCTATAAAACAAAAAGTAAAAGAGATTCTTGGGTTATAAGTTATAGGTTATGGTTACAAGTTATTTTTATGTTTGATATCATTACCATTGGTTCTGCGACTCGAGATGGGTTCTTTAAGGGAATTGATTTTAAAATTTGCAAAGGAAAACAGTTTTTGACTGGAGAGGGGATTTGTTTGGATTTAGGTTCAAAAATCACGGTGCCAGAAGTGATTTTTACCACTGGCGGAAGCGCTTCTAATACTGCCACAACTTTTGCTAGGCAGGGATTAAAAACTGCTGCGATTTTTCGTGCGGGAAAAGATGTTTCTGGAGAAACAATTTTAAGGGAATTAAAAGAAGAAGGCGTGAATATTAGTTTTGCTCAAATTGATTATGCAACTCCCACTGCTTATTCAGTAATTTTTTTAACTAAAAATGGCGAACGAACCATTCTTTCCTGTAAGGGAGCAGCAGGAAAATTAACTCTTTGGGAAATTCCTTTTCGCCAATTCAAAACTAAATGGTTGCTCCTTGGTTCTTTAGGAGAAGAAAAAAATATTTTACAAAACTTAATTCAATGGGCGAAAGAAAAGAAGATTCATCTGGCTATTAACCCAGGATGGCGAGAATTAGAGTGGTTAAAGAGAAATCAAAAATGGCTTAATAATTTTGAAATTTTTATTGTTAATCGAGAAGAGGCTGCTTATTTTACTGGCCTTTCTTATCAAAAAGAAAAAGAAATTTTGAAAAAATTAGATAAATGGATAAAAGGGATTGTAGTCATGACTAAAGGGGAAAATGGAGTCAGTATTTCTAATGGAAAAATTTTATTTGAAGCAAAAGCCTTTAATCCTAAAATTAGCCAAAAACCAAAAGATTTAACCGGAGCTGGTGATGCTTTTACTTCTGGTTTTGTTTCAGTTTTTGTGAGGAGGAATAGATTTGATGAAAACACTATCGAAGAAGCGATTAAAGTCGGTTCTATTAATGCCTCAAGTGTGATAAAATATATTGGCGCTAAGCCAGGCATTTTGTATCAAAAAGATTTAAAGAAATGTGCGAAAAAAGATTTTAAAATCAGTAAAAAATTAATATGAAAGATTTATTAAAACCATTTTTAAAAAATGGAAAAGCCATGTTTTTGGCTTATGACCATGGATTTGAACATGGGCCAAAAGATTTAATAGGAAAAAGTCTTGGTCCAGAATATATTTTAGATTTGGCAGTTAAAGGTGGTTATACAGGCATTATTTTACAAAAAGGAATTGCGGAAAAATATTATATTGGTACTAAATACCAAGAACAGATTCCGTTAATTTTAAAAATAAACGGGAAAACCAATCTTCATCCCCAAGAAGAACCTTACTCAGCCATTAATTGTAGTGTGGAATATGCCAAAAAATTAGGCGCTCAAGCAATAGGCTATACTATTTATTTAGGCAGTGATTATGAAAATAAAATGTTTGAAGATTTTGGCAGAATTCAAGAACAAGCGCATCAACAAGAGATGGCAGTCATTGCTTGGTTTTATCCCCGAGGTAAAGCTGTTTTAAACGAAACTTCTCCAGAAATCACTCAGTATGCTGCCAGAATTGGTTTAGAGTTAGGGGCTGATTTAATAAAAATTAAATATCCCGGTTCAGAAGAAACTATGAGAGAAGTGGTAAAAGCAGCAGGAAAAACAAAAGTAGTTTTATCAGGCGGACTAAAGATAGAAGAAGAAGCGTTTTTAGATGAAATACAAAAAATCATTAAGGCCGGAGCTATTGGAGTGGCAGTTGGTAGAAATGTCTGGCAAAGAGTCGAAGCCTTAGCTATTACTGAGAAAATAAAACAAATTATTTTTCAATAACCTGTTATCATATCTTTGTTTCGAATGGTCAATAGGTGAGCGCTATTGCTTTTTTAGCAAATTTTCGTTAGTATAAAAATACTATGGGAAAATTCATTCTCAAAACACAAATCAGAGATATTTTTGGTAAAAAGAATCAAGCCTTACGAAAACAAGGCCTAATTCCCGGTATAGTCTATGGCAGGAAAACTCAAACCTTAGCTTTAAAAATTGATTTAAAACAGTTTCTTAATATTTATCACCAAGCCGGAGATACTGATTTAATTGATTTAGTTATTGAAGAAGGAGACAAAGAACAAACAAAACAAGTCTTGGTTCAAGCTGTGGCTCGAGATTATGTTTCTAGTCAACCCTTGCATGTTGATTTTTACGAAGTAGAAATGGATAAACCAGTGACTACCCATATTCCTTTAGTTTTTGTTGGCGAAGCTCCAGCTACAAAAATGGGAGGAGTTTTAATTAAATCAATGGATGAAATAGAAATCGAAGCTTTACCTAAAGATTTACCCCACTCTATTGATATTGATATTTCTTCTTTGAGTGAATTTGATAAAACTCTTTATGTTCACGATATTAAACCACCAGCAGGAGTGAAATTTTTAGTGAAAGAAAATACACCAGTTATCACTGTGAGTGCTCCTATTACAGAAGAGGAATTAGAAGCTGAGTTGGGCAAATCAAAGACAATTGAAGAAGTTGTGGTAGAAGGGGAGAAGAAGGAAGGTGAAGTGGAGAAGGAGGTTAAGGAAGTACCGGTCGAGGAAAAGCCAGAAGCCAAAAGTGAAGAGAAAAAAGTTGGTTTCGAGCGAAGTGAGAAAAAAGGTTCTCCTGAGCGAAGCGAAGGAGGTTCTTTCAAATAATATGCAAATAAAATCTTTTCCCCGAAAAAAAGTTATCGATATTCACTCCCCAGATTTACCTAAAAAGATCGATTCTTTTAAAGTTATTTCGAGCGAAGCGAGAAAAAAGGTTCTGCCGACCAATGGGAGGAGGGTTCTTACATCTCACTGGCAGTTTCTTCTAGGTTTCTTTAGAAAGAACAAAAGTTTTTCTCGTTTTTCTCTTTTATCTCTAGTTTTAATTTTTTCTTTTTTTAGTTTAGGCTGGATGAATGTTTCAGCGCCTATTTTCTTTTATCCTCACGAAGTAGAAGCTTTATACGATGAAGAAAGAGCTAAGTTAGAAAAAGAATTAGAAGAAATAGATAAAGAGATTGCTCAGTACGAAAAAGTATTGGTTACTACCCAGCAAGAGAAACAGACATTACAGAATAAAATCAATGAATTAAAACAAAAAGCAGCCAAAATAAATTTGCAGATTAAATCCACCAATGTTAATTTAAATTACTTAAATGTTCAGATAGATGAGACCACTACTTCTATTGTTAAAACAACCGATAAAATTAGTCAGACGAAAGAAAATTTAGTTAATTTACTTCAAACTCTTTACCAGTTAAAGCAGACTTCTTTTATAGAAATTCTTTTAGGAACTGACGAATTGAGCGAGTTTTTTGATTATGCTAATGCTTTAAATAGTATTCAGGAAAGAATTCAAGAGAATATCAATGAATTAAAAGATTTAGGAATTACCTTAGATAATCAAAATCAGAAATTAGGCACTGATAGAGAAGAAACCCAAACACTTTTGGCCATGCAGCTTCTGCAAAAAGACGATTTAGAAAAAACTCAAAAAGAAAAAGCAAATTTACTGGATATTACCAAGGGCAATGAAGCTAAATATCAGCAACTTTTGACAGTGTCCCAGCAGAAAGCCAATGAAATTCGCAGCAGAATTTATGATTTATTAGGAGTTAAGACACGGGTTACGTTTGGCGAGGCTTTAGATATTGCCAATTGGATAAGCTCGCGCCTTGGTATTCGTCCAGCTTTTCTTTTAGCAATTTTAACCCAGGAATCTAATTTAGGAAAAAATGTTGGTACTTGCAACCGTCCAGGCGATCCTTATGAAAAAAGCTGGCAAGTAGTGATGAAGCCAGATAGCCGAGACGCTTTTTTACAAATTACTAAAGAATTAGGTTTAGATCCTAATACCACTCCCATTTCTTGCCCAATAAACTCTCCCTCCCGAGGATTAATTGCCGGTAAAAACAGTTGGGGAGGAGCCATGGGACCAGCGCAATTTATGCCTAGGACTTGGTTGGCTTATAAAGATAAAGTAGCTCAAATAACTGGTCATAATCCTCCCAATCCCTGGGATGTAAGAGATTCATTTACTGCTGCTGCTTCATATTTAGCTAATTGGGGAGCAACTACTCAAACCCGAGACGCCGAATGGCGGGCAGCAATGATTTATTTTTCCGGTTCTACTAATACTCGTTATCGTTTCTATGGAGATAGCGTCATGGCTATTGCTGACAAATATGCACAGGATATCGTAGCTTTGCAGCAAGTCGCCGTTCGCTAATTTCATTTTCAAATCCCGCCTCGACTCGCGGAGCTCGTCAACGCGAGACGGGCGAAGCTCGTCGATGCGAGGCGGGTAAAAATTTAAAATTTCTGTTTATGATTCAATGTTATTTTTGTTCGCAAAATATAGACAAAATAGATTATAAAGATACAGATACCTTAAAGCGCTTCATTTCTGGACAAATGAAAATTTATCCCCGAAGGAAAACCAATCTTTGCGCTAAACATCAAAGACAATTAAAAAAAGCTATCAAACGGGCAAGAATTGCCGGTCTTTTGCCCTTTATTGCTTCTTAACCACATGGATAAATTCTATTCTCCCAATGGGAAAGCGTTTAATTATGAGCAGCTTCTCAAAGAAGTTATTTTATTTATCAAAAAAGATCCGGATAAGCACTATAAAATAATTATTGGCACCGATTCTGCTAACCATGGGACAACTGATTTTGTCAGTGCCATTGTTGTTTATCGAGTTGGTCATGGCGGAAGATTTTTTTGGCGTCGAATAACCACCAAGAATAAAATAGTTAATTTAAGGAATAGAATCTATAAAGAGGTTATGATGTCTTTAAAATTAGCCAATGAAGTTTTGTTTAATTTGTCGCAAAATAAAAATTTAAAATTTGATTTTGAAGTGCATGTTGATATTGGCTCCCAAGGTGAGACTCGGGTTATGCTTCAAGAAATCATCGGTATGGTGAGAGGGTCTGGCTTTGAAGTAAAAACAAAGCCAGAATCCTATGGCGCTTCAAAAGTCGCAGATAGATACACGTAAAAATAAAGTCAAAAGCTTGCCCCGAGCGAAGTTGAAGGGTCAAAATTAAACAGAGGATTCTTAAAGATGGAAAAGAGTCCTTTTTTATGATACAATATCAATAAATTTGACCCCCCCCTTTGATATAGTCAAAAGGTGGGTATCAGGGCAAATTTTTTTATGAACTGTATCGGCTCCGCCGATGAATCTAAAAAACATAATAATGGGAAAAAGAAGAAAAGAAAAAAGAAACAAATCAGAAGAAGAGATTCTTGAGGGAGAACAAAAGAAGAAATTACAATTAGAACCAGAAATCAAAAACAGTATTTTGGCTATTTTGTTTTTAGCCTTAGCTCTGGTTTTAATTTTAAGTTTTTTTAATTTAGCTGGCTCTTTGGGGATATTTATTTTAAAAATATTTACTTTTCTTCTGGGTTGGGGTTATTTTATTTTTCCAGTTCTTTTAACAATCGTCTCTTTTAATTTTTTTCGTTCTTGGACAGAAAAAATCAATTTTAACAAAATCACTTTTACCGGCGCCTTTTTGGTTTTATTTTCCAGCCTTTCTATCTTAGAACTGTTTTCTCCAACTAGTGGAGGTTGGATAGGAGAAAAAGGGGCATATCTTAAAAACTTTTTAGGCCTCTGGGCTTCTTTAATTATTTATCTGGCTATTCTAATTTCTGGTTTGCTTTTAACTTTTAATACTCCTTTAAAAATTCCCCAATTTCTATTTAAACGAAAAGAAAGAGTAATTATTAATCCGCCAGAAGTGCCATTAGCAGCTGAAAAAAAAGCAGAGGAAGAAGGAACAGCCAAAGAAAAAGAAGGAGAAGAAAAAGAAGTAACTCAAGAGGAAGAAAAGAGAAAAAATCATTTTCCCGCCAAAGTGAAGGGTAATTATGTTATTCCTTCTTTAGATTTATTGGAAAGCGGAAGCGCCAAACCCACTGTTGGTGATATCAGGGCCAATGCTAATATTATAAAAAGGACCTTAGAAAGTTTTGGCATTATTGTGGAAATGGGTGAAGTGAATGTCGGGCCAACTGTGGCTCAATATACCTTAAAACCAACAGAAGGAGTCAAACTTGCGAGTATTACTTCTTTGCAGAATGATTTAGCCTTAGCTTTGGCTGCTCATCCTTTAAGAATCGAAGCTCCTATTCCTGGAAAATCTTTAGTCGGAATCGAGGTACCTAATAAAGCAGTGGCTTTAGTAAGATTGGGCAATATTTTAAAAGAAATAAATTTTCAGAAAGAGACACTAGCTTTAGCTTTTGCCTTGGGCAGAAACGTAGAGGGGAAAATTATCTTAGCTGATTTAAGCAAGATGCCTCATTTACTCATTGCCGGAGCGACTGGCTCAGGCAAAAGCGTCTGCATTCATGCAATT
>Ga0315294_10002217_pt1 | contig 21260 bp, 17 predicted proteins | sample YL17G13_40_MG_FD_203626 | JGI IMG/M metagenome (GOLD analysis project Ga0315294, IMG submission 203626) | Sediment microbial communities from Yellowstone Lake, YNP, Wyoming, USA - YL17G13_40 | ecosystem: Environmental > Aquatic > Freshwater > Lake > Sediment | place: USA: Wyoming | collected...
CGAAGCCCGGAACGGCTTTTAGGGATTCGAGGTTGGCGAACAGGAGGAATTGCTGCTGCAGACGGGAGAAAATGCTTCCCTCGGCGTCCCGATTCCTCAAGGCGCGCAGGGATCGCTCGAGGACCGTTGTGTCGACCTGCGGAAGCGCCCCCTTCAGGATCGACCTGATCTCTTCCCAGACAAGCACGGGATCGAATTTCTGACGAAGGGGATGGGACGAATACAGCTCCCGGAACCTGCGGAAATCGACTTCCTTATCGGAATCGAAAGGCCGGCCTGCGCGAAGGGCCGTTTCCAGGAGGAACTCCTTAAAAACCCAGAAATCCGGGACCACCACCTGGGACCTGCCCTCGGCCTCATTCAGCAAGCCGCGATAGAGGCGCTCGGCAAAGAGCTTCAGGCGGCGGTTGAACGAGATGAAGACGTTTTTCCGCGTCCGCAGGTCGCGCCGGAGGAGGTAATACACGGCGAGTGTCGTTTTTCCGCTGCCGGCCGTCCCGGAGACAAGGACGGGCGGCGGAGACTCGAGAACGTCTTTCTGCTCAGGCGTGAGGCAGAGGAAGAGCTCGAGTTCCTCCGCGCTGTAGCTTCGGATCCTCTTCCATTCCGGCTCTTCGACGGGGTACCAGCGCTGGCTCCCGGACTCATCATTGATTTTTTCGGTGATCGATTCCTGGGTAAAGCAAGAAGAATCCAGATCGTCCAGGCAGACGTCCTTGAACAGCGCCTCGTCATAATCATGGAACTTCAGGAAGGGGACGTTTTCGGGGATGACCTGCCGGAATCGGCGGTCGAGCCGGTCGTGGCTGGCGATGCCCCAGACATAGACGATCAGGTCGTTGGATTGGCGATCGCCCGGGCGGCCGAGGGTGAAGAGCACGCGGAGGTCCGCATCGGCGGCGACTTCGAAGACGCATTTCGAAGAGAGGCCTCGGAGCTTCCTAGTCCGAAGGTTTCCCTCCCAAAGGCCCGATTCGAGGAACTCGAATTTTCGCCGGATTCTCTCACGGAAGGGCTTCGGCTGCCCGAGAAGGAATTTTTTGACCGTATCGTTGATGAGGACCGTGGCCATGGGACATTATCATACCAGAAAACGGTTGGACGTTCCCCCAAGATTTGCCGGATCTTTACTTTGGAAATGCCCTGAACGCTATGGCTTTTTGAGCGCCGAGTTATGAGGACCGACCACCCTGAGAAGAATCTCGTTCTTCTCCCCGTATTCGAAGGTGAATCTGTGATGGTCATTCACCCGCGCCTCGAAAATCGATTTTGTCCCCTTGATTTTTTTCACGCCCAGCGAGGGATGCCGCGGGTTCGAGATCAAGATCCCGAGCTGTTTTCGCAGCTTTTCCCTGGTTTGCGGGTCTAAATCAAGAACGCTGTTTTTAAACCTTTCCGTTCTTGTGAGCTTTAGGCCTTCCCTCAATTTCATCGAAGAGTTCCTCGACCGAGTCAAATGACTTCACTCTCCCTTTCCGGATATCCTCTTGCGCCTCGGCCTCGAGCTTCTGCCACCTTTCCTGCCAGAACCACGACTGTTCCTTGTCGATCGTCTCCTGGGGCACCAATACAATGGCGTTGTCCACAACCTTTATCAGAACGAGGCTTCCATCCTCCAAATGGAGCTTTTCTCGGATGAAGCTGGGCAAAGTCACCTGCCCCCGGGCCCGCAACCTGACCAATTCTTCCATTCTTGTCTTCTCGCTCATGGCTAGATTTTCATAATTTCTGAATTTCGCAATTTCAGACATAGGATATGCCTCTTCCAGCCAAATGTCAATTGGAAGGATTCGCGCTTTGCCGTCTCGGCCGTTGCTTCAGGATGATATATCTATATGTAAGTTATAAGTTTACAAATAGAACGACTATTTGTAAACTTGCCGTCTGGCGAGGTTGGAAGAGGGCAGGCTTTTTGAGAATTCGATATTCCAAAATCTCAGGCAAAGAGGGGAGATCGGATTCTATCGGCGAAAAAACGGAGTCGAAATCGACTTCATTCTGGACAAAGAGGACGGCTACGAGGCTAAAACCACGCCCCAGCCAAGGGATATGAATCTACTCAGCCGGTTGGCCCATGAACTCCGGCTCAAGACGTTTCGGATCGTGTCTCATAACTATACCGAGTTAGAAAACGCGATTTATGGATTCATGATCTGAAACTGGCCAGCGCCTTGCCGTGCTCTACGACGCTCCGGGGGGCACGAGGAATTTCGCCGGCTTCTCCATCGTTTGGAAGAGGAATATCCAAAATAGGTCTAAAGAGCGGCGTCCTTGTCTTGAACAGACAGCTTTTTCTGAGCTGCAAATTTCGCGGGTATCTCTAAGGAAGTATTCCAACGAGCTCAGCCTAAAATGCTGTTTATTTTATCTTGACAAGGTAAACAATTTTGCCATATATTGTTTATCTAGGTAAACATCAATGAACGGAGATATTTTACAGACGGTTGTCGCTGAATGGCTTCGAGGTGCTGAACTGCCTGCCATAATCCCGCGCGAACGGCCCTCGCCACTGCCGGATTTAGACCGACCCGGCCCACCAGCTTCAAGGCCGATTCTGGCCGTCGTGGGCCCGAGACGCGCGGGCAAAACATATTTCCTTTATCAAATAATCGCCGATCTTCTGCGTGCCGGAAGGGCCGGCCGTGACGATATCCTGCTCGTCGATTTTGAAGATTATCGTCTCAAGGATTTCCGGCCCGAGGACATCGAACACCTGCTGGCCGCTTTTCATCAATTGACGGGCAAGGCGCCCCGCTTCCTATTCTTTGACGAGATCCAGCGGCTTTCGTCCTGGAGCCCGATCATCCGCACGCTTCATAACTCCAGAAAATATGCCATCGTCGTGACCGGCAGCAACGCCTCGCTCCTGGGCTCGGAGATCTCGACCGAGCTGCGCGGCCGGTACGAAGACATTCTGATTCTGCCTTTCTCTTTTCGCGAATACCTGCGGTTTCGAAAGATCGACTGGGACGACGCTCTTCTCGCGACGCCGGAAAGGGGACGCATCGTCAAAGCGTTCGACGACTATCTTCGTTACGGCGGTTTCCCCGAGCTGGCAGGGTTGCCCGAGGAGGCGGGCAAGCGGCGGCTTTTGCAGTCTTATTTCGATACGATCTATTATCGGGACGTCCTGGACCGGCATGGAATCCGGGCACGGCATCTTCTCGACATGATGATGAGAACGATCCTGGAATCCTACGCCGCCCCATTTTCCATCTCGGCATTTGAAAAGCAGATCAAGGCTCACGGGCTTTCGGGGAGCAAGAGGAGCATCGCCGACTATCTTCGCCATCTCGAGGAAGCCTTCTTCCTGATCGCTCTTGAGAAATTCGATTTTTCTCCACGGAAACGGATGATGAATCCAAAAAAAATCTACCTTATGGACACCGGATTTTCTCTGCTCAGCGGCGCGTTCACGGAGAATCGCGGCCGCCTGCTGGAAAATGTGGTCGCCGTCGAGTTTTTCCGCAATCGGCGCAGAGCGATGTATTTCAAGGGGAAAAACGAATGCGATTTCATCATTCAGGAGGGGACACGGCCGGTAGAAGGCTGGCAGGTATGTTGGGAACTCGTCGGGTCTTCTGAAAAACGGGAAATGAACGGCCTTGTCGCGGCCCAGAGCGAGCTCGGGTTCGATAGGGGCGGCGTCTTGACCTACAATCAAGAAGGAACCAGGACACCGGAGGGAGCGAAGGTCGACCTTATTCCGGTCTGGAAATGGCTATTAAAGGGGTGACCGATTGGAGGCAAACATGAAACCGACTGACGATCTGGAAAAAGAGCACGAAGCCAGTCATAGCTTATAAATAATTAGATTTAGACAATGTCCAAGACCACGAAGGGCGACCCAATAACTTTAGCGATCCTGTTTGTCATCGCCTCAATCGGCTTAGATATTTTAGAAATTTTTCTTTTGTTAGCTTTGTATCTTTAATGATCTCTTGGAGCAAGCCTCTGCCAATATCTTCTCCCTTATGGATTGGGACGATAGTTGTCCGCCCATCCGCATGCCTGAAGAAGAGATGGCTGCCGCGCTGCCGAATTTTTTTGAAGCCAAGTTTCTCTAAGATTAGAATGACCTTCTTGCTCGGCAACGGCTTGAGTTTCATTACCACGCGACTTCGATCTGCTGAATTCCAATAAAGTGACGGTTTTCGGGAATGTCTTTTTCGACCTCAAGATAAAGTCGAATAGCTTCTTTTAGCCTCTTCTGGAGCTCATCAAGGCTTTTGGCCTGAGAATGGCAGCCGGGGAGTTCAGGAACCAAGCCGACATAATATCCGTCTTCATCCTTCTCTATGATAACATTGAATTTTCTGCTCATGGGTTTATCCTTCTTTTTACGCATAGATAACTATGCTTATTTTAGCGCAGATACAACCCCAAATCAATTATTTGCTTCTCCAGATGACCTTGCTCTATAAAAAACCATTGTCATCCGTCGATTTCAACCTTGGTCCAGTCTGTTATCATCTTGTAAGACGATTGTGCGAACCTCATTTTCTCATTGAGCTCGAGAATACTCCTTTTCATTAACTCTCCTTGATTTTCCCGCTATGCAGGGCCTCTTGCCCCGGGACCTGAAATATATGCGGGCTTTTGCCGCGGCCTGCCCAGATCGGGCAATTGTGCAACGGGCTGCTGCACAATTACCCTGGTTTCATAACTGTCTTCTGTTGGATAAGGTGAAGGACCAAACAACCCGCGAATGACATATTTTCTGTGCTGCAAATTTCCCATGCAATTTTGCATCCATGAAATCTCCGTCTGACTTTTTTGCAATCCCTCATGCTGACAAATTATTCACTCTATGGCTAAATATTAGCCATGGTACGGCGATATTAGTCGGGTCGCCGTTCATACACTTTATCCTTTTCCTTATTTTTCGGGATCGACTAACCAATTTTTCTTCCCGGCTAAAGATTCACCTCTAAGGGATATTGACAATCCCCCTATTTTCCTTTGCCTTCGCTAGAAAAAAAAGAGGCTTGGCGGCCTGGTTCCAGGCCTGGTTCCGCTGACCGTCGATCACTCGCTTCGCAATTGACTCTTCTCTTTTTTGTTGCTATTCTCTGGCCAAGGAACCCGTGGGATTTACAGTGACTATCAAGTGCCCCGGATGCGATACGGAGAACACCTCCGATTCTCAATTTTGCAAGAAGTGTGCGACTCCGCTCCCTACTCCGCTCCCTTCTCCACTCCCCACCTCACTTCCTTCTTCAAAAAAAATCACCCCTCCTCTCGCAGAAACCCTTCAGACCTCCCTCAATGAATTAAGCACAGGCTCCACCGTTGCCGGCCGCTACCAGGTCATCGAGGAGCTGGGCATAGGCGGAATGGGCAGGGTCTACAAAGTCTTCGATACCGAGATCAAGGAAAAGGTGGCCCTGAAGTTGCTGAAGCCCGAAATTGCCTCCAATCAAGATATGATCGAGCGGTTCTCGAATGAGCTGAAGTTCGCCCGTAAAATCAGCCACCGCAATGTCTGCCGGATGTATGACCTGGGCAGGGGCGACGGGACGCTCTTCATCACCATGGAATTTGTGCCGGGGGAAGATCTCAAAAGCTTTATCCGGCGCTCGCGGCAACTGGTTGTCGGGACCGCCATCTCTCTTGCCAAGCAGGTCTGCGAGGGGCTGGCCGAGGCTCACAGGATGGGGATTGTCCATAGGGATCTCAAGCCGGGCAATATCATGATCGATGAGGAGGGCAACGCCAAAATCACGGATTTCGGGATCGCCCGGTCCATTTCCGGAAAAGGGATCACCGGCGCCGGTGTGATGATCGGGACGCCCGAATACATGAGCCCGGAGCAGGTGGAAGGGAAAGAGGCCGACCTTCGCTCGGATATTTATTCCTTGGGAGTTGTTTTATACGAGATGCTGACCGGCCGGGTGCCGTTCGAGGGGGATACGCCTTTCAGCGTCGCCCTCAAGCAAAAAAGCGAAGTTCCCCAAAATCCCCGGCAGATCAATATTCAAATCCCCGATGACCTCAGCCGGCTGATTCTCAAGTGCCTGGAGAAAGACAGGGAGAAGAGATTCGAGAGCGCCGAAGAACTGGCCTCCGAACTTTCGAAGATCGCAAGAAATCTGCCGACCGCGGAAAGAAAACTGATCAGGGAAGAGACTCCGGCAAAGAAGCCCGGAAAACGGATTCGATGGAAACATTCCATCGGGGTCCTGCCCTTCAGGGATAATAGCCCCCAAAAGGACCTGGAATCCTTGTGCGACGGGATGACGGATGAGATCATTGTCCAGCTCGGCCAATTCCAGGGACTAAAAGTCATCAACACGAATTCCATGATGCGCTATAAAAATACCGAGAAAGACATCCAACAGATTGCAGAAGAGTTGGGAGTGGAACACATTCTGGACGGGAGAATCCAAGAGCAAGAAAACAGAATACGGATCAGCGCCCAGCTCATCAATCCAAAGGCCGACTTCACCCTGTGGTCACACGATTATTACCGGGAGCTCAAAAACATTCTCCGTGTCCAGGACCAGATTGCCAAAGACATCGCCGAGGCGTTGAAGGTCAAGCTCGTCCCTCCGACGGGCAAGTAGTTCTTAGGAAAATGTGCGAATCCTTGGTCTTTTTTTCCACAGCCCTGCAAAGCCAAAGCAATATCCGCCAGCAATCGCTCCCAAAGGTTATCAATAATTCCCCTAAACGGCCTTCTTGAGAGACTTGATGACGAAAGAATTCAGACTATCTCCCTCGCTGAGAGCCCTAACGGCGAGGGCCCGGTGCATTTCCGGGCCGGCTCGCAATACAAATCTGCCGGAATAGCTTCGGTTTGTCGGGCGAGGGAGGGGCCGGCCGTCCTTTCGATAAATCTCGATCCACTCATCGACGATTTCGCAGAGTTTCCGATAGACGTCCGCTTCGTCGTCCCCGTGGCAACAATCGCCGATCCAGCCCGGAACGGAGCCGACATAGCATTGGTCCTTCTCTGACCAGGCAACTAATTTCAGATATTTATCCCGCGGTTTCATGTCAATGCTTCCCTTATTTTTTCCTTGACCAGCTTAATTTGATATGGCTTGGCATCATCGCCGGGGTGTCCTGAAAGCGTCAAAATGACGCCCGAGGAATGCATGTAGTTGCGATGGCTTCCTTTGCCTCCGCGATCGACGAAGCCCGCCTTCTCGAGTTCCTTCATAAGCTCGCGAAGTTTCTTAGGCATGACAATGATACTAATCTGATACTAATATGTCAAGTCGTTTTGTATTATTAGTTCGGCCGATGCGTAATTCGGACATAACTTATATCGCTCCTCTAGAGAAAACGCATCCTGAGGGGAAGATTTCTCAAAGATACGAATTCGTAATCCGGAGCTGCTCTTTGAGCTTGAAGGAAAACCGTTGAGAAAATACTATTGACAGAAACGTCATTACAGACAAGTCTGTCCTGGACTTCGAATCTCTCGTAAATTTGATTTCCCTTAAACATATCCGAATTCGGGAGTCAGCGACTCCCGAAGGAGATGGTTGATGATTACCATGAAGCTCTTTATCTCGTCCCCGCCCATTGACACTCAGTCCGAAGTTGTGCTTGTATGACGAAAATAGCAATATCCGTGCCGTTTCGATTCTGGCCCAGTTGACTCTGCCGCCATTCCTTGCTAATCTTTAGCCATCCCAAATAGAAGGGGTCAGCAATGGCCGTCAAGTGCCCGAAATGTAACGTCGCTAATCCTGACACCGTTAAATTCTGCGGAGAGTGCGGGACGCAGCTGCCCTCTTCTAGAGATATTTATCCCGAGGTCACGGAAACTCTTCAAACGCCCATCAAAGAATTGACCACGGGCTCAACCTTTGCCGGCCGCTACCAGATTATCGAGGAGCTGGGCAAAGGAGGAATGGGCAGAGTCTATAAAGTCTTCGATACAGATATCAAGGAAAAAGTGGCCTTGAAGCTGCTGAAGTCTGAAATTGCCTCCGACAGAGAGACGATCGAACGGTTCTCGAACGAACTGAAGTATGCCCGTAAGATCAGCCACCGGAATGTCTGCCGGATGTATGACCTCGGCAAGGAAGCCGGTAACTATTTTATCACCATGGAGTACGTATCGGGAGAAGACCTCAAGAGCTTTATCCGGAGATCGCGGCAATTGGCGGTGGGAACGGCCGTATTCATGGCCAAGCAGGTCTGTGATGGGTTGGTCGAGGCTCACAGACTGGGAGTTGTCCATCGCGATCTCAAGCCGGGCAATATCATGATTGACCGGGAGGGCAATGCCAAGATTATGGATTTTGGGATTGCCCGGTCCATTTCTGCGAAGGGAATCACGGGCGCGGGAGTAATGATCGGGACGCCGGAGTACATGAGCCCGGAGCAGGTGGAGGGCAAAGACGTCGACCAAAGGTCTGATATCTATTCTTTAGGAGTGATTCTCTACGAGATGGTCACCGGCCGGGTGCCTTTTGAGGGCGAGACGCCGCTCAGTGTTGCGGTGAGGCAGAAAACGGAGGCCGCTCCGGATCCAAGGAAATCGAATGCCCAGGTTCCCGAGGACCTGAGTCATCTTATCCTCAAATGCCTGGAGAAAGACAAGGAGAGACGTTACCAGAACGCCGATGAGTTGAGGGCTAACCTTGAGAAGATTGAAAAAGGTATCCCGACCACAGAACGTCCCATTCCCAAACGAAAGACCGTCACCTCAAAGCCAATAACCGTGACCTTGAGCCGGGAAAAACTGCTCATCCCGACAGCGGTCATTGCATTAGTCGCCATTGCCGCCGTCATCTGGTTTGTCTTCCTTAAGAAGGAAGCGTCTATCTTGCCCGAGCAAAAACGCTCCATCGCTGTGATCAGTTTCGAAAACCAGACAGGAGACAAAGCTTATGATTATCTCAGCAAGGTTATTCCCAACCTTCTGATCACGAACCTCGAGCAGTCCGGATATTTCAACGTGACAACATGGGAAAGGCTTCGGGATCTTCTCAAACAGGTCGGGAAGGGAGATGTCGAGTTTATTAACTCGGACCTCGGATTCGAGCTGTGTCAAAAGGACGGCGTCGAGGTCATCGTGCTCGGGTTTGTGTCAAAATCCGGCAACACCTTCGTCACAGACGCGAAAGTCCTGGACGTTGGGACAAAGAAATTGCTGGGCACAACGAATTCCAGAGGAGATAGCCCGGATAGCATCTTTAAAAACCAGGTCGATGATCTAAGCCGGCAGATCGCCAAAAATGTCGGTCTTCCTGAGCGCAGAATTGAAGCGGCCAAGATGCGGGTCCGAGACGTGACAACCAGCTCAACGGAGGCCTACAACTGTTACCTCAAGGGAAGGGAGCAGCTCATAGATTTTGACTGGGATGGGGCCAGACAATCTTTTGAGCAAGCCGTCCAACTCGACCCGACCTTTGCTGCAGCCTACTTTTTCCTGAGTTGGGCTTACGCCATGTTAAACAATGGCCGCGAGAGAAACGAAGCTCTTAAAAAAGCCTGGAATTTTTCTCAAAAGGCAACGGAAAAGGAGAAACTTTTTATCGAAGCCGACTACGCCCTTAAAATAGAAAACGATTCAGAAAAGAGTTTCCGGATCCTTAAAGAAACCGCAGAGAAGTATTCTAAAGATAAAGAAGTCCGCTTTCTTCTCGCCCGGTCTTATAGCAGCAGAGCCATGCACAAGCAATCCATCGAGGAGTATAACAAAGCTCTATCCCTCGATCCCAACTACGCTGATGCCCTGAATATGATTGCCTACGAGTATATGGCATCGCAAAATTTCGAAAAAGCGGTTGAATATTTCAAAAGATATGTCTCTGTTTTGCCCGGAAAACCCAACCCGCTCGATTCTTTAGCTGAGGCCTATTTCCTGATGGGAAAACTTGACCAAGCCATAGAGAATTATAAAAAGGCCTTGGAGGTCAAGCCTGATTTTTATCCTTCAATGGCTGCGCTGGCATATATCTATGCAGTCAGGGAAGATTATCCTGAAGCCTCAAAATGGCTGGATAAATATCTCGAAGTAGCTCCAGACTCAGGTGTTAAGATCCTTGGCTATTTCCGGAAAGGATTTTATAGCGCCTGGCTTGGCAGCCTGGAAAAATCACTGAGCGATCTTCAAAGAGCAGAAGATTTGGCCGACGCTATGGCTGATAAAAAATGGAAGGCCGGCCTGAGCCGGCTCAGGTTATGGGTCTATTATGACCGGCATGAGCTCGAACTCAGCCGGAAACAGAATGAGATCTCGCTTCGTATTGATCTCGAAAGGGATCCGCGAAACAAGGTCTATTATGAAGCTGTTTACAAATTAGCTCTTGGGCTAATAGAACTGGAAGACGGAAAGTTAGATCTGGCGAAGAGCGCATTAAGAGAAATAGAATCTGTTTTGCCCGAGTTTATCTCTACGATGAAAGATGATCTTCAATTCTTTTATAATCGCCTCGGTTCAGAGATCTTTTTGGCAGAAGGATCGCCCGGCAGGGTTAAAGAGATTGTCGAAAAGATATTCGCTTTGGCGCCGCCCGGCTTTGCGCCGCACGTCGCGTATGAAGTTGCTTATAATACGCCTTTCCTGCAGGATGTCCTGGCCAGGGCTTACGCAAAAATAGGGGACTTGGACAAAGCCATCGCCGAATACGAGCGGCTGATCACCTTTGATCCCAAGCTCGAATCACGCTTCCTCATCCATCCTAAATACCATTATCGGTTGGCTAAGTTATATGAACAGAAAGGCCTGAAGGCCAAGGCGGTTGAGCAATACCAACGCTTCCTCGACATCTGGAAGGACGCCGACCCCGGCCAGCCCGAAGTCGAAGATGCAAGGAAGAAGCTGGCGGGGCTGAAGTAGTTTGGTCATAATTCAGAGCCCTTGACGCAAAGGGCTTAAAATCCTCGTTATAGATGATCCGTGCCGGTTTGAGTCTAGCCCAGTTGACTCTTCGGCCTTTCCTTATGTTCCGCGTCACATTGAACAAGCTGTTACCAAAGCCTTAACAAAGGATCCTGCCCGCCGCTATCAAAACATCCAGGAGTTCCTACTAGACCTGAAGACCCCTGCTCCCTTTATTTTTGCCAAGCCAGAAAAGTCGATTGTCGTTTTACCCTTTGAGGATCTCAGCCCCGGCAAGAGATCTGGAAGTGGACCGAAGAGCGATTCAAGAAGCTTTTGGAGCGGGTGAAGTACGAATGGGAGCATTTTGAAGCGTGAGGGCTCTCTGAGGTGTTGACAATAAGCACACAATAGATTACATTTGTATCGTGAAGCTGTTCGATTGGAACCTGGGAAAGAACGAAGAACTCAAAGCCCAAAGAAGGATCTCTTTCGAAGACATCGTATTCAGTATTTCTCGGGACGGATTGATGGATATCCTTGAACATCCGGATCAACAACGATATCCGGGTCAAAGGATTTTCATTGTGAACGTGGATGATTATGCGTATGTCGTCCCGTTCATCGAAGATGAAAAAACGATTTTCCTGAAAACGATTATTCCCAGTCGGAAGATGACGAGGAAATATTTGGGAGGAAAACGACGTGAAAACAAATAAAGACGAAAAAGAAATTCTTGATTCTGTCGAAAACGGAGAATGGAGGACGATTCCGGACGTCGAGAAGGAATCTGCTCGTTATCAGAAATATGCCCGGTCCACTTTTCGCAAGGACAAGAGAATCAACATCCGGATTTCAGAGAAAGACCTCATCAAACTCCAAAGAAGAGCTATCAAGGAAGGCCTTCCTTATCAGACGTTTATCTCCAGCATTCTGCACAAGTTTGTTTCGGGGCAATTCATGGAGAAATCTTCCGGATGACGGTTTCAATTCGGCGAAGCGCCAAGTGCGCGTGGGAGCATTTCGAGGCGTGAGAGAAGAATCCTCGACCTTTCCCCCATTTCCTTGCAGAATCTAGTCATAATCTGGCTTTTTGGCACGCAAAGGCGGATAGGGCTGGTCTTTCCAGGCCTGTTCCTCAAGTACATTTCAGATTCTTTCGGGGAACACCATGCCCGCCTCGAGGCCGAGCCTTTTCAGGAAGTTTTACTTGCTTATTAAACGAATATGCCTTATTATTTAATAAACGAAATGGTTATTTAACGATCACTTAATAGCAGGTCTAGAGATGAATCGGGGAATTTCGGGCAGATATGAGGCGTCCAATGTTGGCGGCGAGGTAGTACGGGCCTTCATCCCTGATCCTTTGCCTCCCCGGCCACCACTTGAACTCACCAACTCGCGTCAGCGGCTGCTGGAACGAGCGACCCTGGCCCTGGGCAGACTGGATAGCATCACTCTCTTGCTTCCCGACCCGCATCTCTTCCTCTATGCCTATATCCGTCGGGAAGCAGTGCTGTCCTCCCAGATTGAAGGCACGCAATCCTCGCTATCAGACTTGCTGCTGTTTGAGCTTGATCAAGCGCCGGGAGTCCCTGTTGATGATGTGGTCGAGGTTTCTAATTACGTCTCTGCCCTGGAACATGGCGTTACGCGGCTGCGCGAGGGTTTCCCTCTCTCCAACCGGCTCATTAGGGAAATACACGAGAAGCTTCTCTCCCGCGGCCGAGGAAGCGAAAAGTCGCCGGGCGAATTCCGCCGCTCGCAGAACTGGATTGGAGGAACTCGGCCCGGCATTGCGCATTTTGTCCCGTCGCCTCCGTCCCAGGTCGAAAGCTGCATGGCTCAATTCGAGCGGTTCATCCACGATGAGCAGGTGCCCTATCCTGCCCTAGGCAAAGCGGCTCTGGCGCATGTCCAGTTTGAGACAATCCACCCTTTCCTCGACGGAAACGGCCGGATCGGGCGGCTGCTCATCGCGCTGATGTTGCACCTTAGCGGAGTGCTTTCACAGCCATTGCTCTACTTAAGCCTGTATTTCAAACAGCGCCGCGCCGAGTATTACCGCCTGATTGATTTGGTGCGTTCAGACGGTGATTGGGAAGCCTGGCTCGACTTCTTTCTGGATGGCGTAGCACAGACGGCGACCACCGCCGTGCAAACCGCCCAGCGCCTCGTGAAACTATTCAAGGACGATGCTTTCCGCATCCAGGAGCTTGGGCGGATCACAGCCACTGCATTGCGTATCTTTGACGCTCTGCGTGAGCGCCCCATCCTGACCTTGAAAGAAGTATGCAAGCGCACCGGCATTTCGTTTCCCGCGGCGGCAAAGAGCATGGACGCCATCATCAAGCTTGGCCTTGCGCGAGAGCTTACGGGGAGGCAACGCAACCGTGTGTTTGTCTACGACCGATATCTTTCGATTCTGAATGAAGGGACCGAGCCGCTGTGAGAGCCCAGGTTTCCCATATCCGAATTCGGGAGTCGCCGACTCCCGAAGGAAATAGTTGATGATTACCATGAAGCTCTTTATCTCGTCCCCGCCCATGATCCCTCCTGCATTAAGCCGAAACCGGGTAATACGCAATTTAATGGGTAATAAAATAGGTACTTTTGTGAATTAGCGATCCGAATATTTAGGCCGTTATAGAAGAAGGTCTTTAACTGGTATACCCGTTTTCTCATGAACCAGCCATCAATCATAAATACCACCTTGCTCATGTTTTCCCCCGTAAAAACAAAGCCCCTTGGTCGATTTTGGCCTTTTTATCGGCGGCCAAAATGTCGCAAGGGGCGTTTTGTAACTTTTATCCTTGTTTTGCCATAATAATTATAACACCTCTGTCAAGATTTTGTCCTTGAGCCGCTCTTTATTATTTATAAAAGACGCAGCTTTAATTGCGATTTTCTCACAAAATGTTAGATCGCTTTCCTGAGGGCCGATTGACCTGGATTTCAGCCGCTTTCCTGGTCTCAAGGCTCGAAACCAGGCGGAATCCCCGTCCTACGGGCGTCGGATTTCCTCGACCGCATGCCTCCCTCTCCGGATTCATGATTTCTTCCAGCCAGCGGACTTAGAGTTTGATCAGAGGGATTTCTAAATCGCGGCAAATCTTTTGGGTCAAAAAATCGCTTATTTCCTTGTGCCTTGGGACAGTGGAGACTTTCCTTCGAATTTTATTCAAATAAACAGAGTGTTTTTTCCCTTCTCTAAGCAGAACGCATCCGTTTGTTTCTAGATATCTGATAAGCTCCCGGCGCTTCATGAAAAGGAGACTTCGATTTTTTCGCGAATGACGCTTTTATCGGCGATCCCTTGCTCGGCTATTTTTCGATTGGCCGCCAAAACCAGCTGAACAGCTTCCTTCAGGTTCTCGCGGACCTCCGCCAATGTCGCCCCCTGGGTATTTGCTCCAGGCAATTCCTCGACAAACCCGACGTACCCTTCTGGGACTTTTAGAAAGACAGCCGTGAACGACATTTTGCTTCCTCTATGATGAATAGACGTTTTTCGTGCCGAATTTCTCATTTTTTGCCTCGCGATCTTAATATATCATAGTTTGGCTCGTATCACCGAGCCTGATCCTCCGTTTTCCAGGCCCTATTCCGCAATTGACTCTTCTTTTTTTGTTGTTATTCTCTGGCCATGGAACCATTGGGAGCAGGTGGAAGGGAAGGAGGCCGAACTGCGCTCGGATATCTATTCCTTCTCCATGTCCAGGACCAGATTGCCAAAGACATCGCCAGGCGTTGAAGGTCAAGCTCGTCCCCAAGATCTCCTCTAAAGGTTATTGAAAACAGGGCGCTGCACGTGGGGATTGTTTCTCAATTTGTCCATGCAGAATTCGATGGCTGGTCTAATTGATAAGACGCAAAGGGCTTAAAATCCTCCAGGAAGAGAATTGAGCTTTTTCTGTAAAGCTCAACATTTCCAGTAACTTACTGAAAAATTGGATATTTATGAGAAATCGGGCACATTTTGGTCACACCGGGAGGAGTCTGGACTGAGCACACGACTCTGGATCATGGAATCTTGGTTCGAATCCAGGCTTCCCGGCCCCTTTCCGCTGGTTTCAACTCAATTTGACATCCGACGACGCCCCGATTTATCATCTCCAACGATGGGATGAGGCAAAATCGGTGCCATGAATGCTCATCATGCCGGCGTAGCGGAGAAGGAATTACTTATGGCATTTCTTCACTCCCATCCGGCTGAAGGAACTAGACGGTTCTCAACCTAAGATATCAAGGGAAGGTGACCCGATGTTCAGACACAAGGGCTTGATGAGCAGGTTCCCGGGGCGTGGCGTGCGCCTCAGGCGCTTCGCTATCGCTGGGGTTCTGGCGGTCGGCCTTATCTTTATCGCGTTCGCCCCGGCCCAGGAAAAACCTGACGACGACGCGATCTGGAAGGCGTTCATCGGCTGGTTCAGATCGGCCCCGAAGGAGGCCGATCCCTTCAAGGCTTACGCGGCCAAGCTCGGGCAGGAGGGCGTGCCCGAGTCGGAAATCCGGCGGCGGGTCGTCGCGATCGTCCGGCTCTTTTCGGAGCATCCCGAGGGCGTCGAGATCTTTTTTGACTGGGCTTTCTCGCAGCCGATGACCGGAAACCGAGCCGGGGACGGATTCAGCTTGACCCCGACCGCCTTCCTCGTCGACGCCATGAAAGGCATGAAGCCGGGCGTCGCGCTCGATGTCGGCACGGGCCAGGGCCGGAACGCCGTTTACCTCGCCCACGAGGGATGGGACGTCACCGGCATGGACATCTCCCAGGTCGCGCTTGACGCGGCGCGGGCCAACGCGGACAAGTCCGGCGTTAGCATCCGGACGGAGAAAGCCGCCTACGACACCTTCGACTTCGGCGTCAACAAATGGGACCTGATCGTCATCGTCTTCGCCTGGGCCCCCGTATCGGACCCAGCGTTCGTCGCCAAGCTGGGGACATCACTCCGCCCGGGTGGGGCCGTCCTCTTCGAGCATTTCTGCGAGCCCATGGCGCCGATGATCCGGGCGCTCAAGCCGAACGAGCTGAAAACGTTCTTCGCCGACTTCGACATCGAGTCCTACGAAGAGACGCAGGGGACCGCCGACTGGGGAGGGCCGGGATCCCGCCTCGTCCGCATGCTCGCTCGGAAGAGGTCCTGAGACCCGGGCCCGCTACTTCATGAGGCCGCCTGGAAGGCCGGCTTTCTGGATACTTCCCGTATGATCCGGGGCGTTCTACGTGTTCCACACATACCGGGATTAAGGCATAAAATCTACAAACAACAATTTGATGGCTACCTCTCGTTCATGAAGAAACACATCAATCCATAGAATTCCTGGGCTTAGTCAAGCAACGCTTTGCAGAATATTAAGGGTCTACCCATTCTATGGACTGTTTAATGACTTCCTGAAAATGAATCGAAAGCCGACCCCGGCCTGCCCGAAGTCGAAGATGCCAGGAAGAGGCTGGCGGGGCTGAAGTAATATTGAGGCGCTTGGAGGCCGGATAGCCAAGGGTTTTGGATTAAAATAGAATTAGAATTTTCTAATTTTTCTTGACCTGCTGAGTGATTAGTGTCAAAGGTCCCAGAGAGAATAGAGTACTCTATTTGCAGTCGAAATGTTGAATAGATCGGAAATCCGATCCTCCGAGGATTTCAGGAAGAAGCAAACGAAATATTCCTTTAACATTTTTTCAAAATGAGCTGATGAGGAGAAATGAAGAGTTCACCTACGAAGTTTGAAAATTGGATTGTGTCAGGAATCGATGATTTCCTCTTTCTTGGACCGAGGCATCGCTTTTATCTGTGCTTCTCGAATAAGAGCTTTGGAACGCGTCAAGCCTTCTTGGTGATATAACAGCTTGACGGGCAGGCGAGTTCGGGTGTAGGTTGCCCCCCGACCCTCACTATGTTGTTTGACCCGAGCCCGTACGTCTTTTGCTATCCCCGTGTAGAGCGACCCATCCCCGCAGCCGAGGATATAGACCGTCCAATCCTTTCGCCCCCTTCGCTTCATCCCTTGGATCATTCTTAGGTATTTAGTCTCCACATTCCTTCTCTCTAGAATAGAGCTTCATTACAAACAATTTTGGGGATTGAAAGTTACCAATCATCAATTACGGTTTGTAATATACAGCCTTTTAAAAAGATTTGAAAGTGTGGACTTCAGGAAAGAGTTCTTAGGCGAAGGTTGATCGGGGGATGTCGGGCAGATTTGCAGCAAGTTGAGAGCCAGATCATCACTTAAAAGCTATGCACGCTTTGAAGGGGCTTGCTCCAGGGGGCCTCGGTCATGGCCTATCCGTGATACAAAATAGAAAGCATTTGGCGCTCTGATTTGACTCTTTTCTCGTTTGTTGTTATCCTTTTGCCAAGAAACCATAGGGGTTGCCAGTGACCATCAAGTGCCCGAAATGTCAGGCTGAAAACACTTCTGACTCCCAGTTCTGTAAAAAGTGTGCTACCCCGCTCCCCTCATCCCGTGAGATTGACATCTCCCAGACCGAAACTCTCCTGACTCCTAGAGAAGACTTGACCATGGGGACCATTTTTGCCAGCCGCTATCAAGTTATCGAGGAGCTGGGGCATGGCGGGATGGGGAAGGTCTATAAAGTCTTCGATAAGGAGACCAACTCCAAAGTGGCTTTGAAGCTCATCAAGCCGGAAGTTGCCGCGGATAAGAATACCATCGAACGGTTCAGGAACGAATTAAAGGTCGCCAGAGATATCTCCCATAAGCACATCTGCCGCATGTATGACCTGGGCAGGGAAGCGGACAATTACTTCATCACGATGGAATATGTGTCCGGAGAAGACCTGAGGGGTCTCATCAGAAAGACAAAACGATTGGATATAGGGACGGCCATCTCCATAGCCAAACAGGTCTGTGAGGGACTAGCAGAGGCTCATCGGGTCGGCGTCGTTCATCGTGACCTAAAGCCGAGCAACATCATGATTGACAAGGAAGGCGACGCAAAGATTATGGACTTCGGCATTGCCCGCTCCATTCGGACTAAGGGGATAACCGGACCGGGAGTGGCTATTGGAACCCCTGAGTATATGTCGCCCGAACAGGTTGATGGGAAGGAAGCGGACCCGCGCGCCGACCTTTACTCGTTGAGCATCATCCTTTACGAGATGGTGACGGGCACAGTCCCATTTGAAGGTGAGACAGCGTTTGCCGTTGGCCTGAAGCATAAGAGCGAGCCGCCCGAAAACCCGAAGAAGCTAAACCCCCAGATTCCCGATGACCTCAGCCGTTTAATACTCAAGGGCCTTGAGAAAGACAAGGAAAAGAGATATCAGTCTGCGGCGGAAGTGCTTTCTGAGCTGATAAGAATTGAGCAAGGGGTTCCAACCACAGAAAAGGTCGTTCCCAAAAGAAAGCCTCTGACCTCAAGAGAGATAACGGTCAAATTCAGCTTAAGAAAGCTCATTATTCCGGCTATAGCGGTCGCCGTAGTCGCTATCGGGGCAGTTCTACTGGTTTTTGTTCGTAACAGACAGCCTTCAAAACAGCCAATCATCCCTTCCCATAAACAGCTGACGTTTGCCGGAGATGCTTCTTTGCCCACCATATCTCCGGATGGGAAGTTTATTGCTTTTGTGACTGGCGAATTATACTCTCAAAAGGTCTGGGTTCAAGATATGGCCAGTGGCCATTCCATCGAGATTTTCAGTGCCGAATACTGCGGCTATCTTCGCTGGACTCCTGACGGTTCCGAAGTCGCGGTTCTCGGGTATAAAGATTCTCAGCACGCCATCTTTCTTGTGCCCCGACTTGGAGGCCCCGCACGTCAAATAAAAGGCCATTCTTACTATGCCTGGTCACCAGACGGTTCTCAAATGGCCGGGACTTATCAAGCTAGCCTTAGTGGCAAAGAAGAAATAGATATCGTAGATAAGGCCACGGGCAAATCGACTTCTTTCAATATCGACCCCCCATCCAAGATGAATTTTGATATCGACTGGTCTCCCGTAGGCGACCGTTTATTGATTCTTAGGAGTGGCAAAGAGAAGCGATATTCCATGTGGACAGTAAAGACTGACGGGAGCGAACAAAACTTAGTCATCGAAGATAAAAACGTCCTTTCCTCGCCCAGATGGGCCCCGAGAGGAGATGCCATATTCTTCATCCGTGGCTCAAGTTCAAACCAAAAAGAGCTCTGGAAACTGCCAATCTCTCGAGACACGGGGAAACCGACCAAAACAGCTTCCCTTGTTCTCTCCGGCATTCCCATTGGGGACTATATAACCCTATCCGCAGACGGGAAATCTCTGTCATATACCCGAGAACTCGAATTCACTAATCTCTGGCTGGCTCAGATTGACGGCTCAGATAAAGGTCAAGCGGTAAAAACGAAACAGCTCACATCAGGAACACTCACCAATTCCCTGCCCCGCATTTCTCCCGATGGGAAAATGGTTGCATTTTCCAGAGGGAATGGCGAGACCGCGAACATTTATGTGATGCCCGTTGAGGGGGGCAACCCCACGCAACTGACCTTCTTTAATTCCGATAACCCTGTGTGGTCTCCGGATGGCACGGAGATTGCTTTTGGCTCTAATGAAGGAGGGAAGAATCACGTTTGGAAAGTCAGCACTCGGGGAGGAATTCCTTTTCAATTTGAAAAAACCGAATTAGGTGGAAGTGATTGGATACTTTGGGCTCCTGGCCCAAGTATTCTGTATCCAAGAGCAGGCACCAACAATTTTCGCATTCTCAATCCAAAGACTGGAGAAGAGACACCTCTTATCACGGATGAGCCTGTGGAGCAGATGTTTTTTCCCCTGGATTGTTCTCCGGATGGAAAAAAAGTCCTCGCGAATTGGTATTCCAAGGAAAAAAAGAAAGGCGGGCTGTATATCATCTCACTTAAGGATTTCTCGGAGAAACTGCTGCTCGAGGTGCTCAAGGGCGGATACCCGAGTTTTATCGGTTGGTCAGCCGACGGAAAATGGGCACATGTTGAAGTCCATGAGTCGGGAAAGACCATATATCTAGGAATTGAAGTGGAAAGTGGCCAAACTAAAACCCTGCCGACGATGCCATTCACGATAGAAGGGAAAACTTATTATAAGGTGATTGATAGCAAGCCTGAGATTATTGAGGTTACCAAAAAACAATCCGATGTCTGGGTCATCGAGAATTTCGACCAGATAATTAAGTGAGTGAGCCACCGGGAATTCTGGAAACTGTGAGAACGCCGACCCCAGCCTCCGCGAGCTTGAGGAAGCCAGGAAGAGGCTGGCGGGGCTGAAGGGCAGTTGAGGCGAGAGAAGGCCGGATAGCCCAGCCTCCCGATTCAGATACGACGCTTAAAAGCGGATGATCGCCTCATAGACTAGACGATCCGAATGTCCGAGACCTCAGAACCTCATCAGGGAAATAAAGCGTTAACGCTTTTCTCAGCCAAGGTCTCCCCTCTGACCATGGGAGATCTTGACTTTATCGCTGCCAGAGACGATATTGAGAATAGAGGGGAAAATGAGATTTCTAGCGACCTTCTTCCAGGTTCTCGGCTATCTGTGGCTGGCCGTCGCCGGGGTCATGATCGTTATGGGGATTATCGGCGTAGGGATAAAGGGCGGATTTTCCGTGGTCCAAAAGCTCCTCAGTCCGTTCGACCTTCCAAACTTGGTCGTTACGCTTATCACCTTGGCTCCTGGAATCGGGCTCCTTCTCATTGCCGATATACTTAGGCAGAAGATAAAATCAAAGCGCTTTTTCTAGCCATACTCTCGCCTGGCCGTATTTGGCAGAGAAGCCCGTTTTTTCATTTAAATTTCGCACCAGTTTGACTTCTGGGCACCTTTCTTGGCCAAAACATGGCAGAGGTCGAGCAGGAATTTGCTGGATTTGCCATTCCTGCCTGTAGAGTTTGAAGTTCCAGCGCCGAAACTTCAAAAGGGCACGGGCAGGGGGTTTGTAAGAATATGAGGTTTTTTTGTCTGTTAATCAGGGTGAATTCAGCCATCGGAAAATGACTCTTGCCATCTTTTTTACAGGGGGCTTCGGTCGTGGCCTATCCGCGATACAAAATGGAAAGCATTTGGCTGAAATCTCATCGAGCCCCACCATAACTAAGGTAGTGGACGAGTTCACGCTCTTGCTTTTTTCCTCGATTAGGTATATTATTAATACGACATCAGGAGAGGCTCTTATTAGAGCCCGGCAACCTGGGACGGACACCTAAGGTGCCAACTCGCCAGAGGCGAGGATGCGGCCGCTGAGAGAAGCGGCAACGAACTGTCCGAGCGAATAAACCCGCTCACCTGATGCCAGGTGGAGCGGTTTTTTTTTGCTCATCCTTCCGCAATCCTCCTCGGCTTGCCCCCGACAGTGCCGTCCTGAAGCCCGAAGTCAAGCAATTCCTGGCTGAGATAGCTGGGAAGGAGGAGGAACACATGAAAGAACGTCCAAATCAAAATGGATTCCCGGAGACAGCCTGCCCCATCGGACCTGCCAGCGAGTTCGAGAAGGACTC